>Ga0224495_10001768_pt1 | contig 14867 bp, 12 predicted proteins | sample SF_Jul11_sed_USG_FD_168128 | JGI IMG/M metagenome (GOLD analysis project Ga0224495, IMG submission 168128) | Sediment microbial communities from San Francisco Bay, California, United States - SF_Jul11_sed_USGS_4_1 | ecosystem: Environmental > Aquatic > Marine > Sediment | place: USA: California... | reverse complement strand
AGTAACCAGTGTTATTCAAACAAATGCTGGAAAAATGATATTTACAAAAGTTGCCGCAAAAAGCTGATAAAAATGTATTAATTTTGTTAATGGCTGGCAGTGGTCTGCGTTTTGGCGGATCACTGCCCAAGCAGTTTCAACATCTTTGTAATAAAGAGCCTTTATTTATCACAACACTGGATCGTTTATCTTGCGGTTTGTCTTTATCAGATATCATTCTTGTTGTTCCTTCTGAATATATGGAAAGTGAAAATGTTCTGTTGCCCGTTTCGCAATGGAAACAAAAGAACACCCATACAAAAGTAAATATTATACCAGGAGGGGCAAGCAGACATGCAAGTTTTCAATTGGGCGTTGAAAAAACATTTGAGTTATATGGTTCAAATATAAATATTATTGTTCATGATTCCAACAGACCTTTTTTATCAAAGAGTTATTTAAATCGTATTCATAAGGCCTTGCTTTTATTAAGTAAGGAGGAGCCCTGTTGTATTCCGGTCGTACCGGTGGTAGAATCAGTTTGTATGGTTTCACAGGCAAGTGTGACCAAATATTTACCGAGAGATGATCTTTTTCGAATACAAACACCCCAGTTGATATATGGCCCTCTTTTAAAAGAGATCTTAGTAACGTCTCAAAAAAGCAATTTTGAATTTACTGATGAGGGCTCATTTTTTATTTATCATGGTTTACCTGTAAAAACGTATGAAGGAGATATGGAAAATATAAAAATAACATTCGGAAGTGATATATCCCGATGAGTTTTCGAATTGGTACAGGTTTTGATGTACACAGACTTAAACCGGGCGATGGATTATTTTTGGGTGGTTATTTTATTAAGGAAGCCATGAGTTTGATCGGCCATTCTGATGCTGATGTTATATTACATGCTTTAACAGATGCTCTACTAGGTGCACTTGGTGAAAGAGATATTGGTTTTTATTTTTCAGATAAAGAGAGTATAAATTACAGGCGTGATAGCAGGGACTTTGTAACTTTTGCAATCAATAAGATGAATGAAAATGGGTACAAAATTGAAAATATTGATGTTGTAGTAATCTGTGAAAAACCCAAAATTAATACTTATCATGCTGAAATTTTAAAATCACTCGCCACCATTTTAAATGTTGAACTATCTCAGATAGGTTTAAAGGGAAAAACAACAGAGAAATTAGGTTTTACAGGTAGAGAAGAGGGTATTGCAGTGCAATGTGTCCTTTTGTTGAGCAGAAAATGAAAATTTATTTACATCAATTTACTCCTGATCTGGAACCTGGAATTAATTATCAGGCCCTTGTGGAAATTTTTGAAAAAAACAGCAATGCAGATTTAATTGTTTGTCCGGAACTCTTTTTGACTGGATTTGCCTATGACAAACTCGAAGAGTTAGCAACAGAAAATTTATACCACATAAAAAATATTCAAAAATTATGCACAAACAGTAAAACTGCATTTGCGGGGACTTTTTTCTGGAAAGAAGGCAAGCGGTATTTCAACAGAGCACTATTTATAGATGATCAAGGTGATATTTTGACTTTTTATGATAAACGCAATCTTATTCCTGCTTTTAAAGAAAATGAGCATTTGACACCCGGGAAAAAAAAATCCATAATTAAATATAAAGAAGTTTATACGGGAATAGCAATCTGCTATGATCTTCGTTTCCCGGAACTTTTTCGTGAATATGGTAAAAAAGAGACAGATCTTGTAATTGTAATGGCGCAATGGCCGGAATCCAGAATGGAGCATTTAAAAATACTTGCCAGGGCCCGGGCCCTTGAAAATCAATGTTATCTTGTTGTTGTCAATACGGTTGGCATGGTAGGAAAGGTCGAAATGGCTGGTCATTCCATGATTGTTTCGCCAAGGGGTGAAATTCTTCTAGACCTTCAAAAAAATAATCACGGAAAACTTTTTCAAATTCATCTTGCAGAAGTTTTAAAGTTTCGTTCGGAGTTTCCGGTTCTTTATCAATACTCAAGGCCAGGAATTTTTAATAAAAAATTTTTTAATCTCTGAATATAAAATCATAATAATATTATTAAAAAATTATGACAAATTCTAATAAAGAGAAATCTCTCTGGCATATGATTTATCAGGAGAACCAGTTTTCCAATGTTCTTTTGTTTCAGAACAATATTGAAATAATGCGTGCAAGAATAATGTTTCATGAGGCAATAAAACCGAAAAAAGTACTTTTTAATTTTACTTTTTTTACAATTGATCAATGGCAGAAAAAAACAATCTCATCATTGATACAATACAAAGATTCTGTAAATAACCCTCTGGTTGAAAAAATTCTTTTAGCACAACTATTGGAAGAATTTGCTGTAGACGAAAATTCTACCTTTAAAAAAATTCCTGGTTTTGCCGCTGAGCTTTACCGATTCTGGCAGTTATATAATTACTTTGGAAAAGATGAAAATATTTTTAATGATGAGAGTACTATAGATAATGAGATATTTTCCCTGGTGAAAAAAATATTTTTTCGTATGGAAAATATTTGTAACGAAAAAAAAATCTACCCAGTATCAAAATTATATCATGAAAAGAATTTCGATTTTGCAAATAATGATATTAGAAAAATCAAGGTATGGTATTTTTTCCCTTCTACGCTGACGGAAATAGATAAAATTAAACTTTCCTTGATAAGAAAAGTTGTTCCCGCCGATTGGAGTTTAATATTGTTAGAAGGCTGGCTCAATCGTTCTACATATGAATATCTGCAGACCTGGAGTCCATTTCCGACTGTAATAGATGTTAATCATGATTTTATTGTTAACACGTTTGAATCAGAGAACCAGATGAAGAAAAATTTTCAGAAAAATTATTTATTTAATAAGGTTGATTTCATAGAAAAAATTGAAGTTATCAGATGCGAAGGAGCCTTGTCTCAGGCAAGATATTCGGCAGAAAAAATTATTGAAATTTTGCATCGGGGAACAGATCCATCAGATATCATGTTGTTATACAGTGACAAGAGAGAACTTCTCATGACTGCATTCTATTTAAAAGAAAATCAAATTGAAGTTGATTCTCCTGATATCTATCCTTCCACCGGCAGCGGCATCTTATTTACGTTTTATAATTTATTGCAACTTATAAGACAAATTAAAACAGGTGGCTGTGTAGGTATTAAAGAATTTACCGGACTATTACAAAATTATTATTTTCTAAGAGCAACAAAATATGATGAAAATATTGACATTTTACAAAAATGGCTGAAAAAAGACTATATCGGATTTGAGCAGATTCCAGTTGATGATTTTTTAAGATATCTGCATAGCTTTTTTAAAATTAAAGCAGGTCATAAAGATCATTTAAAGTTGCTAAAAGAAATAATTGAGTTTTCTAAAAAGTGTAATATGGTTAGTACCTTTACTGAATATAGTCAAAAGGCTGAAAATCTATTGAACCATATTTTTTCGGAAGAAATTGATTATACGGATGCTGAACAACGGGAAATTAAACAGATAAATACACTTTTTTCTTTTATTTCCGGGTGTGACAGTTATTCAAACCAATCTTCTTTGGATACATGGTTAGGTCATATAAGCAGTGAACTGCAAATTATAATTGATCGAAGTGTTATAAAACCTGATAGTTTCCATGAAAACGAAGCGGGAAAAAAAGAGCGCCGTCTAACAATATATGCCAGAGATATACAAGAGGGTCTGCATCTTCCGGTTTCTTATCTGGTTGTTACAGGTTTAACATCAGAAAAATTTCCCGTTCACTTTTCGGGGAGTTATTTTTTAACGAATGAAGAGATTGCCCGAAAATATCATTTTCACTTGAATTATACTGAGCAGATAAAGCGGTTTGAAACTTCGCTTGGTCTGGTAAAGTCAGGAGTTTTTTTGACATTTTCTCTTGATTCAGACCCTTCGCCTTCAGAAATTATTTTTGAAATTTTTAAAAATACAGGTAATGAAAATAATGGCGACAAAGATGAAATATTAAAAAATATTCCTGTATACATTGAAGAAAAGAGCCATTTAAAAACAGCTTACCCTGTCGGTTTAATGAATAATCATATATTAAATATTTTGAAAACCAAAGTAGAGGAGGGTTCTGATAGTAATAAATATAATTCTTTTCTGGGTTTAATAAATTCAGAAAAGAAAAATTATTTTGCACAATCAGCATCGGGAATAGAGAAGATTGCGCAATGTCCTCAATCATATCTTTTTTCCAGAATTTTTAAAATGGAAAGCATTGAGAATAATCATGAAAATTTGTATTACAGTAATAAAAATAAAGGATTAATCTTTCATGAAGCAGCATCCTCTTTGATGAATTATTTTATTGAAAATTTTGATAAAACAGATTTTAACACTCTTGCGCAAAATAACCATTTTTCTGATAAATTAATTGAAGATTGTATTGTTCACTCTGTTCAAAAAGTTCAAAATATTTATAAAGGTAATTTAAATCTGCTACTAGACAGTTCTCTTCTGGAAATTAAAGAAGTATTTATATCCTGGTTTTCAAATTTTAGAAAAAATTGTGAAAAACAAAAAGATACTTTTGCCTGGCATTACCCGGTAATAACAGAATTTTATTTTGAAAATTTGAAATTCAGCAACTATACTTTAAAGGGTATCATTGATCGGGTAGATTATTCGAAGAAAGATAATCTTGTAACTATTATTGATTATAAAACTGGTAAATCATGGAACAACACTGCAATGGCAGATAAAATCGAGCAAATGAGTGCTATTCAGATCATTATTTACATGAAAGCTGTTTGTTCAAACCAGGATTGTTTTAATATTCCCTGGAATAAAGAGACAAAAATTCAGGGAGTATATCTTTTTCCTATGGAAGATAATTCCAAAAAACAACATCTGTTTGTTTCTGAAAATGACAGGGTGCAATTCAGTATTGATGAGGCGTTGAATATAGAATCAATATTCAATCTTGATGAAAAACTGGACTATTTATTTACTCTTCAAAAAGAAGGATTTTACTTTGCAGCTGGGCATAAAAAAAATAACAACTTTTCAGAAGATTGGATTGAACCTTGCAGCTATTGTGAATATAGAAAAATTTGTGATGCGACCCCATTTTTTGCAATGAATAAAAGAATGGAGAATATGACCATTATGCAGATATATAAAAATTTATTTATGAAATAAATGTTGCCAGTGGATCTATTTTTATAAATTTAGTATAATGTTAGGTATCTTTTGAAGTTTCTAACAAAGGAGTAAAAAATGAAAAAATTGTTATTGGTTACTGCAATATTGTCTATGGTTGCTGTTAACTGTGGTTCAGCAGAAAAAAAAGATGCTCCGGTTGTTTCCGCACCATCAGGTGATACCGTTGTAGATGAAATTAATCAAAAGCTATTGAAACTGACGGCAGCGGATTTTGCGAAAGGAAGTAAAACCTTAACTTCTGCGCAATATGATAGCTGGAAAAAGAAAAATCTTTCAGTTTTAAAGGAAATTTCTAAAAGTATTCCGCAAGGATATGTGATAACCATAACAGGTCACACCTGTATACTTGGTTCGGAAGCAATAAACGGATCACTTTCTATCGAAAGAGCAAAATTCATGAAATCCAAACTTTCAGGTGAAGGAATAAATACAAAAGGAATTAAAACTGTTGGAAAAAGTGCAACAGAGTTACTTTCCGGAGAGGCATCGGATTCAAGCAAAAACAGAAGAGTAGTTTTCAGCATTACAAAAGAATAATTTTCTAATACTTATTTTTTTAAAAGGCCGGTTTCCCGGCCTTTTTTATTTATTTTTTAATTAAATGAATTAATCACCCTTGTTCCCAATGGTTGAATAGATCTTATGTTGCCATTGTAAAAGAGATGAAAGGCAGTCAGCAGAGCATCTGGAATAGTCACCGATTTTGTTATTATAACCCATTCATCGACATTTTCAACACAAGGTGGCATCTCTATCGAGCCCTGATAATTGTAATAAGCAAGTGTCCCGGTATGCCCTTGAGCTGTAGAGATATCATCGAGCATCGCCTTGGGGTCTGCCTGTATAAAGTCAGTTGGAGCAACCCCGGGTGTAACCGCTGCATCAATCGCTTTACCCGTAAGGTCGGTTGTAATTCTGGTTAAAAGTGACTCCATATTCAATGAAGCCGTTGATGTCATGCCGGCAGCCGTCTGAAAGGCCACAGTATCATTTGTTACAGAGTTCATTAAAATGGCAACAATCGCAAGTCTTGGAGCTCCCGATACCGGATCTGTGAACTGGTGCACCATATGCATCTCCATATCAAATACCTGACCATTGATCGTATGTTCAGCGGGAGCATGAAAATGATAATTGAGCAGACTGAATGAATTAGTTCCTGAAATTACGCCGCGTGTGTTGTTGGTTGGTACTGAGATGATAGAAACGTTTACCGGCAGAGATAAATCTTCAGACATCAAAGTGTGACCATTGTTGATAAAATTCCATACTTTTATAGGCGCAGATACATAGGTATAGGTGAGCGCAGAGGCTCCTGCAGCTGTAACATTTACCGGTACCAGAGGTGTTCCGTATGCTGTATTGACAATATCTACAGGCGATTGCTCTACCCCTCCGCATTGAGGATAGTTTGTGGCCCAGGCCGCCTGGTCAGTATAATTCCAGGGAAGTTTTGTGGCTGCAGTAGCTACAGGTGTCCCCGATCCGCATTGATAAAAAAACAACGGTATTAAAAAAAATATTAAAACAATATTTTTGGAATAATATATCATAAACAGGTTTTATAATATCTGTTTAACAAGTAAAGAAAAAAAGACTGCCTTTGAACGCTACAGAGAGACCCCGATTGCAACTCTCATGTAGCCTTGTTACGCGCAGGTTCTAAATAGAAAAATCAGGTTTGCTCCCGATGCTGAACCTGAAAAATTTAATGAATAATCGCTATAATGATTTGAGTTGAATAAAATATTTATAAAATTATTAATTTTGATGTAACCATGAAAAAATACATTGTTCGAAATGAAAACAGGTGTGGAATATTTTCCTTCCACACCTGTTATTAAATCATGCTATACAGAATAAAAAACATTTAATACCCTATATAACTTCTTTTTACTACTCTATTTTAATAACTTTTTATATTAATTTTAAAAATTAATATTTATAGTTATCAAGGGTTGAGTGTAAAAGTTCTTGTACCCTGTGGTAGTGCTGGTCTTGCGTTATTTGAGTAAACAGTTAAAAAGCTTTGCAGTGTTGCATTAGCAATTTTTACAGGTGTATCAATAACCAGCCACTCATCTACCGCCTCAGTACAAGGAGGAGTAGTTAATGAACCCTGGTAGTTAAAATGACCAAGTGTTGTTGCATGACCCTGCGCAAGAGCAATGTCAGCCAGAATCTGGGTTGGATCAGCCACGTTAGGTAATGTAGCTGGTACAACGGCATCAATAGCTGCACCTGTTAAATCGGTCAGTATCTGGTTTACAGCACTGGTTAAGGAAGCATTATTTCCTGTTGCCGGGGTAGATGTCAAGCTGGTTGCAAGATCAGGTGCATTGGGTGCAGTGTCAGAGTTAATTAATATACCTATTACAGCATAATGATCAGTATTGTCTGTTGTATTGGTATATTTGTGAACAAAATGCATCTCCATATCAAAAGCGTTTCCATTTACGGTATGCTCACTTGGCGCATGAAAATGGTACTGTTGCAGATTAAAGGTGATCGGAGCACCAGCTGCTGCACAAGTGGTGCATCGGCTTGAGTTGTTGGGGGCACTGATCGAGTAACCTGTCGATGTTACATCAGAGGGGGTAGCCTGAAGCGTATGACCATTGTTTTTGTAGCTCCATGAAGCCATCGTGTTTGTATAACCTGCAAATGTTAGTGCGGATGCTGCACCTGCGGTAAGGTTGTTATTTGCAGTTAAAGTATTATCAAAGTCTACCGGTGACTGTTCTGTACCACCACATGTTGGGAAGTCTGTTGCCCATATTGCAGGGTTAGTGTAATCCCAATGACCTGCTGTATGGTGTGTTGTAGCGACGGGATCTTTTGCACACTGGGTTACGACCAATGCAGATAACACGGCTGTTATCATTATCTGGGCAATAATGCCTGATTTTTTGTTTTTCATTTAATCCTTTCTCCTTGAGTTTGAAATTTTTAATGTAGTGACCAAGGCACGCAAAAAAGGTCATCATTTTTTTTAACTTGAATTTATTTTCAAGATAGAATTTTGATGATTCTTTTTTAAAAAACGTTCTTTTTCAGTACTTTTCCAAAAAGTGAAAATAAATAGGTTCGTCAAGTTTAAATATTATAGTGCAGTTGATTCTATATAAAGCAATTGTCTGTTTCGTTATGAAAATTTTTTATGGGGTGCCGCAGGCCGGTTACGGCCGAAGGCAGGGGCATTGAATAAATATAAGCGCTGCGATTTTTCAGCACGCCCCTTTTTATGTTATTTCTGTAATGCTTTTTATTTTACAACGAAGGTATGATGGGTAAAAATGCAGGTATGCCCAGTGTGCCGGTTGTGGCAAAGTTGCTATAGTTAAAAATATAAATTCCATCGGCTGCCACCACATATGCTATTTTATTAAAAAGTATAAGGTCATGGGGGTTCATGGGGGAATAGATATCTGCAAGTCCCAGATTAACACCGCTGGTTGTAAACCAGGTGTTGTAGACCAGCAAGCCGTTTATGCCGTCGCAAATAAAGAGCAGATTCTGGGTTGTATCAAAAGCCAGACCATGCGGGTCATTCATAGTCAGCGTTGAAACAAGAGCGGGGGCATAAAGATTGGTCACATTAATAATCTGCAGTTCGTTTACGTTTCCGCCGCAGGGTCCAAAGTTGTTGTTGATTGTTACGAAAGCATAATTATTCGCAACCACAACGGGGTCGCAGCCTCTGAAGTGGGTAAACAGGCTTTGTTGAACGGGTGCAGCAGAATTGGTTATATCATAAATGTACAAACCTGTTTGTGAGCCAATGAAAAGTGTGGTGCTGTTATAAATAAAGAGTGTTTCAATATTCCAACCGGCGTAAAGAACAGATGATAGAACAGGATTGGTTTCTGTAGAGATATTGATTATGTTTATAGAGGTGTTATTTAATGCATACAAATAGAGCAGATCAGGTGTAATAATAAAGCGTGCTAGTGAGCCCCCTGTTCCGCTGCTGCCAGAGGTAGTGTTTGCCATGACCGCAACATCCATGGATGATTGTTGTGCACAACCAAAGTTGTTATTATCTGAAATTTGTTCGCTGTAGGCATAGGCCCAGTTGATAACAATGCCCATGGTTTCATCAATAGCTTCATAACGACCGCTGCCGGTCATAAAGTTGTCTGCAAAGTTATAAGGGTAAGGAAAAAGATTTTGTAAACGGGCAACTTCGGGTGGTGCAGTATTTGCGGTTAAATTCGCAGTCAGGTTGGTAATATCGAGTGCGACAAGATCGACAAAACTGTCAGCATACAGAGTATTATTTTTTATGGCAATATCTACGTTTCCTGGTATGTTTATGAATCCTTTGTTAACGGGTGCTGCGGGGTTGGTGGTGTCCATTACGTGAACTCCTTTGTTGATTTCGTTTACGAAAAGGTAATTATTAAAAAGATAAATTTTACCGACCTGTGAAACATCTCTTGCCGGCTGAAGGGCAATTGCATTTCGAAGCTCTGTATAGGTCATATATACGGGAGCAAATACACTTTGTTCTATTTGCCGTGAGCTGGAACAGACATAACCCGCAAAAAGAGCGATGATAAACAGATTTCCCCTTGAAAAAAGAAAGGCAAACATATTTTTCATAATGTTTTTCATATTTATAATTTATAATCAATATTTGTAAGCGGCTTCAATTTGTCAAAATAGTATAAATTGTCTATAAAATTTTATTATAATCTTTCTTATTCATTTATATTGAATCGGGAAACTTTCTTAAAACAGATATTCCTTTGGAAGAATTTAAATTATTTTTGAAATATATATAGCGTGGTTATTCCAAAAAACATGGGGTAACTTTTTACAAAGGTAAATCCTGATCTGGTAACTTCCTGAATAAACTCTTTTTTTTCAGGAAACCGGTTTACAGACTCTGAAAAATAGCGATAGGCTTTGAAGTCACCGCTTATTAAGCCCCCTACAATGGATAAAACATAATTGAAATAACAGTTATAAATCAGGTTAAAAAGTGTGGTGCGCGTTTTGGAAAATTCGAGAACACCCAGAATTCCGCCAGGCTTGAGCACACGCATGGTTTCTTCATAGATCAGATTGCGATTGTCAGCATTTCGAATTCCATATGAAATGGTAGAATGGGTAAATGTATCAGAACGAAAGGGAAGTTTTTCTCCGTATGCTGCAACACTCTCAAACTTATCTTTGCAAGAGTTTAATTTAATCTTTGCCTGACGAAGCATGATATAGATAGGGTCGAGCCCGATAACCATTTTAGGATTATATTTTAAAATTTCAGCTGCGAAATCTCCTGTTCCGGTCGCAATATCAAGAATTATCGAGTTTTCATCAAGAATGAGTTTTTCAACAGAATTCTTTCTCCAGCTTTTGTGCCACCCCAGACTTAGAATTTTGTTGAGTCTATCATAATCACTGGCAATTCTGTTAAAAAGTTTGTCGTTTTCTTTATGATTCATTCCGGCATGATTTATTTTACCTGAAAATCATATCTTTAAAAAATCAACCCCAGTGAAACTCCTGCGCCAAGTCCCGAGACCCCTGCATTTTTATAGGTTACATAGTTCGTAACCAGGCCGGCGTATAATGGAAAAAATCTTCTTGGAATAAGTAAAAAATTCAAGCCAACGTTGCCACCGTAATAAGGCCCCTTAATGTAGGCCAGTGCATATCCGCCTACACCTTCTGCATAGAAATTCAGACGTTTGTAACTTTTGTTTATTCCAAGCAGAGCTCCACCCTGATAATTGTAATAACCTGCCTGTACAACTTTTCGTAAAATAAATGTGCCAACGGTGACACCACCATAAAAATATTTTGATGGAGCATATCTGAGATAGTGGTCGAATGAAAATCCTGTACCTCCGTTTATTCCTCCCCCGGGAAAAATAATCAATTGCATATTGTAATCAATTTTACGGCTGTCCCAGGCAACTTTGGAAAGCAGCACATTTTTTGTGAGCATGAGTTTGCCTTTAGCTGATTTTTGTGCCTCTTCTTTTGCACCAGCTTTTGCGCGTTGCTCTTGTTCGCTTTTAACCATTGCAAAAATCTCATCTACAATTTTTCCAGCTGCAATTTTAGTCGCATTAAATAGAGTACTGTCTACTTTATTTTGAATTTCTTCGAGGGGCCTGTTTTTTTTGTTCAAGGCCATGAACATGTTTAAATTGATTCCGATTACATCTTTTTTTTCATGGTATGTAAAGTTTCCGAAAATTACCACGTCTGCTCCGAGTTTCTTCGCCATTTTCTTGGCAGTTTTCAGGGTTATCGTGTCGTGCCCAAGATCTTTTAGCTCTGCATTTACATCACTGTCAGAAATTCTAACATATTCAAAGTTTACCTTCATGGAGTCGTCAATAGCATCAACAAGGCTATTGGTCATATATTTAAAGTTCGCTGTTCCAGTTTTATCCTCGAAGGGTATGATAATAATTTTAGCAAGTTGTTCGTCATCTTTTGGTTTTGGCTCCTCTGCTGCTGGTAGAGCCTGGTTAAAGCTGATTAATGCAATTAAAATGAGCAATCTTTTCTTCATATAAGGCACATATTATAAAAAAAGAAGGGTGTCAATTGCAATAATTTTCCTGAAAGGAAATATTTTCTTTTAAATAGCTATTATAATTTAATGAAGATAGTATTACAAAAAGATATTGCACTTCAATTGCTGCAGGTGTTAAATAATGACAGGCTTGAATGGGAAAATACTTTAGCCAGCTGGTTTGGATTTAAAGTGACTCTTCCCCGTTACTTCTGGGAAATTAAAATATTTTTATCATGTAATCGAACACCCTCAAGTATAACGGTTGAGTGTTTTACGGATGCCCATTGGCTATCTGTTTTCTACAGTTATAATCTGCATAAAGAGTTGTCTAATTATATGCGTGCTTCAATATTACAGAATTGTAAGACGTTGAAAGTTAAAGAAGGCTGTATTTTCAGTTGATATAGTAATAATCAAAAAGTATTTTGTAACGGTCATAATTTCTGCGTGTTTTTTGAACATAAAAATAAGTTTCATCAACAGGGATATGCTCTACAAAAATCATCATGTCATTGGTTTTAAAATCATTCATCCATTGCCTAAGTCTGCCTGGACCCGCATTATATGCGATTGCAGATTTTTCAAAATTAAAATCGTTACTTTGAAGAATCCATGAGTAAAATTTTGTAGCCATTTTAATTGAGTGGTCTGGATTAAATAGGTTTAATTTGTCTATTTTTGTAGTTTTATTCATCCACTTGGCGGTGGAGGGCATAATCTGCATTAAACCTTTTGCTCCAGCCCAGCTGGTTACACCAGGATTAAATGCAGATTCTTGCTTCATCAGTGCATAAATGTGAGCTTCCTCTACATGATATTCAAGACCTGCTTTTTGTACACTATCACGGTAAGGAGTAGGAAAGAGTGCTCTTAAAGCATTGTCACCCATCAGTAGAATATCTGGTTCCACGTCAGTATAGTTAAGAAAGGCACTCATATATTCATAGCTTAAATAGGCATCGTCAACAATTAGTCCTGCTTTAACAGGAATAAGGTATTTAAGGTATCTATCTTCCGTATCGGCAAGATAATTCTGGGCTCGTGAGAATTGGCCAAGAGCATAAAAAAGCAATGCTCTTTTCTGGCTGACATTCAGTTGATCAAAGAGGTCATTAATTTTATTTTCAAATTCAAACCAGAAATGATCCATTCCAAAATTTTTATTTGCTTTTTTTTGTTCAAAATAAAGTTTCATTTTTTCAGTGTCGTTAAAGTTTTCTGTAATCCATTTTTTATAGGCTGCAACAGTCTTTATTTTATTTTCGTCACTATCTGATAAATGAACATTTTCTTCAGGAAGATCAGTATTTACTCTGGTGTGAAGAGATGCCAGAGCCGCAAACGCATAGTAATGAGAAGGAGAATTTAAATATACTTCTTTGTACATTTCATCAGCTTCTGAATATTTTTTTTCATCTTCAAGAAATTTTGCGATGAAATATCTTGAACGTCCACCAGTAACACTGTTCTGAGTCAAATCACGCAATTGATAAAGACATGTTTTAGCTGCATCAATCTCATTTCTGATAATTTTTTCAAAACATATTTTAAAATAAATATTTTCTGCGTAAGTCGAATTTTTATCTACAATTTGCAGATAATGTGCTGTTTCAATTTCTTTCAGCGGAGAGTTTAGTTTGTCGATAGCTTTTATTCTATATAATGCAGCATTTGCTCTGTTATTGTCAGGTGAAACTATTTCGAGTATCTGTTTATAATTGTTTTTATTATATAGTAGTGGGGCAATTTGTTCCTGTACTTTATATTGTGATTCGATATCAATCGCCGAAAAATATTTTATCAGAATATCTCTAAGTTTTGAAGGCTGATTTACATCACTGAGAAGCCGTCCATAATATATGAGATAATATTCCAGATCGTTTTTTTCAAGCTGATTTACATCAATGGATTTCCATAACTTTATGGAATCTCCATATTTTTTGTTTAAACGCAATCCTTCCGCCAGATAAACTTTTTGTTGCATAGTCAGGTCACGTTGATAGATTGTATTAAGAGATATTATTTTCTGAGCTGCAATCGATTGAATCCATGAAGTTGATTCCGGAGAGATCGCCTTGAAGTAATATTCAAAAGACTCGTTGTAAAGCTTTTGCGCCTTGTACAAGTCACCAATTTTTATATTATAAAAATATCCTGGTTCCAGTTTTAAAAGTTGCAGATAAAGTTCAATGGCAAGAGTAACATTATAGTCTGCTATAATATCTCCTTGCAGAGTATAAAGGTTTCTTTTCATTAATTTGTATTCATTTTCGTCAATATTACGCAATATTTCTGATGCAATATTTTTACGTTTTGTTTGTGAATAAAGAGAGGCTATTTCGTAAATGGCATCTGCATAGAGGGGGGAACGATTGAACTTGTTGTTAAGAGTAGAAACTATCTCAGAAGAGTTGCTTCTGTGGGTTAAAGGTTTCATAGAGGTGAAAGCTGACATTGCAAAATAGTTAATGGCTTCACTTGTGCGATTTTGCTTTGCGTAAATTAATCCTCCCAGATAATATTCACTGTAAACCTTGTCAGACTTTTTATTTAATTTTTCTATTAACCCTGAAAAATTTCTTGAGCGATTTTCAGAAATATAATTTTTTAAAATGGCGATATCACCCATTTCTATTTCAGTATTACACCATAGTGAGTGTGTAACTGCCAGAGAAAGCATAAGAACTGATAATATGTATGTTTTTATATTTTTTACAGGCATAATCTTGACACAAAAGGAATTTATGAAGTGAGAACACTCAGGCGCAGCATTAAACTGCGCCTGAAACTTCAAAAGGATTTTTGATGGTTTGTCAATGACAATTCATGTTTTAATGTTAAAACGCTTTTGTATTCCGCTTTACCATTAATATATTTCATTAACTCCCCATATGTTTCGGCATCGACATATTTTAAAAGGGGTTGTTCAACAGCAGTAAATGACATTAACGCATCACTTACTTTTTCATCCCACTCTTTGTGATAAAGGAAAATGTCTTCACCTGTTATCGTGCCTCTGCAGTTGTAGCAGCCACATGAAACGGACATTTCGATATCCAGGTTAAACATTCCATATTCATCGGTGATTTCATCTCCCTCTTGAATATCCTTGATTGCAATTTCAAATCCATAACCGGTACTCATCGTATTGCAATCACAACGAT
>Ga0224495_10001767_pt1 | contig 14870 bp, 10 predicted proteins | sample SF_Jul11_sed_USG_FD_168128 | JGI IMG/M metagenome (GOLD analysis project Ga0224495, IMG submission 168128) | Sediment microbial communities from San Francisco Bay, California, United States - SF_Jul11_sed_USGS_4_1 | ecosystem: Environmental > Aquatic > Marine > Sediment | place: USA: California... | reverse complement strand
CCAGACGCTGTATCAAACGAAAAAGCAAACGCAGAGAGCTTGCTCGGTTTTATCATTACAAGCGACATAAGCTATTGGCTCCACTAAGGGTTAAAGAACGAAAATGAAATTGGACAGTAAAACTATAGACCCAATATGAGAACATCGATTTATGACACTCGCGCGGAGCATCCTTTCCGCAAGACGGGCGTACCTCTGCAAACTCAGGCAGGTTAACGAACGATCAGCCGGTGCATGCGGCCCGGACGGTCAAACAAAAAGAACGCATCGATGTCGTCCTGCAGCTGCCAATTATCGGTTCGAATTGCTTCAAGATGCCGTTGGTTCACTTCTTCCTTTGTCAGCCCCGGAGCCGCCAAGCCATAGGTTTTCCCGAACGAACAGCCCGTTACGCCGGTCAGAATAACAATAACCGCCACCAGAAGCAACACTGTCGTAATCGTTTTTCTCATCTTTAAACCCCTGTATCATATAATCTTATAATCATTCCATCGGTCATGTCTGTACATTCCCTGTAAAAATGGTCTTTCTCCGCTCCAGATTTTACACGATAGGCCTTCAAATGTCAAAGGAAAAGGCGGTCCACGCCAGGATTTAATGGATTTGAGGGTTTTATTTGAATATACGGCCACAGGTGTGTTACAATCTCCCACCTCTAAAACGAAGAACTGTGAACGAAACGCTGCGAACTTATTAATCTATGTCAATCGTCGTATTTCAGGATGTACATAAATCATTCGGGCCGGAAGTGGTTTTCGATTGTCTGGATCTGCAATTCTATGCCGGCCGGAAAGTCGGCCTGATCGGCGCCAACGGGTCTGGCAAAACCACCTTGTTCCGGCTGATACTCGGCGACGAACAACCCGATGCCGGGAGGGTCATCTGTGCCAAAAACATAAAAATCGGCTATCTGCCCCAAGAACCGGTATTCGACGGCGACCGCACCGTCATCGAGGAAATGCACGAGGGCCTGGCCGACATCCTCCAACTGGACCGGCGGATTGAATCCTTCGCACGAGAAATGGAAGCCCTTTCAGGAAAAGAGCTTACCGCTGCAATGGCCGAGTACGACCGCTTATGTCACCGGTTTGAGACCGAAGGCGGCTACGCCTGTGAAGCCCGTATAAAAAGCATTCTCGCCGGGCTGGGTATTGGTGCCGAACACTACAACGCCAAAACATCCGTCCTGTCCGGAGGCCAACTTTCCCGCCTCGGGCTGGCGAAAGTGCTGGTCAAGGAGACAAATCTGCTCCTGCTGGATGAGCCGACCAACCACCTCGACCTGCAAGCCACCACTTGGCTGGAATCGTTCCTGCGGACCTACAAGGGGACAGTCATCCTTGTCAGTCACGACCGCTATCTGCTCGACAAGGTGTCCGAAAAGATTGTCGAGCTGAAAAACCGCGCCGCCCGCGTCTGGAAAGGCAACTACAGCCAATATCTCGAAACCAAAGACACCGTCGAACTCGCCGAGCAGCGCGAACATGAAAAACGGGTCGAAACCGTGACGAAAACGCTGGATTTCATCGCCCGCAACAAAAATCAGGAGGGGATGCGAAAAACCGCCATGGGACGCAAAAAACGTCTCGAACGCCTGCTCAAGGAAAACCCGGACTATCTCCAAAAAGGCGCCGCCGAAAAGACGATTCGTTTCAGCTTTGCCGATACCGACTCCAGAAGCGACCTCGTCCTGCGTGCGGAAAATGTCACCAAATCCTTTGGCGAGCTGACCCTGTTCGAAAATCTCTCGCTGGATGTCAATTCCGGCGACCGCCTCGGGATTACCGGCCCCAACGGAACCGGGAAAACCACGTTGCTGCGGCTGGCCATGGGACAGCTTGCCCCCGATTCCGGCACCATCAAGCTCGGCCCCACACTCAAAATCGGCTATCTGGACCAGCAGGCCACTACGCTGAACCCTGACAACACCGTTCTCGAAGAGGCCCGAACGGTTCGTCCCGACCTATCGCCGGAAGTTATCCGCGGCAAACTTGGCGCATTCCTGTTTTCGAGCGATGATGTCTTCAAGACCGTCAGCGACCTTTCCGGCGGCCAGCAAAATCGGCTTATGCTGTGCAAGCTCGTCCTGGCCGAGCCGGATGTGCTCGTCCTTGATGAGCCGACCAACCACTTGGACATCGCCAGCCGGGAGATGCTCGAAGAGGCGCTGAATGACTACAACGGAACCGTCATCGCTGTCAGCCATGACCGCTATTTCCTCGACCGCGTGATGGACAGCTTGCTGATCATCGGCGCCACCCCCGAAGGCAGACAGCAAATCGGCGCCGTCGATGTGATTCCCGCCGCAAGGTCAGATACAAGCGGCGTTTTCAGCACCTATGTCCTGAAAATTCAGGCCAAACGCAATGAGGCAGAAAAGCAAAAAATCGCCGAAAGCAAAAAGAAACAGCTCATAGGAAGCGTCCCCAAGGCCAAAACACCCGACCACCTGCGCCCCTTCAATAAGTACACCGTCGAGCAGATCGAGGAAATGATCCATGCCCAGGAAGGGACCCTCGAGCAGATGCAGCACCGCTTCGGCGACGAAACGGTGTATTCGGATTACCAGCGGCTGACCCAACTCCAGGCCGACTTCGAGGCCGAACAAGAAAAATTAAACCTGCTCTACGAAGCATGGCAGCGCCGGGTCGAATAATCCAACTGACCTTAAAGCTATTTTGTCTCCGCTTCTGCGATTCCAGTTGAATAACCCCGATTTCCAGAAGCCCAAAGGGGGGCCAAAAGAATAATCTTGCATTCTCCTGCGGATAAACAGATAATGACGGCATACTGAAATGAGACTGCTGCAATCACGAGCTCGACCGATTGGGCGATTCTGTTCTACAGAAGACCATCTTTCCCTCGACCCAGCATCATTTCTCTATGTCTTTTAAATAGCAATGATAGTATCCTTAGAATCGATGGTGTCCTATACGAAAAATACCTTCTCTTGAAATTGGCGATTTAACCATCAGTCCTCCGATCATTCAGGGCGGCATGGGTGTGCGCGTCTCCAAAGCCAACCTCGCGGCGGCGGCGGCTAACGCCGGCGGTGCCGGCGTCATTGCCAGCGTGGGTCTGGGCGGCTACGAAAAACATCCCCGGGGTACGGACTTTAAGGCCCTGGATCTTATTGCGCTGCGGGATGAAATTCGAAAGGCACGCAGCATGACCCATGGCGTTATCGGTGTCAATGCGATGGTGGCCCTGACGGATTATGAATCGCTGGTGAGTGTGTGTGTCAAAGAAAATGTGGACATGATCATCTCGGGGGCCGGCTTGCCCCTGCATCTGCCCGGCTATACCGCCGGAACGGATATCAAGCTGATTCCGGTTGTTTCGTCGATGCGGTCGCTGAAAATCATTTACAGGAAATGGATGAAGGATTTTAACCGCTGTCCCGATGCCGTGATTATCGAGGGCACCAAAGCCGGCGGCCATCTCGGATATTCGCTGGATCAGATCGAGCAAAGCACGCCCACATTGGAAGAAACACTGGCCGATGTTTTACAATTCACACAGCAACTGGCGACCCCGATCCCGGTCATTGTCGCCGGCGGAATTTTTACCGGCGAGGACATGGCTCACTACCTGGAGCTGGGCGCCTCGGGCGTGCAGATGGCCACCCGGTTTGTCTGTACCGAAGAATGCGACGTCGATATCAAGTTCAAACAGGCCTACCTGGATGCCGGCCCCGAGGACATCACGCTGATTAAAAGCCCGGTGGGTCTGCCCGGCCGGGTCATCCGCAATGCGTTTGTTGACAAGATTGCCACGGGCGAAACAATGCCGTTCCGATGCAAATACCAATGCCTGAGAACGTGCAACCCGTCAACGGCGCCGTACTGTATTGCCGAGGTGCTGGCCAAAGCGTCTGAAGGCAACATGGACGAAGCGTTTGCGTTTGCCGGCAGCAACGCCTGGCGATGCAACGAAATCATTTCAGTCAAACAACTGATCCAAACTATCATGCAGGAATATGAGAATGCCGGGCATTTAGAGCCGGCTCAAGCGTCCGTCAAATAAATGCATCAAATCGTATTATGACAATTCTTTTTTTAGGACACTTCAATGCCATTTAAGACAATGGGTCTTGCCGACCCGCTGGTGCGGGGAATCCTCGCCACCGGCTACACCGCTCCTACCGATATTCAGTCCCAGGCGATTCCCGCGATTTTAGCCGGAAAAGACATTATCGGCTGCGCCCAGACGGGGACGGGTAAAACCGCTGCGTTTGTGCTGCCGATGCTCCACCGGCTGGAGACGGTGCCCCAAGTCACCAAAAAAACCAGAACCCGTATCCTGGTGGTCACGCCGACACGTGAGCTGGCGGTTCAAATCGAGCAGGCCGTCCGTGGTTACGGCCGATATATGAATCTCAGGACGATTGCCGTCTATGGCGGCACCAAGATCGAAACGCAAATCAAGTTTCTTCGCAAAGGTGTGGATGTGGTGGTGGCCACCCCGGGCCGGTTGCTGGACCTGATTCAGCGCGGCAGCGTGAACCTGTCCATGGTTGAGGTGCTGGTGCTGGACGAAGCGGACCGCATGTTTGACATGGGCTTTATCAATGACGTGCGAAAGATCGTCGCCGAACTGCCCGCCGAGCGGCAAACCCTGCTGTTTTCGGCCACGATGCCCAAAGAAATCAAGAAGCTGACCGAAAGCATTCAAAAGTCGCCGGTCATGATTCAGATCGGTCGTCAGCAGAACCCCATCGAAACGATTACCCAGCATATTTTTCCGGTTTCCAAGAACCAGAAGATGGATTTGCTGCTGCACCTGATCGAGCGCGAAGATATGGGCAGTGTGCTGGTCTTTTCACGGACCAAGCACGGGGCCGACAAGATCTGCCGGAAGTTGAACCAGAACTATGTCGAGGCGGTTGCGATCCACTCAAACCGCACTCAGGGCCAGCGTCTGAAAGCGCTGGACGGATTCAAACGCGGCAGGTATCAGGTCATGGTCGCCACGGACATCGCCGCACGCGGCATCAATATCCAGGGCATTTCGCATGTGGTCAATTTTGATGTGCCCGCGTTCGCAGAGGATTATATTCACCGCATCGGGCGAACAGGACGTGCCGCCGCCACCGGCGACGCGATGACGTTTGTGTCAGAGGATGAAGTGAATAATCTGCGTAAGATCGAACGGTTCATCGAACGCACCTTCGAGCCGAGGATGGCCGAGGGGTTTGCTTATACACATCGGGTGACCCTGGAAACAAAGCCAAGAACCGACGGCAAAAAATCCAAACCCGGTTCGTCGCAGCGCAAACGCATGAAATCTCAGGGCACGGGCCAATCGCATAAGCCCAAAGCCCAGGACGGCCCCAAGGACCGGTCAACAGAATCCCGGAAAAAATCCCGTCAGCAATCGCCGGCGAAAAAGAAATCCGGCTTCAAACGCGCCGGAAAAAAACCTTCGCCAAAAGCCGCAGGCCCAAAAACCGCTAAGATCAATTGCGAAAGCGTTGGAAAGTAAGGCCGCCTACGCCAACTCACCGCAATGTTGGCGACTCAGTGGCACTGATGAGCTGAATCCGCGATTCTAATCAGTGCCCAGCAACCAATTTTCGGCGAACACACAGTAATCGGACAGATCCACCTTGCCGTCCGGAGCCCCGATCGGGGCGATATCGGCAAACCTGGCATTGCGGTGCAGCCATTGGTTGGCGAAGACAGACAGATCCAGTTCGTCGATGCTGCCGTCCGGGGTCTCCGGCGCCAGATCGCACAGCGGGTCATAACCGTCTTGGCCCTGTGAGGTCATCCATGCATCGGCGAGATGTGCCCAATCGGCTAGATTGACTTTGCCGTCGCCGCCGTCGGGGGCCATGTCGGCTGACATAGTTTCGGCCAACCATTCGTCGGTCAGGATCATTAGGTCGTTTATTTCAACACCTTCCGGACAGACAAAATCACCGGGCAGCATCGGTTCGGCTCGCAGCCGTGGATAATTCATGCCCTCGCACCGCATCTGCCAAACACTCTCAAAATCCCATCCGATGGCCTGATATGTTGCAGCCATTTGCATATTTTCGGTCGATTCGGGTCCTACATCAATCAATGTCAACCGACTAGGATCTTCAATTCCTGTCATCGAACCGTTTACGGACTCGTCCCACAAACAACTGGTATAGGTTCCGGAACTACGGCTCGATACAAAACTAAAAAGTTTTACTGCCTCTGCTGGACCGATGACTTGTGCACTTGAGTAACAATTGGTCAAGTCGCCACCGATCACTTGATAGCACAGGCCACCAGCGTAATCCTCTGTGGTGGTCACGGCTCCTCTTGCACAGGAGTTGGAAATATCGGAGAAAATTACACAGCGTCCCACAAGACCGCCAAGGTGATCCTGACCTAAGACATCAACATCCGCAGAACATGCATCCATTTGTGACCACCACATGTTTATTCCAACTAGGCCGCCGACAGGAGACATGACAAAAGGATACAGATCCAGCTCTTTTGCGGTACCTCCGACAGCGGTACAATTATTTATGGTTGCATGCCAATAGTTTTGCCCAACAAGCCCGCCGATTTCATTCCATCCGGCCACATTAGTGTTAATCACATGGCAGTTATCGACCAGCGCTTCGGTATTGCGTCCCAGCAGGGAACCCACTCCCATAGACCATGTACCGAAGACATTTGGCTCTGTGAGGATGATGTTTTTAAGGACCGCATCCGTACCCTCCAGTTGTCCCATAAAACCAGCCGACAAATGAAAACCTGGATAATTGAGACGAATATTCGAAACGCTGTGTTGACCACCGTCAAATGTTCCTGTGAATACATAGGGTGCTTCCGCAATTGAATGATACATCAACCCTTCCATGTCCATATCCGAAACCAACTGGAAATGAGAACTTATCAATCTCGGATTGTGTCCAATGCTGTTGAGCTGTTGGGTGGTTTCAATCTGATAGGGATTTCCCTCTGTCCCGTCGCCGCCTGCAAAACTCGGCAGCGTCGGGGGCGTGGGCAATTGGTACCAGTGGACTGGATATCCTCCACCCGGCGGCATTGCCCAGTCGTCGCTGCCGCCGTTGTCTATTTCACCTACAAAATCCCATCCAACATCAGTAAAAGTAGATTGTGTTTGCATATCAGCAGTATTGGATTTTATACCCACGGCGCTTTCAGACTGGCCGCTGGAATCCTCATTCCAGAAACAGTTAAACACATTTTGTTTTCCGAATAACATTTCATTTTCATTAATTCCGGAAAAACCGCCTGTGTTTGTACTTCCTGTAACCTGTCCCGTGCTGTAACAATTGACGATGGTTGTATCCGAGCTTTCACCGACAAAACCGCCGACACGGTCTGTGCCGGTAACGGAGCCGGTGGCATTTGAATTTGCGATAGAAGAAAAGCCGCCCAGGCCGATCAGTCCCCCGACATAATCGGTGCCGGATACCGAAGCAGAGTTGCTGCAGCCGGCAATACAGGAAATACCGGAAGAGCCGATCAAGCCGCCAACATTTTCATCCCCGGCAACACTGCCGCCTTCAACAGAACAATCAGCAACATTGCTCCAGTCCAAATTCCCCACAAGGGCCCCAGTATCATACGAATTCCCTGTGTTTTGAATATTTGGAGAAACAATGATAACATTGCGGATCGTGGCCTGTGAAACATAGCCAAACAATCCTGCATAATTTGTTCCTGCGAGATTTGAATAACTGAAACCGCTTATTTGATAATAGCCCCCGTCAAACGTACCCGTGAACGGCCCAAGTCCATTTGTTGTATATTTACTTCTACCAATTATGTTGTATGAAGTCCCCGAGTAATCCGACAGAGAAATATCATTCATCAGTTTATAATGCTTGTTCCATCGATTATTATACAGGCCGATCGTATTCATATGCTCGCCGGTTTTGATTTGATACGGGTCAGACCGTTCGCCTGTACCGCCGCCGAAAATCGGCTCATATTGAATAACGAGCTTAGGAGCCCAGTCTGATACACCAACATCTTTGCTCCAGAAACTGGCCCGGGTACCTGATGGACTGCTATAGGCTTTAGCGATTGCAATCGTAATAAAATCGTCTTGGTAAGAAACATACTCATCATCCGCATAATCTGTTACATCCCATTGAGTTGCACCCATCACCGGCGTCTGTTCTTCAATTAGATTTCGTATCGTATCAACAGAAGGTTTATCATTCCAAGTTAAGGTATTTTCTTCCCAACTTGATGATGTACGGTATGCTCCAAGCACAGGGGGGGTTAGAGTCAAATATCCTGTATTCAACTGAAGAACAGCTGAACTAATAACTTGTCCTGGAGGAATTGTTGATAAGTCAAATTTAATATATGAAATTTCCTCCATTGTTCCATCAGTACCTGCAAAAAACACATTTTCATTACCATAATTGGTATCCGGCTCGCCTTGGTCAGCATACGTGTCAGCGATTGTATTGAGAGTTATCTGCGTACCCGCCCATACTGCGTTTCCAAAGTCATATGGGCCATAGACGTTGTTCGGTTCGGCGTCGATGGTGTGTTCATAATCCGGGCCGCCGGGGAGGGTTTGGGTCCAGCCGTCTTTCATCACCTCGCGAATCGTATAGGTTGCGGGGGCGTCGAGGTTTTCGAAGAAATACAACCCGTTGGGATCTGTGACAACATTCGGATCGGTTCCCGGATCAAATAGATCATTTCCATTGGTATCGACATAAATTTCCCAACTGGGGAGTGCCGCCTCGCCGCCATCCCAGGTTCCGTCGCCATCGGCATCGTCAAATACGGATCCGCTGATATCACACGTAATCGCGTCAATCGGCGGTGCGGTATAAATTTTCATATACAAACCGGACCACGCATTAGTGAATGAAAATGAATACCAATCCCACCCGTAGAGCCAATCATTATAATATTCCCACAATTCATCCTGCTGGCCGCTCCCCCCCGAGGCAATCACTAAACCCGTACTGCTTGAAGAAACGGCGATCGTGTAGCCGAAATTGCCACTGGGTAATTCAAAACGATCTTGCTCAGGCAAAACATGCTCATAAGCACGATATGATCCCGTCGAAGGCGGAAGATTATTGACCGTGATCGTTTTGACAATATATCCGGGGTCGTGATCGAACCAATACGGGTATCGATAAAACGTAATCGTCGCCCAACTGGTTGAAGATGATGGATTATAATAGCCAAACACGATTTTGCTCACAAGCCCGCCGGCGCTGGTGCCGTAGTCGTAGATCGGATAATTATAGCCAAAGGCGTAAGACCCCTGATAAGTTGAATTATTGTAAATCAATGTATCCGCAGGCGCGGCGGAAATGGCTAATGTGCAGATAATTACCGACAGAATGGACTTGGAATTAACACCCTTCATACTCTTCTCCTGATTTTCTCCTTGTTTTCACCGAATTAGAAACTCTACCAAGCAACAATTATAACAAAATAGATGGAAAATTCACAGTTCTGTTACACTTTTTTTGCAATTTCTTCAAAAAACGGAAAAAACGAACTTAAGGCAACCTCTAAAAATGTGGAAAACAAAAGCCCGGAACGACAGTGACGGGATAAAAACGCGGCATTGGCATTGTGGAATTTGAATTTTTAGAGGTGCCCTTAAACGAACCTATTTGCATTATGAGGGGGCGGCAGGTAAAATACCGGCCTTTGTTATTTCCATGAAAATAAGGCCGATATGACGGATTCTCAGAAATATGATGTGATTGTGGTGGGGGGCGGGCACGCCGGAGCGGAGGCGGCGTGGGCGGCTGCGCGGATGGGGGCGCGGACGCTGCTTTTAACCATGCGGCGGGACACCATTGCCAAGATGAGTTGTAATCCGGCGATTGGCGGGCTGGCCAAGGGGCAGATCGTGCGGGAGATCGATGCGCTCGGCGGGCTGATGGGCGAAGCCATCGACGCGGCGGGAATCCAATTTCGAACGCTGAACCGCTCCAAGGGCCCCGCGGTCCAAAGCCCGCGGGCGCAAGCGGATAAATACAAATACAAAGACTACGTACGTCACCGGCTCGAACAGTTCGACAACCTGACCATAGAAGAAGGCATCGCGGCGGAGATTTTGACAACCCCCTCCCCCCTTCGGGGTACTCCCCCTTTGCAGGGGGAGAGCTATTTGGATCATACCACCCAAGGTATCCGATGCACGGATGGACGGACGTTTTATGCTCCGTGTGTCGTCCTGACGACCGGGACGTTTCTCAAAGGCATGATGCACCTGGGCACAACGCAGTGGGAGGGCGGGCGGCTGGATGAACCGGCCAGCAATGAACTGTCCGACTGCCTGCGAAAACTCGGGCTGACCGTCAAGCGGCTCAAGACCGGAACGCCCGCCCGGCTCGACGGCGCCACCATTGACTACAACAAGGTCGAACTCCAGCCCGGCGACGAAACCCCGGTGCCATTTTCATTCCTGAATGATTGTATTGACCGGCCGAGTGTGCCTTGCTGGATTACCTGGACCAATGAAGCGATTCATAAATTGCTGCTGGACAATCTGGACAAAGCGCCGATGTACTCCGGACAGATCCAATCGACCGGGCCGCGTTATTGCCCCAGCATCGAGACCAAGATCGTTCGCTTTGCCGATAAGAAACAGCATCAGGTTTTTCTGGAGCCGGAGGATGAGGCGATTTCGACGATCTACTGCAACGGCATCAGCACGTCGTACCCGAAAGAAATTCAGGACGAGATGATCCGGCTGATGGCCGGCACCGAACACGCGAAGATCGTTCATTACGCCTATGCCATCGAGTACGACTACTGCCCCGCCCAGCAGCTCAAGCCGAATCTGGAAACGCGAACGGTGCCGGGACTGTTTCTGGCCGGACAGATCAACGGCACCAGCGGCTATGAAGAAGCCGCCGGACAGGGCTTATTAGCAGGCGTCAATGCGGTCTTGAAATTGAACAATAAAGATCCGTTTATCCTCGGCCGGGATCAGGCGTATCTCGGCGTGTTAGTTGATGACCTGCTGACACGCGAAATCGATGAACCCTATCGGATGTTTACTTCCCGCGCCGAGTATCGTCTGTCGCTTCGGTCCGATAACGCGGATCGAAGATTGACGCAAATCGGCAGATCCGTCGGGATTGTCGATGATATTCGCTGGAACCGGCTTCAACAGAAACTGGCTGACATGAAACGGCTGGAAGATTTTTTGAAATCCACACGCAAAGACGGTCAGTCATTATGGCAGTGCATCAAGCAGCCGCAGCATCCATTGTCCAATGATCTATCTGGTGATGTGGATGTTATGGGACTGGATCTTTCCAAGGAAGTGACCGATGCGGTAATGATCGACGCCAAGTATGAGGGCTACACGCTCCGGCAGGAAAAACAGATCGCCGCGCTTCGTCATCTGGAAAACATCAAACTGCCCGCCTCGCTCGATTATGGGACCATCCCGCATTTGCGTTTTGAGGCGAAAGAAAAACTATCGGCCCTTCGCCCCTTCACACTGGGCCAGGCCTCCCGCGTCGGCGGCATCACCCCCGCCGACATCACCGTCATCCAGATCCACCTGAAAAAGAATCGACAATTGTAGTGTCCTGCCGTATCATAATGTCCCATGACGATGCAAATGGTAAAACATGTCTTCATCAGTTCGCTGGAACACAGCGCCGAGATGCACTGCGCCAATCTGATGGGTGCAGTAAAAGATAAACTGAGGGCCGGAACGGTCTGGCCGGGACAGGATCGTGTATCTTCAGAAGAACTGGTGCCGAAAATCCGGTTTTCCGGATTCGGCGGCAAGCGGCTGGCCGAGGCGGGCTGCGAACTGTTGGACGATACCGTCAGCAGGGCGGCAATGATCTATAATGTCTTTAAGCAGTTGGGCTATTATAAAAAGCTGATCAAACAGGCGAATGCTTTTTTCGAAGGAAACAAAGTCGACCTGGTCATCGTGTGCGATTCGCCGGCGTTTAATTTTCACATTGCCAGGGCTGCGAAAAAGCACGGCATTCCGGTATTGTTTTACGTCGCCCCGCAGTTGTGGGCGTGGGCGCCGTGGCGGATTCGCAAACTGCGCCGCTGCTGTGACAAGCTGGCATGCATCCTGCCGTTTGAGAAGGACTGGTTCGGCAAGCGGGGCCTGGATGCGGAATTTGTATCCAACCCGCTGTTCGATGAAGCGGACATTGACTTGCAAGCGAACTTTAAGCCGTATTCGAATTACGATCCACAATCGCCGAAGATCACCCTGCTGCCCGGATCGCGCGACGCGGAGATTGACAGCTTGTGGCCGGCGATGCTCGAGATCGCCGCGGCGCTGAAGGAGAAGCATCCCGGCGCTGAATTTACCGCTTGCGCCCCGGACGAACTGAAACGCGCGAAGCTGGAACAGATTTACAACGCCCAACATCCGGACTTCTCAATCGATTATGCCGTCGATAATGTTATCGAGCAGTGTCGGCAATCCGACTTGGCCGTCGTCGCCAGCGGCAGCGCGACATTGCAGGTCGCCGCGGCGGGATGTCCCATGACGGTGATGTACCAGAGCAGCCGGCTGATGTGGCATTTGGTGGGCAAACGGCTGGTGCGGCTGCCGCATTTGTCACTGGTCAACATCCTCGCGGGCAAGGAACTGGTGCCGGAGTTTATGCCCTATTTTACGTCGCTGGATCCGATCATCCACCGCACCCACGGCATGCTCTGCACCCCCGCACGCATGAGCCAGATCAGCCAGTCCCTGCTCGAACTCGTGCGGCCTCTCACCCAACGCCGCGCCAGTGACGCGGTTGCAGAAATCATACTGGAAATGTTAGCCACAGATTAAACACAGATTTTCGCAGATTATTTTAACCGCGGATTTCGCGGATTAGATAAATAGGGATTTTCAACTAAGCCCTACGGGATAAGTGATGTTAGACGCTTGATTAATTTCTGAAGCTAAGATGATTACAAAACAGCTTCAAGCTCGTCTATTTGGGATGGGACGTCCTGTTCCCCGTTTAGCATGCTGTTATAAATGGCCATGAATTTTTCAAAGGCCTTGCCGCTCCCTGAGGGCTCTGAAATTTCCGGCAATCCTCCTGCCGAACTCGTCAGGCCGGACTGTAACTGCTCTAATGCATTTTGAAAACGTTCCTGAAAAGACGTAAATATATCAAATATGGTGTTTTCATCAGGAATCTGCGCTGTGCCCATCGGGGTCGTTTCTTCGGGAACAATGTCTCCTAAAATGGGTTCTTCAGGAGTGGTCTCTTCGGGAACAACTTCTTCGGTACCAAGTTCGGCCATGGCGGGTTCTACGGGAATTTCAGGTTCTTCAGCGAGCGGTTGCGGCTGTTCAGCAGGCAATCCTGCCGGCGCAGGTGTAAACAGACCGAGAAGCGTATCAAACTCGCTCTGAAGAGCACTGATAAGATCCTGAATTGAAGGAGTACCGGCCGCCATAAAATCATTTTGGATTTGGTCCATATTTCCAACAAACGCATCGATTGCTGCAAGCTGATCTTCGGTTAATCCTTCGGCGGCCCTCAAGGCGCTGACAGCGTCCTCTATGGTTCCGTTAAATGTATCTAATCCGGATGAAGCGGTGGTTTTCAGTGTCTGGCTTTCAAGGGCCTGGAGTTCATCAAAAAAGTTGATACGTAAACGGACATCCGCCACACCCTTAAAGTGCCCTTCCTGCAGCAAACGAATAACACCTTTGGCCTGATCCTCAGATTCAACCGCCTCAACGGTACCTGTCGTGGTTTCTTCGGGGGGAATCTGTTCTTGCGGCTGTTTAGCATGCTTTTGGGCCGGAACAGGGATTGGATTTGCGGAAGTTCCGTCGATTTTCATATTTTGTCTCCTGTTTATGAACAATAACATCAGCTACAAACTAATTATCGGTCAAAACCCAGCAATTATAATAGAAAAGATGAAAAAAATGGCATTATTTTCGAGATCCCTGTTATGTCTCGTTCTCTTCTCTTTCAAGCCCTGAAAATGCAAGAGCGTCTTTTTGATTTTAGAATTGACCTCTACAAAGGGTTGCTTTACAGTAGCCGAATGTAATTCATTAAGAGATCATCTTGGAATTGGGTTTTTGCTATGTCGCAGGTAGAACGGGTTTTGGTGGTGCCGCGGTCGGCGGTGGAAAAGGTCGGGATGTTTCACGGACTGGTGCTGGATGTGGACAAGTACCAGGAGGCGCTCTTTGCGGCAGGCGTTCCCAAGTTCCTGGCGCGGCCGGAGGCCGAACAGGATCCGACGCACAAGCAGCTCATTCCTTATGTCATTATCCAGTGCGGCGAGAAATACCTGACCTATGTCCGCGGCAAGCGTGCCGGCGAAACACGCCTCGTGGGCAACCGCTCCATCGGCATCGGCGGCCACATCAACCCCGTCGACAACGAAGTGCCGCTGTTCGGAATCGATTATAAAGAAATTTACGAAAACGCCGTCCTGCGCGAAGTGGATGAGGAAATTAATATCAATGGCAATCGCAGCGACCGCATTGTTGCGCTGCTCAACGACGACACCAACGAAGTCGGCGCCGTGCATCTCGGCGTCGTCCATGTCCTGACGGTGGACAATGAAAACGTCACACGCAATGAGCAGATGATCACCCAGCTTGAATTCAAGACGCTCGAAGAACTGCACGCCGTCCGCGACGAAATGGAAACATGGTCACAACTGTGCCTGGATGGCCTGGAGAAGTTAGCGAATTAATTTATGATAGGATTGAACCGCAACAATATGCGCAACACCATCAACAAGATTTTGAAATGCCTTAAAGCCCGCAGGGCTTAAAATAAGAATAGAAAATATGGAACGACCGGCCCTGCGATTGTAAAGGGTCGTCATAAGCCGATAGTGCTTATGCGATACGGTGGCGTGTGGCCACTGAAAATCGCGGGTTATTACCTTGCGGCAACA
>Ga0224495_10001766_pt1 | contig 14883 bp, 15 predicted proteins | sample SF_Jul11_sed_USG_FD_168128 | JGI IMG/M metagenome (GOLD analysis project Ga0224495, IMG submission 168128) | Sediment microbial communities from San Francisco Bay, California, United States - SF_Jul11_sed_USGS_4_1 | ecosystem: Environmental > Aquatic > Marine > Sediment | place: USA: California... | reverse complement strand
CAGCAACTACAGAGTATCCGGGTTTAACACAATTGGCAAAAGATAATGAGAATAGAGCAGGGGTAGTAGTTCAGGGGAATGATTCACGGTTGCGAACAGCAACTACAGAGTATCCAGGTTTAACACAATTGGCAAAGCATAATGAAATATCAAAAAATAAAGTTATTTTATCAGATGATCCACGATTATTGGAGGGTAATGAAATAATAAAAGGTAGGGCAGTTTTTGCTAAAGATGGAGAAATTTCTCCATTAAAAGCCGTTCAATCAAATGATCACCGTATTCAACCTGCCTCTATCGAATCATACGGAATAGTAAAAATAGCTACAAACGGACACTCGGTTAAAAATTGTGTTGTTGAATCTACAGACTCACGATTAAATGATGCACGTATTCCTTTGCCACATGTTCATGCATATGCAGAGCAAAATCATGAATTCAATACCCATAAAGGAAATTTAAATATTAGTATAGATTGTAAAATTCCATATCCAGATGGATATTATTTTAATGCAATGACTTCGATGCCATTATCAGTGATAAATTCTTTAGGACCAGCATTAGCTGTAAATGGGGGTATCGTCTCGTTTTCTGAAAAACAAGCAGGGTTAATTGCTTTTTCGAATCAATCGTGTGCAATTGATGCTAGAGGAAAGTTAAAACCAGGTGCTATTATTATTTCAGAAAGTGACTACTCAGTAATATTACCTAAACAACATCAATCTATTAAAAGCTCTGGAAAATCATTATTGGCTGAAGGTCTTGTACAACTAAAAGGTGGACTTATTATCGAGGGAATGCAATCTATATCAATAAAATTAGATACATTTGAGAATGAAGCGTATACGACTGGTGACATGCTTACCATAAATGAAAATGGAAAAATTGAAAAAATTAAAAAGGAAAATCAACCTTTTTTTGGTATTTATCAAAATAATTCTGATTTTATTTTTTCTGAAAAAGCTAATTCAAATTTAACCATACTCGTTTCAATATTAGGTATAGTCAAAATAAGGGTTACTGGAAAAATCAAAGCAGGTGACTCAATTGAGTTTAGTAAAGTGAATCCAGGCGTTGGTATGAAGTCTAACCGTTCTGTTTTTTCAATAATTTGTTTGGAAAAAAATGATGAAGGGTCAGAAAAACTTGTAAAATGTTTAATACGGTAATTTTTTAATGGGACATAAGATATATTATGTTAAGTAAGTAATTTAAATTAATTAATTTTTATTCAGGAAAAAGCCTTATAAATTTTCAAGAGGTTTCGGTAAATTGTTGCTAAATTTACATTTATAATACCAACCAGGTTGTAGTATCGGATAAATTTGATTTTTATATTTTGTGTCTTGAACAACTTTTAATGGCTGACTAGGTATTCGATATTCACATGAAAAACTTGAATTTATACATAACAATTGTGTTGCTTTTGGTTTAGGATAAGCAAAGGCTAAATTTTTATAGATACACATAGACTCAGTTGTTCCAATTATTTTTCCATAGTTAAAAATTTCTGAATAGTTTTTATAATGCGTTTCAAATATTCTTAGTAAATTATTTGGAAAATAATTTTTTTCTGTTAATAAGGATAGTTGAAATAATGCATTTTGAAGATAGTCTTCTATTTTTTCTGGAACATTTGAAATATTGTTATTTTTTAAATAAATATAATATTCAGTAAGATTTAATATAGTTGCCAATAATTCTGAAGTATTTTCATACCATTTTTGTTTTGCTGCACTATTATATTTTTCGTTAATAGATAATTTATTATTCATTAAAATAATATCAGAAATGTCAGCTGAAAGTGATTTATTGGAAATTGCTAATGCGGACTCCCTATCATGGTTATCGGGTGTCTCAAAATTTTCATGTTCATACCAATCATTTAAATCATTATTACAATAATCATGTAAAAATCCAGCTTGAAATAGTTTTTGAAAATCATTGTTATTTATTTCTTCATCATTAAAAGAGTTTAATAGTCCAATACAAATTAATGTCACCTCGATTAAATGGATTGTTATTGGTTTGTTTATATAAAATAATAAAGTTATATAGCCATAAAAAAAAGTGTTTGTAAGGGCAGATCTTATAATTCTTCTTATATCCAGAGATTTTTTTTGAATCATTACAGCTGGAAATGAAAAAGTCGCTAATTCCAGATTTCTATTTAATTCTTTAAAAATTTTATTAATAATTGCATTTTTTAAATTATCAGTATTATCAATTATATAATGCCCATTTTCAATATCATTTCTTGCAATCAGGCTTTTTATGATTTTTTCTGTTAAAGGTCTTTCTGCTTGAACCAAGGTGCTGCCATTAGTAGCTTTAATTTCTTTTTGAAGAATGATAACATCATATCTTTCAAGAAAGTTACAAAATCGATTTAAATCAATTAAACTATCTGTGCAAAAAGTGTTCTCTGTAAATTCCATTTTTTTATATCTGACAAAATTAAATATCAGACACAAATTGCAAATATAATAATTATTTATAAGATGGATCTATTACTCCAGCTTTATTGAATGCATCAATTCTAATTAGGCAAGAATCACATTCCAGGCATGGTTTTAATATATTATTTTTAATGAGAGGGTCATAGCATGACCATGTATGTTCAAATGGTAAATTTAATTTCAATGCATACTGTATTATTTCAATTTTTGTCATATTTAAAAGCGGAGAATGTATTCGTATATTTTCTTTTCCAGTGGCAAGATTTATTGTTTTTTCACATGAATTAATAAAATTTGGCCTACAATCTGGGTAGCCAGAATAATCTATGTTGTTGATACCAATAAAAATGTTTCCAATAGAATGTGATTCTGCATAAGCTGTAGCAATAGATAAAAAAATCAAGTTTCTAGCAGGAACATAAGTGACAGGAATATTCTTTTCTTCTAATATATTTTTTCGATTTTTAGGGACTTGAAGATTACTAGTTAAGGCTGAGCTTATAAATATTGAAGGATCAAGGTTATAAACAAGATGATTTTTAATATTTAGTAAATTTGAAAATAATTTTGCTTTTTCAATTTCGATTAAATGTTTTTGTGAATAAGAAAAAGTAATTAAATCTAAAATATAATCATTTTGAATTGCATGATATAATGTTGTAGTAGAATCCAGTCCGCCGGAAAAAAGTAGCACTCCCCTTTTTTGATTATCCATAGTAAATACTTCTTGATGTTGGTGTTTCTTGAACTTTTATATAAGAAACAGATTGTAATGAATTTTTTATTTTGTTAAAAATAAATTTTGCAATCATTTCAGCAGTTGGATTTTCTAAGCCAGGAATTGCATTAAGCAATGTATGATCAAGAAGTTCTATTATCGGTTTAGCAGCCTTTTTTACATCGTTAAAATCCATCACCCATCCTTCATAACCTGTCAGTTCATCATTAATTCCAATGGTAACTAGGTAAGTATGTCCATGCATTCTGCTGCACTTATGTCCAGGTGGTGTATTAGGCAAAAAGTGAGCAGCGTCAAATGTGAAATCTTTTTCTATAATCATTATACACCTCTGGCATCTTTGGGAAAAATATATTTATGCATTTGAATACCCATTTTAAATGTTATGTTCGATTCAAGAATGTATTTTGCTAAATTTGTCATATTAAATTTTTCAAAAGCAACTTGTAAGGTCGGAGGATTTTCCAGATTTAATAATTGAGGGTATTTTTGAATTGTCTTATGAGTCCATATTAAATCTTCCTGATTTTGAATAACAATCTTCACTTCATCACTTTTTTTTAAAAGTTTAATATTAGAATATAAGTTAGTATCAGTATTCACATTTGATGATGGTGGTTTTAAATCAAGTATAATATGCACATAATCAGGAATTTTTTCAATAGAGATTGAGCCATTAGTTTCAATTAATATTTTTTTATTTATCTTGTTTAAGGTCTCAATTAATGAGTAGACATTGTCATGAATCAGGGGCTCCCCTCCAGTTATTTCAACTAAATTTGCATTAAATTTCTCGATTTTCTCAATTATTTCATATTTTTTTAAATAATTGCCTTCATTAAAGGAATATGTGGTGTCACACCAGTTACATTTTAAATTACAATCAGAAAATCTGACGAAAATACATGGATACCCCATATACTTTCCTTCCCCCTGAATACTGTAAAAAAGCTCATTTATATAATAGTTATTTTCCATTCTACCATTTATTAAATTAAATTTTGTTATTGACTCATGCTGTAAATTATAATATATTTTATATAATGACAAAAAATAAAATCAGCTTATACATTGGATTTTCATTCGTACTTTTAATCTCTGTTTTAATTTTATTTATAGGGTCTAGACGCGCCTCGTATTTAGATCAGTTTTATACACTTTACTTTGAAGTAGATTTTTTAGAAGGAATTAAACCAGGGATTTTAATAAAATACCATAGTGGGGTTACGGTCGGTGAGGTGGTCTCAGTTCGACTAGTGAATAATAAATACATCCTTGATGCTAAAGTTAGCAAAGATCTTTTTTTATATAAAGATTCTACACGGGTGTTTGCAAAATCATTTGGTTTATTTGGCAAAACTTACATAGATATCTCAACATCTTCTCATTCGTTTTCGCAGGAATTGTATAATAGCAATGATACCATTTTGATAGATAAGGTGGTTTCAATGCAGGAAACATTAAACAGCATTTCAGAATATATGCATAAAGCAGAAAATAATAAGTATTCTCCTTTAGAGGAAAACTTATTAAATATAAAAGGTATGATTTCCATGATAAACAAAGATCTTCACCAGAATTCTAGATTAGTTTTAAGCTTGATTAATTCTAATCGCCTTAGGTTTGTAGACAATACTTCTCTTTTCGCCCGAAACTTGGCCTTTCGGATTCTTCAATATACAAATAAACCAGTTCAACTAATTACAGATTTTGACATTCAGCGAATTTCTATAATCGGCTTTGTTCAAAGTATAAAAGAGAATGCGAATTATAAAATGAAAAACATGTCCTACTGGCACGATGATCATATTTACGATTTTTCCAACTATTATTTAATTTCAATAAATAAGAAGTTGACAGAATATATAAAGACACCATATAAAATTATATATAAATAAAAATCATGGCAGAAAAAATTCATTTAACAGTTAAATGTCACGCCTGTGGTAGCATCTTAAAAGGTTCTGCAAAGTATGGCAAAGGTCATTACACTGCTGATGGGCTAGATTTTGAGTTTGTTGCAGTGGGGCGTTTTATTGAAAACGGTAAAACATCTAAGGTCAAAGGTGAAGCGTATATTGTCTGTCCGAATTGCACAGTAAAAAATAAATATCAAATTTGATTATTATTAATCTTTTGCGTCTGCGCGATTAATAATAATCATTGCAATGATTATTATTAATCCAGATGCTATGTACGGGTATATTTCTCCTATATGGTCATACATTAATGTTGCTGATATAGGGGCAATTATTCTCGCTAAAGATCCGAATGAGTGTAGAACTCCTAAAGTTATTCCTTGTTCTTCTTCATTTGCTGAATTTGATGTAATAGTTAAATAGGAAGGACTGGATATACCCATTCCGAAGGCTAAAACAACTGTGACAATTGCAGTATAAAGAAGATGGATTTTCATTATCATTAAAAACATTCCTATAGACAATGAGATCAACCCAATATTTAAAATTTTATTAATAGAATATTTTTTTAAAAGTATTCTATAGATTCCTCCTTGTACAAGTGCCATAATGAGTCCCATAAAGGCAAAATAATAACCAGTATTTTCAGTATTTAATTCAAAACGATCTTTTAAGTCCCATGCCAATGTGGCTTCAATATGCATAAAGCCTAAAGACAGAAAAAAGTAAGATACAATGATTAATTTTAATCCCTTGCTTCGCACAGCTTGCATACCGCTTATTTTTAATCTATACCATTTTTCGTGAATAAACTGTTCTTTTCTTATGTTATGTACCGACAACTGCACCCATATCAGATTAATAATAGACAGTCCCATTGTAGCAACCCCTATGAATGAATAGGGATTAAATTTAATCATACCAGTGCTATACATTGTTAGATCAATCATGCTAAAAATTCCGCCAAGAAACGGTCCTACAATAAAACCAATCCCTAAAACTGCACCGAAGAGTCCCATGTATTTAGCTCGATTACTTGAGTTGGTTGCATCTGCAATGTAACTTTGCGCAACACTAATATTTCCACCTGTCATACCACTGATTATACGAGAAAATAAAAAAATAACATAATTACTGGTTATAGCCCATATGAAGTAACTAATAACATTCCCAATTATAGAAAGTTGCAATACTCGTTTCCTTCCAAAAATATCTGATAAACGGCCCAATATGGGTGCGAAAAAAAATTGAAATAAGGAGTAAGATGCCATAAGTACCCCTGCAAATGTTGCGTAATTGGTGGTTTTATAACCAGATTCTATGACTAAAAACTCTGTAAAATCCCTTATAACAGGAATCATAATTCCGATTCCAAGCATGTCTAAAAAAACGACTATATAGATAGAAATTAATTTGTTCATAAATACCTCTATGACTAAAAGAAGATAAAGAGTCATCGTGGAAAGAATATTTAAAACTACCAGAGCGCTATAATGTGAGCGCCGAAAAGTGAGCTATTGGAGTTTGACAGATCCGAGATCATTATCAACAAAAACGGTATCTTTTATCGGTATTAACTTTGTTACATTTAAACCAGGCACCCTACCCTTAACAAATAACATCTGATTAAAAACCATGATATCTAGAGGGATAATATATTCTGAAATTTTTTTATTTTCATGTGTATAATTAATTTTTATAGATGATTTCAACTTTACTAATTTTCGAATATATTGGTCAATTTCATCAAAATTTTCAGGAAATTTAAATTCAAATTCTGACAATTTACGATGGTATCTTAAAAAAGTTTTAAGTTTGCGATTAGAAGATATTTTAGAAATATTTTGCTTTAAAAGTTCGATAAATAGCAAACCTGTTGCTTCTGCATCTGAAGTTGCTCTATGTGAAACCCCACAATCTAGTTTAAATTTTTCTTTTAAAAAAGTCAATGAATATGACTGGATATCCGGAAAATGCTTTTTAAACAAAAAAAGAGTATCGTAATAATAATTTTCTGGTAATAAGATATTATGAATTCGTGAAGAGTGATATAAAAAGCTTAAATCAAAAGAAGCATTATGAAATATTAATGGTGAGTTACCAATAAATTTGTAAAACAATAAAAGAGCTTCTTTCAATGAAATCCCTTTCATGTTTAACTCAGAATCTGATATATTATGAATTAATCTAGATTTAGGATCGTGTTTTTTTTTTGCCTTTATTAATACATTAAATTTTTCAAGTACTCCTTCTATAGAAAATTTAATAGCACCAATTTCAATTAATTCATATTTCCAAGGATTTGTGCCTGAAGTTTCTGTATCAACAGCTACCCATGTTAATGAATTTAAAAAATTTGGTTCATCCATATGAAGAAGATACATAATATATTATGATTTAATTGTAAAGAAGTTATTAAGCATATAATAACAATGAAAATAAAAATATTATACCGCCGTTTCAATCGAGGAGTACAATTTTTTATGTAATCTGAGGGGAAAAAACAGTTTAGAATGCAAGGTCAAATCCTGATGTTGAGATTGCGAAAACCAACACAAGGAGCAACCAACCCTGCATTGAAACCATAAAAAATCAGTCTGAAAAAGTCTACCATCATTTATCAATTGAAAAGCGTGAAGAAATGACATGCTGTCTGGAGAACGGTTTAACCCAGAGAGAGACAGCCAAAAAATTAAACAGATCATCATCGACCATATCAAGAGAGATCAAGCAAAATTCAACAGAAGTCCGAAATTGTCGTTATCTTGGGCATCGCACCCAGATGCATTCCGATGAAAGAAAAAAAATTTCCCGGCAAAAAATACGCTTAAGTGATCCCAAAGTCAGGAAATATGTAAAAGAAAAATTGAAGGCAGGTTTTTCTCCAGAACAAATTACCGGAAAAATTGGTAAAGATTTACCAGGTTGCAAAACTAATCATGAGTCAATTTATCTTTTTGTTTACCAAGATTGCCCGGAGTTAACACAATTTTGGATCTGGGGTCGCCATAAACCTCGCAAAAGGGTAGTAAAAATACCAAATCGGGTGATGATAGACAAAAGTCCCCAATATATTAACGACCGAAAAAATTGAGACATTGGGAAGCCGATGCCGTAGTATCTGGCAAAAGCAAAAGCGCTCTGGTCGTTATTCGGGAAAGAAAACTATAATTAATGCTTATCAAGAAAGTATCCAGAAAAAATGTAGAGCACGAACTTATCGCAAAGGCACTGGGAATAAAAACATATTTTTGTAATCCCTACCCCAGCTGGGGAAAAGGCGGTGTTGAAAACGACATTAGATTAATTCGTAGATATTTACCGAAGAAAACAGATTTTTCTTTGATCGCTAATTCGGAAAATACGGCACGCATTAAATAATCGACCAAGAAAATCCCTGAAATTTTTGACGCCTTATGAGAGGTTGAAAATTGCACTTAGTCATTGAATGCAGGTATCAATAATTTGGATAATATTTAATTTTTAGATCTATTTAGTCAAGTAGATTTGGTTTATCGTTCTCAAACAACCTACTCTATCAAGTTTACTAAAAACATTTTATGTCACCGTTGAAACACGAGACAAATGTATAGTATGAATTGCTCCATTAAACCTGTTTACCGCGTTTCTTACTGGAGAAAGAAGGCATAATTTATTAAATAGTCTAATAAAAATATATCAAGAACACTACTCTGCTCTTACCAATATTCTAAGAATTTTTTAAAACTAAAAAATGTATTGTTTTATCCAAGGCTATAAATAGTTCATTATCTTTGTCCAAATCATGGTAAAAATTTTTTTGAGTTTGAAAATAGGATAATATTTTTTGGCTCATTACAACATCAAAATTACACTCTTCCCATCGTTGTTCAAGAAATCTAATATCAAATTTAAACACCATTTGCAAAAAGGCAAATATATTAATAAAATTATTTATATGATTTATTTGTAATGTTAGATCAGAAGATACATTTGCCCGTTCCTTTAAAATATGCAAAAAAGATAAAATAGTTAAAACAAGATTTAAGTCCAGCTTAAATTTATAAAGAATTGTTTCAAATTTTTCAAAATCTAATTTTCTTAAATATAAGCGTGCAGCATAGACCGGATTGTTTGATAAAAATCCAACATCTGATTTTTGCTCTATATCAATTGCTCGAACATTTGCATAATTATCTACTGTATTTTTGCCCAACAAGGTATCTTTTTCTCCACGATAAACGACTATACGAGACATTGGAAAGTGCATTTTTAATCGTATTAAAATTTCTCTATCAACTCTGGTATCCACAACAAAGTAATTCATGCCGGATAAGGAGATTGGAATTGAGCCAAAGTGAAAAGTATTAAAATGGTACACACAAACCGGAAGCATATCAGATTCAATATATGCTGGAAGCTTGACATGTCGGACATCCGACACTCCCTTAACCCAAAAAGGAATATAGATTTGATTGCTCTGAACATCGAAAAAACCAATTCTATCCTGATAAATTGCTTTCAAATCAAACTCTTTACCTAAGAATATTACCTGAGGCAATTCGTGAACAATAGAGTTACTTTTGGTTTTCAAATTTTTTACGGGACTATTATCTTTAAAAACCATAAATGTACTTCTTGTTGTGTTTACCCTTATGATGTAATTAGAATTAGATTTTTTCTCAATATATAATTCAGACATTAATCCTCCCATTCATTATAAGGAAAATTTAATTTTTTTAACTTATGTTGAAGCGACCCTCTTGAAATTCCAAGATACTTGGCAATTTTATTTTGGGAACTTCCATATATAAAATGACCCAACTTTATAGAATCGATTTCTATTTTACTAATTATTTCACGTAGTCCATTATGAGATAAAAAATCACTTTGAGAAATATTTTTCATATAAAGAATTATTTTTAATATTTCATAAATATCCGATAACCCTTTCCTTAAACGCAATTTTGACAATTTTGAAAAACTAATCAGGTCACTAACCTCATGCCCTTTAAATGCAAGTACATAATTAATCGATGAAATTACTTCAGCAATTCGTCTACTTATAGACGGAAATATTATTCTATTGCTCGCTAAAAAGGAAGCAAATCCATGAATTACAATGTTTTTTTCTAACAACACATTTAAATTGTATGCAGAACAAACATAAATGTGCGTATACATTTCAAAATCTTTAAGAATTTTCTCTTGCTCTTCTACATTTAAAAGTGCTAGCTCACGAATCATTAAGCAATTAACATGGGAATTTTCAATATTTATGTGAATTACAGAATTATTGTTTTTAAATAAATTATAAATATCCATCTTATAATTAAATAAAATATGATTTTGAATAAAAACCTTTTTTCCAGTTCCTTCTTGACCATTTAAGAAGAAAAACCGGGAACTCTTATCTAAAATGATTTTATTTATATTAATACTCGATTCTGAAACTGGAAAAAAAAATGGAAAAATAGTTTGATACTTTTCAAGATCAAGGGCTTCAACAGATAAAAAAGCTTCAATGTTTTTTTTTAAAACATATACGCTCATCTCATCTATAACATGACTTACATAAAAGCTATAGACAAACATCAATTTTTTGTTTACCTCAATAGGAATTTGATAATAAACTAAGTTATTTTCATCATACTTTTTTATTTCAGTGACAATAGGTGATGGATAATCTTGTAAAATATACCCATCTTTGCTTAAGATACAGTTTTTACCCAGAAATGGAAATGCTAAAGTCCAAGAATTAAATTGATATCGGTTTTCATTATAAGCTAATAAGCCCCATATTCCAACATCAAGCACCATAAGTTATATTGATTAAATTTAATCACATGTCAAGCATTAATAAGGCAATGGTGTCGGATATCCGACGTATAAAAGTGTATTGACAACTTGTTTTTCTCGTACTTAATGGTGATATAATGAGTAATCCTATAGTTATTGCAATTGCAAACCAAAAAGGAGGTGAGGGGAAAACAACAACCTCCCTTAATCTAGCGCATGGAATTGCTCTTAATGACTATAAAACTCTTTTAATTGACATTGATCCTCAAGGAAATAGTTCGGGAATTTTTTTAAACAATACTGAACTTGAATTCTCTATGACGGATCTTTTTCAACAAAAATCATTAATTGAAAATGCAATCTACAAAACAAAGTATGAAAAATTAAGCATTTTACCGTCGAACATCAAGCTGGCCGAAGTTGAATTAAACACGCTAAACGTTGAAGCTCCTTATATCCTTCGGGATGCCATCCAAGCAATTTCCAATTTATTTGATTTCATTGTTATAGATTGTCCACCCAGTTTATCTATATTTACAGTTAACGCATTGGTTGCCTCTAATTTTGTAGTCATCCCTTTGCAAGCAGAAAAATTTTCTATTGATGGCATAAAGGGATTGCAAAATACCATCGAAAGTATCAAAAGGCGCATAAACCCAAATTTGCAAATATTAGGAGCCTTAATTACACAACTAAAAAGTAATACAATCTTGACGAAAACGATTTTACCTGTAATACAAAACTATTTTCCTGTATTTAAATCTACAATTTCTTCCGGTGTAGCCATCGGAGAAAGCCATCTTGCTCAACAGACAATATACGAATATAATAAAACAGGAAAACAAGCTGGAGAATACTTAGCATTTGTTAAGGAAGTAATAAGTGGCGTCAAAAAATAAAAAACTCTCTATCGCTGCTGACATCTTAGGAAATAACATTGAAGGGTCTGTACGAAAAATTCCAATAAACAAAATTACTCCCTCTGACAACCAACCAAGACAAGACAAAAATATTAATATCGAAAAATTATCTCTCTCATTACAAGAAGAAGGATTATTACAACCTATTGTTGTTGCTAAGGCTTTAAATGATACATATAAAATTATCGCAGGTGAACGCCGATTTCGTGCAGCAGTATTAGCTGGCTGGAACGAAATCGAGTGCAAAATATTAAATAAAAACGAAGATTCTATTTTTAAGCTTGCTGTTATAGAAAACCTGCAAAGAGAAAACCTTGGCCCCCTGGAAGAATCAAGCGCATATAAAAAGCTAAAAAATATTTTTAATTACACGGATCAACAATTAGCAGATATTTTGGGCAAATCACGAAACTACATATCAGAAATATTACTGATTGCAGATATTCCTGATTCATTACAAAAAGAAGCTATCTTGTCCGGAATCAATAACAAAAATTTATTGGTACAATTTGCACATGCTGTAAAAAATGGTAATCATAAAGATTTTATTGATAACTTCAAAACAGGACAAATTCAAACAGTAAAATCTGCAAAAAACTTTATACAAAAACATAAACCAGAAAACAAAAAACAAAATAAACAACCTATATTAATTAATTTAAATTTTTCCAGTGTCGAAATAAATAAAATTGATATTCAAATTAAGATTGAAAATATTTATACTGACTACAAGATTTCTCAAATTGAGCATCTAATTAAACAACAAATAAAAAAATATTTTTCATAATATATTATTATAATATATAAATTTTCTTGCCAATATAATATTATGTCTCATTATGGTAAGTTTGACCGAGTATACTTCTAATAAATATAAATAAGAAGTGGGCGCCTTGTGGGCGCCCTAAGGTCCAAAGGGAACTTGTTGGATAAGAGACATAATATTATATCCAACATTCTGTCAATGCTTTTTTGATTATTATTAGGTATATAACGACCATTTTTGGGCCTTATATGCCAATAGGATGTTATGAATGAACGATTATAATTACTCTTTTTTTAAATTTATGCACGATTTGATCGACTCTGGCATATGGGCAAAATTATCCGTAACTGCTAAAACCTTATATCCGGTATTATGTCGCTTTACAAATGAATCTTTTAAGCCAGTTTGGCCTGGAACAGAAGAACTATTAAGATTAACTGGCCTTAAAAGCAAAAAATCTTTGCAACAAGCTAAAAAAGAATTAATACAAGCTGGTTTAGTAGATATTATTTCTGGAACAGGGCGAACTTCATCACGCTATTATTTCAAATTCGAATATCCAGGCAGTAAAATTAATATCGAACACTACAGAGAGAGGATTATCCTCCCCAGGGAGAGAGAATTACCTCTCCCTGGGGAGGATAATCCTCATAGAGAGGGGGTGAGTAATTCACCCCCGAACAATATAAATATAAATATAAATACTAATAATAATAAACAAGAAGAACGTTTGTCGAATTTAGAGTTATTATTAAAAAATTTTCAAAATAATGATTTATCCAAAAATAATTTTATAGAAACTTTATTACAAAAATATGGTCCGCTTGAAACTGGCGAAGCAATAAAAATTGCAATCAGTAAAGGAAAAAACGGCGATTTGAAATATTTAGAAGGAATTTTAAAAAATAGAGAAAGATTGCCCAAAAATAATCAACCTGATAATTTATATAAACTCAAAGTGGAAAATATATTTGATAAAAAATATCAAATATATTTTAATTCTATAAAACAACATTATAAATATAATAATACAATATACTTTTTAAAATATAACGATATTCCAGAAAAAGAATTAAAACAAAATGCTGAGACAAATGGCTATAATGTTTATTTTATTAATGTTGAAAAAGATGAAATTTACTGGAATCATAAAAAGAAAACATTATTATAGTTGTAAATTCATATAATAATATAAAACAGGAAAAGTATGAGTATATCTATAATAAGAAAATCAAATATTATCATTAATAAAGTAAATTTAAATATTGGAAATTTTAAAGTTCAAGAAAATAATATTACGTTAAATTTTGAAAATGAAAATCAGTTAAAAATTAATTTATTAATTCAAATAACCTTAAATATAATGAATAAAATAATATTTCAAGTAAATAATAACAATAATTTAGATATATTAGGAATTTATTATTCAAATGATAATGTCAATTGGACAAAAATGTTAATAAATAATGTTATTCGCAAAAATGACCTTATTTACATAGAATTTCCATTGTATCAAATTGAATACATTCATATCATTTTTAATACGAAAAATGAGAAAAATGTCAATATTACACTTAATAATCAAACTGAAATTAATACTACTTGTAATAATAATTTAGATCGATTATGGATTTCTGAAAATCTTATTGATTTACGAGAAGACTATGGATGGAGTTCTCTTGTTTTAAATGAAAATCAACAAGTAAATATTAATTTTGATTTAAATACTGGATATTATTTAAACCAAATTAAATTACGATCTATAAAAAATGAAAACGATTATTTTCCAAAAAAATTTATTATTGAAATATCATTGGATAATCTAATATGGTATAATATTGTATCAGAAGAAAATTTTTATACAACATCATTTGCATGGTATCAATGGCTGGTTCCTATCCAAAAATGCCGGTATATCAAACTAACCATTCTTGAAAATAATAAAATAAAAAAAAATGAATATGTTTCAAAGATATTAGATATAGATTTAATTTGTATACCAGAAAATCTCATTGAAAAAATTTTAAATAAAAAATTGGAATATGCTTATGCAAGTGAATTAATTCCAGGAGTAGTAAAATTAGCTGAAAATTTATCAACTAAACCACATTCTGTAGTTCAGGGGAATGATTCACGGTTGCGAACAGCAACTACAGAGTATCCGGGTTTAACACAATTGGCAAAAGATAGTGAGAATAGAGCAGGGGTAGTAGTTCAGGGGAATGATTCACGGTTGCGAACAGCAACTACAGAGTATCCGGGTTTAACACAATTGGCAAAAGATAATGAGAATAGAGCAGGG
>Ga0224495_10001765_pt1 | contig 14885 bp, 13 predicted proteins | sample SF_Jul11_sed_USG_FD_168128 | JGI IMG/M metagenome (GOLD analysis project Ga0224495, IMG submission 168128) | Sediment microbial communities from San Francisco Bay, California, United States - SF_Jul11_sed_USGS_4_1 | ecosystem: Environmental > Aquatic > Marine > Sediment | place: USA: California... | reverse complement strand
GAGTATCTCGACCCTGCCCTGCAGCAGCAGATACATCTTGTCGCGACTGATCGAATGCCGCCCGGCGCGCTGGTGTTCGACGAACAGGGTCGCGCCCTCGGCGACCGTTTCGGGGGTACCCGCGGCCTTGAAGAATTCCAGCGCCGCGCCCTTGTCGTAGCCGGTGTACTGCCTTGGTGCGTTGAGATTCATGTGTGCCTCTTGGCCGCTCGAGTCGTATCCGATGTGGCAAGTCTAGGAGCGCGGCGCGCGGTGCGACTGTGACATTGTTGCGTTTTGCATGAAAATCGTTCGCGTTGTGGCCCGGCGGCCCGCCCACGCGGCGCCGGCGCGTCGGCGGTCAACGACGAAATCCGCCCACGCGTTGCGCTCCGGAACCCCCCCTCCCGCCAGCCACCCATGCCGCGTCGCGCCTGTGTTCAGCTGCCCGGGGTCGCGCTGCACCTGACCCAGCGCGGCCGTACCGGCGCGGCGTGCTTTTCCGGCGCGCGCGACCGGATCGCGTATCTCGATCTGCTGCGCGACGAGGCGAAGCGCCTCGACTGCACGGTGCACGCCTACGTGCTGATGGGCAACCACGTGCATCTGCTGCTGACCCCCGCGCAAGCCGGCGCCGCGACGCTGCTGCTGCGCGCGCTCGGCGAGCGCCATGCGCGCGACGGCGACGAACGTCCCGCAGACGGCGCGGCCGCGCCGTGCCCGCGCTGGGAGGAGGAGTTCGACGCCTCGCCCGTGCACGCGGCGCGCCACCTGTTCGCCTGCATGCGCTATATCGAGCTCAATCCGGTGCGCGCGAAGCTCGCGCCGCGGCCGGCCGACTGGCGCTGGTCGAGCCATCGCGCCAACGCGTTCGGCGAGCACGACGCGCTCGTCGTGCCGCACCGTTTCTATTACGCGCTCGGCCGTTGCGCGACCGAGCGCCAGGCCGCGTACCGGGCGAAGTTCGGTTGATTCCTCCGCGCCGCGCCCCGCGGGCGGCGCGCATGGGACAATGCGCGCCCGCTCTCGCCGCACCGCGCGGTGCAAGGACTCCAGGCAATGCCGATCACCGATCCGATCTTCTACCTCCTCGCCGTGCCGGTGGTGCTGCTGACCGGAATTTCGAAGACCGGGATTCCGGGCCTGTTCGGCGGCATGGCGGTGCCGCTGCTCGCGCTCGCGATCTCGCCGACGCAGGCCGCCGCGGTGATGCTGCCGGTGCTGTGCGTGATCGACCTGTTCGGCCTGCGCGCGTTTCGCGGCGTCTACGACCGGCGCAATCTGCCGATCATGCTCTGCGGCCTCTTGATCGGCGTGCTCATCGGCGCGCTGATCTTCGGCCTGGTGCGCCAGGACCTGTTGCGTCTTGCGATCGGCAGCATCGCGATCGTGTTCGCGCTCAACAACATCCTCGGCTGGACGCGCAATCGCCCGCCTTCGCAGCCGTCGTGGCCGCGCGGCGTGTTCTGGTCGGCGCTCTCGGGATGCACCAGTTACCTCGCGCACGCGGGTGCCGCGCCGATGATGGCTTATCTGCTGCCGCAGCGCCTCGACCGGCGCGTGTACGTCGGCACCACGGTGTGGTTCTTCTTCGCCTCGAACTACGCGAAGATCCTGCCGTACGCGCTGCTCGGCCAGCTCGACACGACCAATCTCGCCACCGGGCTGGTGCTGCTGCCGCTCATTCCGCTCGGTGTGAAGCTCGGCGTGATGATCCAGGGCCGGCTCAACGACCAGGTGTTCTACCGCATCAGCTACTGGGCATTGCTCGGCATCGGCATCAAGCTGATCTACGACGGCATGGCGCACCTGTAGCCGCGGCGCGGCTCAGTCCTTCGCTGCGAGCCCTTTTTTCAGCAGTTCCTCGACCAGCTCGTTGATTCCGATCGCGCGCGTGCCGGCGAGTTCGCGCACGCGCAGGGCAAGGCCGGCATCGATTTTCACCGCGAAGGGCACCAGGCCGCGCTCGCGGTCGAGGCGGCGCTGCGCGCGGCGGCCCGCCGGCAGCGCCGATCCCTGCGCGAAGCGATCGGGCGGGGTGGATTGCTTCAGCTGCGTGACGATCTTCAGCGCCTTGAATTTTTCGAGGTCGGTCCTTTTCATGGATCTGCTTTCGGTTCGGACTACTTTTTTCCGGAGGTCATGAACCTCAGCCGGTCGGCGAGCGCGCGCAGCAGCGAAGCGCCGAAGGCTGGATTCGATTTGATGAGATCGAGGAAGGTCTTGCGGTTGATCGCGAGCAGCGCGCAGTCGCTGTCGGCGATCGCGCTCGCGACGCGCGGCGCCTGGTCGACCAGCGTCATCTCGCCGAACACCCCGCCCGGCCCGATCAGCTCGACGAGCGAACCCTGGATGTAGGCCGCGACGCGCCCCTCGATCACCACGTACATCTGCACGCCGCTGCCGCCCTCCTGGAGGATGGTGGAATCGCGCCGGTAGCGCACGGTGGGCTCGTTGCCCAGTTCGCGGGTGAGCGCGGCGAGGGTCTTGCGATCGAAGACCGCGCTTTCCTTGCCGGTCTCGTCGCCCGGCAGGGCCTGCGCGGCGCGCCGGCGGGCGATCGTGTCGCGCAGGCGGCGGATCATCACGCTCATCAGCATCAGCGCGAACTCGGGCTTCTTCTCCAGGCCGGCGAGGAACTGCCTGTCGTCGAGCCCGATCACCCGGCAGACGGTCTTCGCCATCGCCGAAGCGCTGCGCGCCGATTGGGTGAGTGGCGCCATCTCGCCGAAGATCTCGCCCGGTTTGATGATGCCGACCACCTGCTTTTCCTTCTCGGCGACGATGCCGACCTCGCCCTTGAGCAGCAGGTACATCTTGTCGCGCTGCAGCAGCAGGCGGTTCGCCTTCTGGTTCTCTCCGAAGATCATCTCGCCCTTGTCGATCTCCTCGGCTTCGCCGGCGGACTTGAAGAACTCCAGCGCCATGACGGGATCGTAGAGCTGCACGGGATCAGAGGCCGGTATGTTCATGGTTTGCGCTCCGCGCTGATATCGTGGTGGGGACTTCGATCGTCGAAGGGGCTTCGAATTGCCGATTATGCCGCAAGCCGCGCGCCGCCCGCGCAACGGACCGGCTCCGGCGGTCGTCGCGCGGCGTCGATCGTGGTGTAATGCATGCCATGCACGCCGCGAAGGAGCTTTTCTCGCACCGCAAATTCTGGGCCGCCCGCTTCGGCGCCGCACCGTTTCTGCCGATGTCGCGCGCCGAGATGGACGCGCTCGGCTGGGACTCGTGCGACATCGTCCTCGTCACGGGCGACGCCTATGTCGATCACCCCAGTTTCGGCATGGCGATTGTCGGCCGGCTGCTCGAGGCGCAGGGTTTTCGCGTCGGCATCCTCGCGCAGCCCGACTGGAGTTCGAGCGCCGATTTCAAGCGCCTCGGCGCACCGAACCTGTTCTTCGGCATCACCGCGGGCAACATGGATTCGATGGTCAACCGCTACACCTCCGACCGGCGCATCCGCTCGGACGACGCCTATACCCCGGGCGGTGCGGCGGGCGCGCGTCCGGACCGCTCGGTGATCGTTTACGCGCAGCGCGCGCGCGAGGCGTACAGCGCGGTGCCGATCGTCATCGGCGGCATCGAGGCGAGCCTGCGGCGCGTCGCGCATTTCGACTACTGGTCGGAAAAGGTGCGCCGCTCGGTCCTGCGCGATGCGCGCGCCGACCTGCTGGTGTTCGGCAACGCGGAGCGTGCGATCGTCGAGATCGCGCATCGCCTCGCCCGGCGCGAGCCGATCGGCTCGATCACCGATCTGCGCGGCACGGCGTTCGTGCGCCGCGCGCCGCCCGCAGGCTGGATCGAGATCGATTCGACCTCGATCGACGCGCCCGGGCCGCTTGCGCCGCATCCCGATCCCTACGCCACGGCGGCGGCCGGCGGCGCGGCGCCGGACCAGGCCGACTCCGCGCCGCAGGTGGTGCGCTTTGCGCGGCAGGTACCCAACGCGCGGCGCGACGCCAGCTTCATACGTCTGCCCTCGTACGAAGCGGTGCGCGACGACCCGGTGCTCTACGCGCATGCGTCGCGCATCGTGCACATCGAATCGAACCCGGGCAACGCGCGCGCGCTCGCGCAGCGTCACGGCGACGTCGAGGTGTGGCTCAACCCGCCGCCGATCCCGCTCACGACCAAGGAGATGGACGCGCTCTACGAACTGCCGTATCGGCGCGTGCCGCACCCCTGCTATGAGGCGGCGCATCCGGGCGCGGCGAAGATCCCCGCCTACGAGATGATCCGCTTCTCGATCGCGATCCAGCGCGGCTGCTTCGGCGGCTGCAGCTTCTGCTCGATCACCGAGCACGAGGGACGCATCATCCAGAGCCGCTCGGAGGATTCGGTGATCCGCGAGATCGAGACGATCCGCGACTCGGTGCCGGGTTTCACCGGCGTGATCTCGGACCTCGGCGGGCCGACCGCCAATATGTACCGCCTGGCGTGCAAGAGTCGCGCGATCGAATCGGCATGCCGCAAGCCTTCGTGCGTCTATCCGGGCATCTGCCCCAACCTCGACACCGATCACTCGGCGCTCATTCACCTGTACCGCCGCGCGCGCGAGCTGCCCGGGGTGAAGAAGATCCTGATCGGCTCGGGCGTGCGCTACGACCTCGCGGTGAAATCGCCCGATTACGTCAAGGAGCTCGCGCAGCACCACGTCGGCGGCTACCTGAAGATCGCCCCCGAGGCGATCTCGGAAGGCCCGCTGCGCCTGATGATGAAGCCGGGAATCGGCGCCTTCGAACGCTTCAAGTCGATGTTCGACCGCTTCTCGCGCGAAGCCGGCAAGGAGCAGTACCTGATTCCGTATTTCATCGCCGCGCATCCGGGCACCACCGACGAGGACATGCTCGAGCTCGCGTTGTGGCTGAAGAAGAACGGTTTTCGCGCCGATCAGGTGCAGGCCTTCCTGCCTGGACCGATGGCGAGTGCGACCGCGATGTACCACTCGGGACGGAACCCCTTGCGCGCGATCACGCGCGAGTCCGAGCGCATCCACGTGCCCAAGGGAATCCGCGTGCGGCGCCTGCACAAGGCCTTCCTGCGCTACCACGACGCGAACAACTGGCCGATCCTGCGCGAGGCGCTGAAGAAGATGGGACGCGCCGACCTGATCGGGCCGGGCCGGCAGCAGTTGATCCCCGCCTGGCAGCCGGCGGGCACTGGCGACGATCACGAGGGCCGGCGTCGCCCGGCAGCCGCGATGGCTCGTGCGAAGCCGTTTCGTACCCAGCACACCGGGTTGCCGGATGCGCCCAAAGCGAAGCGCGCGAGCGGGCAGGTACGCGGCGCGCCCCGCGCGACGAAGGCCGGCGGCGGGAAGGGCTGAACCGGTCGCGGCGCGCCCGCCGCGGGGGATCGTACGGCGCTGCTTTGACCCTACGAGGCACGAGGTTCCTCGCGACGGGCCGCCGTGCCGCGCTTGCCGCTGCTAGAATTCGCGGGGCGTTACGGCGATTGAATGCTCATGCCCGGTTCGCGCAATCAATGAATGAATGCGCGGCGCGCAACGCGAAGTCTGTTCAGTGCCGGTCCGCGTTCCACTTTCAGATTCGGAAAGATCCCATGCAGGATGTCGCACCTGGCAGCGCCGCGGCGCAGATCGCAAGCCTTCGTCGCGGCGTGGTGCTGATGGGGCTGCTGATGGCGGTGTTCGCGGTGGCGTTTTCGTGGCAGGCGTGGCGCGAGCAAAGATCCGACGAAGTCCGGAACTACCGGGCGCTCGTCGAGCTCGGGCGAAAGTCGCTGAGCGAATTCTTCCTGCACTATCAAATTTCGCTCGATCATCTGTCGCGCGAACTGTTCGATGAACGGGGCCGGCTGGCCGATTTGAAGACCGCCCACCGTCTGATGACGCGTTTTGTCTCCCTGCATCCCGATCTCCTGTCGGTGGTACTGGCGCGCGCCGATGGACAGGCGATACTGGAAACCAACACGCCGCCGGGGACGCAGCTGCCGTCGATTGGCCACACCGCGTCGTTCAAGCTCTCGGTCGAGGAATTTCGCGCAGGGCAGCGGATCAGCATCCCGCGGCCGGTATTCGGCGTGATCGTCAAACAGTGGGTGATTCCGCTGCGCTTCGCGATCCGCGATGCGCAGGGCCGCCTTGCCTACGTCCTGTCGGGGGTGATTCCGCTCGCCAAGGCGCAAAGCTTCTGGCAGGACACGCCGCTGCTCGAGGGCGCGGCGTTCGGACTGATGCGCGAGGATCGCTATCTGGTGAGCCGTTACCCGGTTCCGGCGAAGGCCGATCTCGCCGCGGTGTACGGCAAGCCGCGCGCCGGCCCGCTGGCGAGCGAAATGTTGCGCGACCCCAACCGGATGAGCGGCGTGGCCGAGGCCGTGGCGACCCTGACCGGCAGGGAGGAGATCCTGGTGTTTCATCGCCTGGGCGATTTTCCGCTGATCTTCTTCGCGATCTTCCCGAAATCGCTGCTGTGGAATGCGTGGTGGGGCAGCGTGGCGGCGTTCTACGCGCTGCTCGGCGTGCTGTTGCTGGGGGGGTTCTTCGTCTATCGGTGGATCGTACGAGAGCATCTCGCGGTCGAGCGCGTGCGCAGCGAGGCCGAGGCGAATGCGCGTCAGGCGAGGCGCGAAGCCGAGGCCGCGAACCGCGCGAAAAGCGAGTTCCTGTCGAGCATGAGCCACGAGTTGCGAACGCCGATGAACGCCATTCTCGGCTTCAGCGAACTGCTGCTGATGGGCAAGGCCACCGCCGCACGCACCCAGGATCACGTGCTCGAGATCCAGCGGGCCGGACAGCATCTGCTGCACCTGATCGACGACGTCCTCGACCTGTCGCGGATCGAAACCGGAGCGTTCAAGCTCTCGCTCGAGCCCGTCGAGCTGTGGTCGCTGATCCAGTCCGCCAAGAACCTGGTCGCGCCGCTGCTGAAGAAACACGGCGTCGAGCTGGTGATCGAACACCCGGACACCCATTGCGGGGTCCTCGCCGATCGCGTGCGGCTCAAGCAGGTGCTGCTCAATCTGATCACGAACGCGATCAAGTACAACCGGCCCGGCGGCCGGGTCGAGGTGCGTGGCATGCATCTCGATGACGACTGGCTGCGCATCAGCGTGATCGATACCGGCCCGGGAATACCGCCTGAACGGCTCGACGAATTGTTCATCGCGTTCAACCGTCTTGGCCACGAAAACTCCAATGTGGAAGGAACCGGCATCGGGCTGGTGATCGCCAAGCGCCTCATCGAACTGATGCACGGGCGGATCGGCGTCGAGAGCAGCTTCGGACACGGCAGCGTGTTCTGGATCGAACTCAAGCGCAAGGTGGTTCCGGCCGGCGCGGCGCCTGCCCGCGAAGAAGACGACCGCGCGCAGACTGACCCCGGCGCGGTCACGCACCGCGTGCTCTACATCGAGGACAATCCCGCGAACTCGCGGCTGGTCGAGGCCGGTCTGTCGATGCTGCCGAACCTGCGACTCGATGTCGCGAGCGACCCGAAGCTGGGACTGGAGCTTGCCGCGGCGTACCGCCCGAAGCTGATATTGCTCGACATCAATCTGCCGGGAATCGATGGCTACGAGGTCCTCGCCCGGCTGCGCGCCGATGCGGCGACGCGTCATATCCCGGTGGTGGCGATTACCGCCCATGCGATGCACGCCGATGTCGAAAAAGGTCGCGCCGCGGGTTTCACCGACTATCTGACCAAACCGATCAACATGACCGCGCTGATCGGTCTGGTGCAATCGATCATCAATGCGGAGCGTGCCAGGTGAATCGGCGCCGCGCCGCTCGCGTGACGGGGGCTGTCAAGCGTCCGGTCGGGAACGGTTGATCCGGCGCAAAACCGCGCTCCCCGCGCCGGTGCGGGCGCGACCCCTGCACGGCGTCCTCGGGCAGGCGTAGCATGGCGTGACGGTTTGTTCGCGCAACGGAGGTCCATCATGTCCATCGCCCCTTCCGTTCAGAAGTATCTCGACGCACAGGGCATCGCGTTCGAGGTTCTCACCCACGCGCACACTGCCTCGAGCCTGCGCAGCGCCGATCGGTCCGCGATCGATCCGGGCTGCCTCGCGAAAGCGGTGTTGTTCGGCGCCGATCTCGAGAGCCGCCGGTTGTTGATGGCGGTGGTGCCGGCGACACATCGTGTGGCGCTGGCCGAATTCGCCGGGCGCGCGAAATGCAGCGTGCACCTTGCCACCGAGGACGACGCGGCGCGCGCGTTTGGCGATTGCGAGCGCGGCGCGATCCCGCCGCTGGGTCCCGCCTACGGGGTCGAGACGATCTGGGACGACCGTCTGATGGCGCAACCCGATCTGTATTTCGAAGCCGGCGATCACGAGCACCTGGTGCATGTGACGGCGCAGGACTTTCTCAGGCTGCTGCCCGGCTGCACGCACGGTCAGATCAGTCATCCTCGCTAGGCAGGCTCCGGACGGGGACCCCGCGGCGCCCGCCGCGCGAGGTCGTCGCGCTCGGCGTCGGCGCAGGCTAAAATGCCCGGCCTTTGCGACCCGGGGACCGGCATGACCATTTCCATGTACCAGGCGAGCGCGCCGCGCTTTGCCAATATGCTGAAGAATCTTTCCGCCGTGCTCGACAAGGGCCAGGCGCACGCGGAAGCGAGAAAGTTCGATCCGCTGGTGCTCGTTTCGGCGCGCCTGTACCCGGACATGCTGCCGATGTCGCGCCAGGTGCAGATCGCCTGCGATACGGCGAAGGGCGCGGCGGCGCGCCTTGCCGGGGTCGAGGTGCCGCAATACGACGACAGCGAGAAGACCTTCGCCGAACTGATCGCGCGCATCGCCCGGACGATCGATTTCGTGCGCAGCTTCAAACCGGAGCAAATCGATGGCAGCGAGGAACGGGAGATCGTGCTCAAGCTCGGCGGCCGGGAGGTGAAATTCAACGGCATGCAGTATCTGCTCGGTTTCGCCCAGCCGAATTTCTATTTTCATGTAACCACCGCTTACGACATCCTGCGCCACAACGGGGTGGAGCTCGCCAAGCGCGACTACATCGGCAACCCGTGAGGCCTCTCGCGGTGGCGGGCGGTCGGCGATCGGGATCCGCGCAGCACGCCGGAAGCGCGTGTCGTGACGAGGAGGTCTGATGAAGGGTGCGACAGTGGGGCGGGCGGTACTGCTCGGGCTCGCGATGCTGGGTTGCGCGTCGGCGCATGCGTTGAAGATCGATCCGCTGGAGGAGGCGACGCCCGAGCAGGTGGGCATCTCGCCCAAGCGGCTCGCGGCGCTCGGCAACCTGTTCAACAAGGAAGTTCGCTCGGGATACATGCGCGGCGCGGTGCTGCTGATCGCGCGGCGCGGCAAGTTCGTGTATCAGCTCGCGGTCGGCATGCAGGACGCCACGGGCCGGCTTTACGAGGATACGCTGTTCAGGCTGTATTCGATGACCGTGCCGCTGGTGACGGTGGGCGCGCTCAAGCTCGTTGAGGACGGCAAGCTGCGTCTTGCCGACCCGGTCGGCAGGTATCTTCCGGAGTTCGGGTCGATGACCGTCAGCGTCGCGTGGCAGGCCGCGAATGGCGCGGTCAGCTATGAGACGCTACCCGCCGAACGGCCGATCACCGTGCTCGATCTCCTGCGCCAGACCTCAGGCATGGTGTACGGCGAGAGCACCGACAACCAGGTTGTGAAGGATTCGTACGAACAGGCGGGTCTGTACGTCAAGGACGTCGGCTACGCGCTCGGCGCGATGACCGCTGCCGAGCAGACGCTGCGCCTCGCCAACCTGCCGCTGGCCTACCCGCCCGGGAGCACCTGGAGCCCGGGGTTGTCGAGCGAAGTGCTCGGCCGCGTGATCGAGGCGGTGTCGAAGAAGCGTCTGGCGGAATTCATGGAAGACCGCGTTTTCGGGCCGCTGAAGATGAAGGACACGGCGTTCTGGGTGCAAAGGCGCAAGCAGGGGCGCATCGCCGAGCCGCTCGAGGTCGATTCGGCCACCGGGCGGCCGTACCAGACGTTCGACGTGACCAATGAAGAACCGACCATCGTCTCGGCGGGGATGGGCGGCATTTCGACCGCGGGCGATTACCTGCGCTTTTGCCAGATGCTCCTGGGTGGCGGTACGCTCGAAGAAGAAAAGGACACCACGCGCATCCTGCGTCGCGAGACCGTGCAGCTGATGGCCTCGGACCAACTCGGCGCCGGTATCCTGCAACCGGTGCCGCCCGGCGAATTGATGCTCGGCGTGCCGGGCTATACCTACGGCCTCGGCCTCGCGGTGCGCAAGGCCGACACCATCGCCGGCGTGCCGGGCTCGGCGGGCGAATTGATGTGGGTGGGCGAGGCGGGCAGCTTTTTCTGGGTCGATCCCAGGCGCCAGCTCGCAGTGGTGATGCTCACCCATGCGCCGCGCGCACGAGGCGTGGAACTGCGCAAGCTCGTCAAGCAGATCGTGCAGCAGTCGTTATCGGATTGAGACGCACACCGTTCCGATCGGGACTTTGCTTCCCGCCCTCAGGCGGACTACCATTGCAGCGCGGGAATCCGACAACCACGCGAGGGGGAAAATAATGACAGGAATCGAGTCCATCGCCTTCCTGGTCGCGCGAATCTGCACCAGTGGCATCTGGTTCGGCGCGGGGCTCTACAAGGCGACGCATTTCGAAAAGACCGCCGAGGAAATGGGCGGGCATTTCGGCATCCCGTTTCCGCGGCTGGTCCTGCCGGTGGTGGTGGCGCTCGAACTCGGCGGATCGGCGATGTTGATCGCGAATTTTTACGTCTGGCTGGCGTGCCTGGCGTGGATCGTGTTTCTCTTTCCCGCGACCGTGCTGTATCACGGCAAGGTGATTACCCCGGAGGGCAAGATCGATTTTCTGCAATACGTGATGGTGTTCAAGAATATCTCGATCCTCGGCGGATTGATTATTCTGATTCTGCTCGATCCGACGCGTCCGGCCTGGTTGCTGCGCGCCTGACGGTCAGGCGTCGAGCAGGTCGGCAAGCCGGCCGCTCGCGATGCGCAGCCGCCGGCTCATCAGCCGGGCGATACGCAGCAGCAGCTTGTTCGCGAGCGCGGGGCGCTTGTCCATCAGGTCGGCGAAACGCCCGCTCGTCATCACCAGCAGCGTCGAGGGCTCGAGCGCCGTGCAACTGGCCGAACGTGGCTCGCCGTCGATGAGCGCCATCTCGCCGATCGATCGTCCCCGCGATTCGGTCGCCACTTCGGTGGACTGCCGGTCGCCCTCCTTGCTGATGCGGATGCGTCCGCGCACCAGCAGGCACAGCGTGTGCCCGGGATCGCCCTCGCGAAAGATCTCGCAACCCGCCGCGGCCTCGTAGGCCTCGAGATAGGGGGCGAGCAACTCGATTTCACGCCATGCCAGATCGGTCAGCAGTTCGATACCCTCGAGCATCGAGAGCAGTTCCGCGCGAAAGGCGGCCCCGGACCCGATCAGGTGCATGGAGGTACGCGTTGCGGTGAGGTCGGACATGGCGAGGGATCGGCGGGCGGCTCCGGCGGGTTGTCGAAATGGGCGCTTTTGTCTGTATATCGGCGCGTGACGAGGGGAATTGAGGGCCTCGCGTGGCATTGCCACCGCGCCGGCGCCTTGCTAGGGACTGCGCGGGGATTGTTTCAACAGCCCGAGCACCCGGTCGGGGGTGTCGCTGTTGATTCCGTCGGCTCCGAGGCGAATCAGCGTGCGGAGGTCGGCTTCGTCGTTGACGGTCCAGTACTGCACCGCGATGCCGCGCGCATGGGCGCCGGCGAGGAAACCGGCGCTCGCCATCGTCAGCGCGCCGAAGCGCGGCGGCACCTGGAGGGATTGATACGCCGGACTGGCGAGCGCGGCGAGGCCGAGCGCATTCAGCAAATAGAAATTGCGCGTTTCGGTGGCGCTGGCCGACGTCGCGACCTCGGGGCAGCTCGCGCGCAGGGCATCGATGTGTGCCTGCGAGAAACTGCTCGCCAGCACCTGCAGTGCTGCGTTGTGACGGCGCAGTGTCGCGCACAAGCTGCGCGCCATGGCGAGCGGCTCGCCGTCCTTGATCTCGATACCGAAGCGCCGGTCGGGAAAGGCCGCGAGCGCCTCATCGAGGGTCGGGACTTCGAGCCCCTTGCCGCGCCAGGGCGTGGTTGCCCCGCCGTCCGTTGAAAAACGGTAGCCGGCATCGAGCCGCTTGATTTGAGCGAGATTCAGTTCTGCGACCGCACCCGCGCCGTCGGTGCTGGCCTCGACGCGCGCGTCGTGCAGCAGCACGAGCACGCCGTCGCGCGTCATGCGCAGATCGGTGTCTATCACGTCGGCACCCAGTTCCACCGCGCGGCGGAAGGCGGCGAGGGTATTCGCTGGGCGCAGCCATGCGCCACCCTGGTGCGCGAACACGAGCGGCCGGTGCTCGCCCGCGCGCGGCGCGAACCAGGGGTGCGCCAGCGCAGGGCGCGCCGCGCCACGCAGCGCCAGATAGCCACCCGCAAGCATCGCCGCGGCGGCAAGCAGGGCGAAGGCGATACGCCGAGAAACGCGACCGGTGCTCATGGGCAGGCGATATTCTAGGAGCGTTTCGCCCGCGGCGAGTCCCGCGCGCGGTCTGCGCGCCGACCGGCCTGGTACCCGGCATGACGGTATTTGCCCCGGTTGCTATCCTCGCGGTTCACTCACTACGGAGACGGCGCATGGAAAGTCTGCTGGATCTCGAAAAGCCCTACCGCGACCTGCTCGGATTCATGCCGGCGCGCGTTCGCGAGCGTATCGGACTTGGGATGGAGATCGATGCCGCCGCCACCACGGCGATCGAGGCGCTACGCGCGCAGCTCGTCGCGCCGCAGGCGCTGGACCTGAAGACCTCGCAGTTGATCGCTTTCGGGATCCTGCTCGTCAATCTTTCGCAGGCGGCGGAGAACCACGCGCTGGCGGCATTGCGTGCCGGCGCGAGTGCCGAGGAATTGCACGCGGCCGCGGGAATCGCATTCCTGTTTCGCGGCCTTCCGGCGATCAATCTTGCCGGCGAGGTTCTGCGCGCCGCCCTGCTCAAGCATCAGGCCGGAGGATCGGGCGGGCGATGATCCGCGTGCCGCCGGGGTGGCGTGCGCAGCACTCCAGTCCTGCTCTGGGGAAGCAACAAAGTCACTGTTTTCAAAAAGTTTCCGCCGATTGCATCGCGGATCGGGCGGCGCCGGCCGCATCGCTCCGGGAAGGGGGGCGGCGCGTGCCAAGGATTCCTTTTATGGGCTAGACTGATAAAAATACGCCGCGCCCTTTCAGTTTCGGAACTTGCATTTGGTCGTCGTTCTTCAAAGCCGCGAAAGTCCACCGGGTCGTTGCGTCGATCGGTTTATCTTTGTGAACGAATTTCTGCGGGGAGGAGTAATCATGCGGTCGAAGTTCCGTTTTCTGGTGCTGGCGGCGGTGCTGGCGGCCTCGGGTTGCGCGACCTATAGCGAGGGCAATCGCGTCGCGCTGGAGCGCATGTCGGCGGGCGATAACAAAGGGGCGATCGCGGCGGTGGAAAAGAGCCTCAAGCCCGAGGGCGACGACCGCCTGCTCTATCACATGGAACTCGGCCTGCTGACCGGGCTCGACGGCGATTTTCAGGCGAGCAACCGGCATCTGGACCAGGCCGAGAGGATCGCTGAAAACCTCTTTACCACGAGCGTGAGCGGGGCGGCGCTCGCCGCGCTGACCAACCCGCGCAATGCCGCCTATGGCGGCGCGGATTTCGAGCGTGTGTTCATCCACTACTACAAGGCGGTCAACTACACGATGCTGGCTGCGGCGGATCCGGCAAAGAAGGTCGACAACCTGGAAAACGCCCGCGTCGAGGCGCGCAAGGTCGACAGCCTGCTCGGCGCGATCGCGAATGCCAAGGGCAACTACAAGGATCTCGAGGATAACAAGGCCAAGACCTTCACCAAGTTGAAGGACATCTTCTCGAAGGTGTTTCAGGGCAATGTCGTCGACAAGGACTGGGTCGTCTACCGCGAGGATGCGTTCGTGCGCTACCTCGCCGGGGTGGCCTTCGAGCAGAACCGCGAATGGGACGACGCGCGGATTTCCTACCAGAAGGCGGCCGAGTTGCTGGAAAAGGGCTACGCGAAGCAATATCACCTCGGTGGCGGTTTCACCGAGCAGGCGTGGTTCGATACGCTGCGCATGATGCGGGCAGCGGGTTACTCGTCGGGCGAGGTGAACGACATGGCGGCGAAAAAGCTCACCGCGGCAAAGCGCGGCGAGCTGGCGTCCTTCGGCAGGAACCCGGCGCAGATCGTGGTGATCAACGAGGTCGGCATGGTCCCGCGCCGCAACGAGATGAGTCTTCACCTGACCAAGAATGACCGCACGCACCAGTGGATCCTGCGGCCGGTCATCACCGGGACACGCGAAGAGGAAATCGCGAAATGGAACTGGTTCTATGCGATGTACGCGGACAAGGGGCTGCTCGGTTTTCTCGGCAAGGTGCAGGATTTCAGCCAGGGACGTTTCGCGGCGTTCAACGAAAAAACGGTCGGTCTGGGACCGCTGTGGAGGACGGCCGAGAGCCTCAAGCTCATCCGGGCGATCGGCGACCTGGGCATACGGGTGACGATCCCCTATTACGATGCGCGCGACGTCAAGGCTGGTTATGGCGCCTCCGAGGTGTCGGTCGATGGCGGCGCCGCGCTGCCGATGGTCAACGCGGAGTCGGTGGCCCAGCTGGCCCTGCAGGAACTGCTGCTCACGGCCGGCGACGAATTGAATAACGCGATGGGCCGGGAACTGCTGAAGAACCTGTTGACGGAGCAGACCGCGCAGACGATCGGCGGAAGCAATGCCGGTCTGCTGAGCCTGGTGGGCAAGATTGGCACCGCAGCCACCAGCGCGGCGGAAACGCGCGGCTGGATAACGCTGCCCCACATGATCCGCATTCGGCGCATTGCCGTGGCGCCCGGTGAGCACCGCGTGCGGGTCAGTACCGGCGGCATTGGCACTGCCGTC
>Ga0224495_10001764_pt1 | contig 14887 bp, 13 predicted proteins | sample SF_Jul11_sed_USG_FD_168128 | JGI IMG/M metagenome (GOLD analysis project Ga0224495, IMG submission 168128) | Sediment microbial communities from San Francisco Bay, California, United States - SF_Jul11_sed_USGS_4_1 | ecosystem: Environmental > Aquatic > Marine > Sediment | place: USA: California... | reverse complement strand
CACCGGAATGGTTTTGCTAAAACACGGAATGTTTTCTTTTGGCCAGAGCGCAAAGCAATCGTACGAAAACATGATTGAGCTTATTGACCTGTCCGAAAAATTTCTCGAAAAAAAATCTGCCTTTCAAATTTCTTATTCCTCTGTAAAAAGCTCTTCGGCAAATCCTGTATTTAACCGGGTCGATATTTCCTTGCTGCGAAAAAATGTATCGCTGGCGGCTGGCTCCCCGTTTATTTTAACTGCCGAAACCAATGACAAAACCCTGCACTTTGCCCAGGATAAAAAAAATATTGCCAACATTTCCCAACAGGGACCAGCTACTCCGGATCATATTATCCGCACCAAGCGTCTACCCTGTCTGGGTCATGATATTGAGGCCTATACCAATGCGTATAAAAAATATTTTGAACATAATGAACCCAAAGCCCGTCAAAGAAAATCTATGCTCGATGCGGCTCCGCGCGTCATCATCGAAGAAAGTCTGGGACTAATCAGCGCCGGAAAATCAATCAAGGATGCGAAAATTGTTTCGGAAATTTATGAACACACGATTGATATTATTTACCGGGCCCAAGCATTGGGGGGCTACCGGGCTCTGGATGAGTTTGATCTTTTTGAAATGGAGTACTGGGATCTGGAACAAGCCAAGCTGAAAAAATCCGGATCTTCGCCGGCTCTGCAAGGCGAGGTGGTTTTGATTACCGGAGCGGCATCGGGAATCGGCAAGGCCTGCGCGGAACTTTTTTTAAAAAACGGCGCCTGCGTGGTTGGCCTGGATCTGCACTCCGACATTCAAAAGGTTTCCGGAAAAAAAGAATTCCTCCCGGTGCAATGCGACATCACCGATGAAGCGCGTTTGTCCGAAGCCCTGGATCTGGCCGTGAAAACTTTTGGCGGAATCGACATGGCGATTTTAAATGCAGGAATTTTTCCCAAGTCCATGCAGGTAGCCGAAATGGATCTTGCCACCTGGAACAAGGTCATGCAGATCAATCTCAATGCCAATGTTGCCTTGCTAAAATTAGCGCATCCGCTTTTAAAAAACGCGCCGCGCTATGGCCGGGTTGTCATTATCGGTTCCAAGAACGTCGCCGCCCCTGGACCAGGCGCCTCGGCCTACAGCGCCTCCAAAGCCGCCCTGAATCAACTTGCCAGAGTCGTTGCTCTGGAATGGGGAAAAGACGGCATACGCATCAACAGCATTCACCCCAATGCGGTTTTTGACACCGGAATCTGGACAGAAGAAGTTTTACAATCGCGCGCGAAAAGCTATGGACTTGGCGTCGAAGAATATAAAAAAAACAATGTTCTGGTTACCGAAGTCACCAGCCATGATGTGGCCAGGTTAGCCCTGGAAATGTGCGGACCGGCTTTTGCCAAAACCACCGGTTCCAATGTTCCCGTGGACGGCGGAAACGAAAGGGTCATATAGGGGTTTAGGGGCAAGCCTGCCCCTTCGCGCGCACGCGGTTGCGCGGCTACCCCTGACATTAAACCACAAAAATTCTCCTTAGGCAAATTAACTGCAAATTATCGGCAGATAATCAGCCAAATTGATAGGCAGAAACCGTAGATCCCATGACTCGGTCGGTAAAGATTCTTTTGCCAACATTCGCACCGCCGGCGCCAGCCATAACCATCAAAGGAATCAAGTGTTCCTCGCGGGGATGCGCAGATCGAGCCGCAGGCGCCAGAGACCACTGTATTAACTTCTGATTACGTTGTTCCACATTAGAGTCTTCAACCACCGCCGTAAGCCAATCATCAAAGATATCGGAAGCGGCAATTTTGTCTTGCCCAGACATCATACCGCGCAAGTTATGATAGCTGTTTCCGCTTCCAAGGATGAGGACTCCCTGACTACGCAATGATTCCAGAGCCTGCCCGGCTACAATATGCTCTTCTGGATTCAGGCCAACCTTTAAGGATAAAGGAATCACAGGTACATCGGCATCCGGGAACATGAGCATTAAAGGAACAAAAACACCATGGTCAAAACCGCGTTCATATTCCGAGTTTACCTTAAATCCGGAATTTTCAAGCAAAACTTCCACATTACTGGCTATTTTTGCTGAACCTGACGCGGGATATTGCAACCGATATGTGGATTCCGGAAATCCATAGTAATCATACAACATGGGTATTTTTTCATGTTTGTATACGCTAAAACTCGGCTCTTCCCAATGGCCAGAAATCACCACAATTGCGCCGGGTTTTTGAGGCAATGTTTCGGATAACCCGCGAAACCAGGTAGCCATTTTCTCCCAGGTGTTTGGCGATCCCATGGTCCATTCCATAAAAAAACACGGCCCGCCTCCATGAGGAATATACAAGGTGGGCATTTTGGAAACCTGTAATTTTTCGTTACTATTCATAAAATCCTTTTTTTTACCTCGACCGAATCCATTTCATCTTTAATACATGATGCCTGTTTTGCCGATATCTACCAATTTTGAGCTATTTTATCTATTTAGATAATGGAGCCTTGAAAAATCTGCCCCAGGTTACAAATAACGCAACAGCTCCCAGCGCAGCATTAATCGGAAGAGCCGACATTTCTCCTCTGGTTCCATGAAATCCTGCAGCCAGCGCCATGATTACGGCCAATCCAAGACTCGCCAAAGGAGTTAAAAATCCTGGAAAAAAACGTAAAAAGGCGGGCAAGATTAATCCAATAGCCCCGGCCAGTTCCGATATGCCGATAAAGCGAACCAATGCTTCAGGAACCTGATCTGCCCAGGGAAGCTTTTTTGCTAAATCTACAACTGGCGTAAATGTTTTCATTACCCCGGCCATACCAAACATTGCAGCCAGCATGATCTGACCAATCCATAAGCTGATTTGCATTCCCATTCCTGGTTTATTGTTTTTTGTCATAAATTCTCCTGTAAATTGTGATTTCTATAAATATACCAAATGAAATATATTTCGACAAGCAGCCTTTTAAAAACCGAATGTATCTCCATTTCTGTAATTACAGATAACAAAACTCTATCAGCTTTCCCCAAAAAATCGTCTACCCTTTCTGACCCGTTTTCGGAAATATACTTTTTAATTAATGCAGATGTGTCCAAAAATAAATTCATTAATCCTCGCTTTTAAAATATTATACCCGAAAACGATATTATTTTTCATTTCTTTCAGAAAAAATATTCCAGCGATGTTTTTTTTAATTTTAGGAAAACTTTTTTATTTTCCCTTTTCCAACCGGTTGTTTTTTCATAAAAAGGAATAATTCTGGCAACAGGCTTGCCTTTCCGGATAATCACACAAGAGCTGCCTTCTTCCACTTTATCCAGAAATTATTTTGAATGATTTCGAAAATCAGTAAATTGCAAATAACTCATACTCCCCCGCCTTTTCATTATTATGTCATTTTAATGACATAATAATGAAAAATAACGCGGTGGCTAATTTTTTTTTCAGGAATGGTTTTTCCTAAATGTTTCCCTGACGGTAAAAGCAAAAATGGTTGCCAGAACAATGACAACAAGCAGAACATAAATGGAATTCAGCCAGTCCTTTTCCACTCTTACCTTATCCATCAAAACAGTAATAATAACTGTACCGGCATTTCCGGCAAGCATTAAAAAACCGGTGGCAGCCCCGGCTTTTTCGGGACCGGCGTCTTCTTCCGACATGGTCAACAACAAGGCAAATGCCGGCAGTACAAGAGCGCCAAACAGACAGGCCAGAATTATCGCAATGGTTTCGTTGTTGCCGCGCGCCAATGGGTAGACAAGAATCGTTGCCATAATTCCGCATCCAATTAAAAATGGTTTTCGCCGTTGGGCAACATCCGACAGGGAGGGAATAATCGCTGAACCAAATATTCCGCTCAGAATCATAAGACCTCCAATGAGACCCACCTGATCGGTATTAAAACCCTGTTGGGCTAAAATCAAATCAATCCAGTTGGTAAAACTGTTAAAAAACCCAAGGGCTAAAAAGGATACAATGAAAATAAGCACAAGATTTCGCTGTTTCAACAATGTTCCAATTTCCGACCATGAACCGGCGGTAGCCATTCCCATGGATGCTCCTGTTTCCCGTGCAACCAAAATAAAGAATAAAGAAGTGGCCGCCGTAATAATGGCAAATATAATCATAGCATTGTGAATTTCCGTGCCTTGAATCAAGGCCGGGGTTATTGCCATGGAAAATGCCATTCCGATAATCAGCCCAACGGTGCCAAGACCATTGGCAAGCGCCCTGTGCTGTTTTTCGTACCAGTCGGCCACAAGTTTTGATATTCCATTTACAATAAATGGCTGCGAAACAGCAATACCAACCTGCCCGGCAAAGACCATCCAGAAACTCGAATCAAAGATTCTCAAACCGGCAGAAATGCTCATAAATATCGCAGCCAGCGATATCACCAAACGATATCCTTTTTTATCGATCAGCAAACCCGCTGGTACCCCCAGAATCACATACGCTATCGGGAAAACCAGCAAAAGAGAATTCGCCATGATTTCGGATACGCCATATTTTTCCTGTACGACTGTCAGTATCGGGGCAAAATTTAACCACAACATTTGATTGGCTCCTGCGACAAGAGCAAAAGCCAGGAGGACAAGCCATCCATATTTACTTTTCTTCATGGAGATGTTTCTTAAATCGCTCGCAGGGTTTCCAGCCTATTTCTTTTTTTCTTTTCCCATATGCAAATCCTGGACAGATAACGCAGCGTTACCTGCCCAAGCCCTGTCCCCGGGCTTTCAAAAGTACATTCAGCTGTCTCCGAACAAGATGAATTTTAATTCCCTGTTCAGATATTTTACGCCAATGACTGGTTCATGTATTCAAACAAATTTTCAACCAGTTGATTTGGATTTTCCAGTTTGTCCTCCAGAAGCGTTAGTGCATCAAACATGGTCTTTACTGATTTCTCCAGTTCTGGCGAAACGGCATCTTTTTTGTGGGATTCCACAAGTTTCCTTATCAGCGGATGGTTAAAGTTCAGTTCCATGATTTTTTTGGGAGCCTTGTAATCCGGATTCATCATTTTCATCATTTGCTCCATTTGCGGGTTCATGGGACCGGCAGAACTGACAAGAATGCACGGGCTGTTTACCAAACGATTGCTTTCCCGGATATCTTCTGTTTTATCTGCCAGAATATTTTTTATTCTGCTGATAAAATTTTTCTTGTCATTTTCATCCAGAGTATCTTCGGCCTTGTTTTCGCTGCTTTCTACTTCGGCCTTTTCAACATGAATAATTTCCATCTCATTGTATTTGGCAATTACAGGCATTAAATATTCATCAATTAAATCGGTTATTAAAAGCACCTCAATACCCCTAACGCTAAAATATTCAAGAGCCGGGCTGGAGCGCAGAGACTCAAGATTTCTACCGCCCAGATAGTATATTTTCTTTTGTTCTGCTTTCATTCTGCCCAGGTAATCGGCAAAGCTTGTCCATGCATCATCTTTCAGAGAACTGGATTTAAACCTCAGAAGATTTACCAACTTGTCTTTATTTTCATAATCTGATTCAACGCCTTCCTTGAAAATATTTCCAAATCCCTTATAAAACTTTAAAAATTTTTCAGGCTCTTTTTCTGCCCAGCCCTCTAAAAGTTTAATCACGCGCGAAGTTAACGCTTTTTTAATTTTAGCCAAAACTGCGCTGTGCTGGGTTACTTCTCTGGAAACATTTAGCGGCAGATCCTCAGAATCAACCACGCCCTTTAAAAAACGCAAATAGGATGGCAGCAACTCCTTGCAATCATTCTGGATAAATACTTTTTTCAGGTATAAATGAACGTGAAATTCATCGGGTTTTTGAAAAACATCAATAGTTGTTTTTTCCGGAATAAAGAGCAGCGCGCTGTAGGTTAGCGCCCCTTCGGCATTCAGGTGAATATGCCCCAAAGGTTCATTAAAATCATGCGAGATAAACTTATAAAATTCATTTAAATCCTCCGTTTTAATTTCGGATGTTTTTTTTCTCCATAAAGCGGAAGACTTGTTTACATGCTCTTCACCCACCTGAATCGGGAACTCGACAAAACTGGAATACTTTTGAATGATATTTTTAATGGTATATTCGCCAGTATATTCTTTCTCCTCTTTTTTAAGCTGTATAATGATCTCGGTTCCCCTGTTGTTTTTATCCGATGGGGCGATGGAATATTTCCCTGTTCCCGTAGAAGTCCATTGCATGGCCTTTTCATTTTTCTGGTATGATTTTGATTTAACGGTAACTTCATTCGCCACCATGAAAACGGAATAAAAGCCCACGCCAAACTGGCCAATTAAATCGGTTTTGCTTTCATTTTCTTTGGCCTTTAGCTCCTTTAGAAAATTCAGCGTTCCGGATTTTGCAACTGTACCCAGATTTTGTTTTAGTTCTTCCTCTGTCATGCCAATTCCGTTGTCCTCGACAATAATTTGATTCTTTTTTTCATCCAGTTTGATATTGATTTTTAATTCTTCCCCGACGCCTTCAATGTCTTTTTCAGTAAGCTCAATAAAACGCAATTTTTGCATGGCATCGGATGCGTTGGAAATTAGCTCTCGCAGAAAAATTTCTTTGTGCGTATAAAGTGAATGCACAATCAAGTGCATAAGCTGTTCCATTTCCGCCTGAAACGAATACTCTTTTACGTCTTCCTGTTCTTTTTTGCTCATTTTTTACCTCTTCATTTACCTTTTGAAAATATTTTTAATTTACGCTGGGCGGCTGATCCGGCGCCCTTTCAAAAACATCTTCATTCCACCCAGTATACATGACCGGAAGTTGAATGTTTTTTTCTTTGTTTACATAGTATACTTTTTTTGAAAAACCGATAAATATCCACGGCGCGTCCTGCCGTATGATATTTTGAATTTGCGCCAGATTTCCGGAATCAATGTTTTGATGATCCAGAATATAATCTAACTGCGCATTTTCATAGTACGAACGATTGCCGCCCGAACCGGCGTTACGGCTGTGAAATAACGGAATTAAAAAATTTTCCGCATGGGGATAATCTGCAATCCATTTTAAAATATATATACCATTTTTCCTTTCATTGTTGATTTTTATCAGGGTCGGAAGGTCAACTACTTTTATTCTGGACTGAATTCCACATTCGCCCAGAACATTTTTAATGACTCTCGCAATGAGCTGGCGATCCCGGTCTGCCGGGCTGTAAATTTGGACAACTTCATTGGCATTTATTTGCGCATTCGAAACCGGGCACTTGCCATTTTCATCAAATGAATACATTTCCGGCATTGGCTCGCCAAGTATATCCGGAACAGGGTAATCCGCACTTTGACAGGAATCCAGCAATACTTTTTCAGCAAGATTTTTTCTGTCCATTTTGAAATTTAAAGCTCGGCGCAATTCGCGGTTGTTTAACATCGAATTCTGGTCGGCAACAATGGCTCCGTATATAACGATTGGTTCGATTCTATTTTTTTTTTGATATGTATTTTTCTCATTGGAAAGATATTGAAATACGCCGTCGGCCTGATAAACATCCAGCTTGCTGCGCTGGTAATAAAACCACTGTGATGCCTCAGACGGAATAATGCTGTAATTTAATACGCTTCCAGAGGTGCTGGTAATCTGCAGCTTTTCGGGTTTGTAGTCAGTAATACTGAATGCAGAAGCCCCGGTAAAAATATTTTTTTTCAAAAAATTATCTTTGGAGTATATAGCTGTCTGGGGGAGATTGAAGAGGTATTTTTGCCTGTTCCATATGCTGTCAGCCAAACCATTCAATGTAAATTTTACTGCGTACCTGCCAACAACCTCAATGGAGATTATTTTATCGAGAACCCATGGCTGGCGCCCGGACTCTTTCAGGCGATTTAAACAAAAGACCACATCTTCAGCAGTCAACTCCAGTTTTTCTGCTTGATTAAAATATACGCCCTGCCTGATCGTTAAAAAAACAGAATTGTAATTGGAATATTGCGTCTCGGCCAGATCATTGATCAGGCGGCCGTCAACACTTGTCGTATAAAGATTGCGGTGCAGCAAATTTAAAACGATCCCCGATGTTTCATCCACGCAGTTGACAGGATCAAAGGATTCAATGTTTTCTTTAAAAGCAAGTTGAAAGATCTTTTTGTTCACGCCCTGTTTTATTTCTGGACAACGGCAATTTTTTAACCCAATCATAATAAATATGATAAATAAGTATCGCTTAATCCTTATTTGTTTCAATTTTCGTTTCTATATTTAATATGAAATGAGCGGGAAACGGGATTTGAACCCGCGACCCCCTCCTTGGCAAGGAGGTGCTCTACCACTGAGCTATTCCCGCAAATTTTAAAGCAAATGCGAGCGGAGGGACTTGAACCCCCACGCCTTGCGACACCAGATCCTAAGTCTGGCGTGTCTACCAATTTCACCACGCTCGCCTCAATTTTAACGAGTTCAAATTTTGTAATGCCGACCATCGTGTCGTTTGCTGGATGGCGGCAAATCCGAAATATTGCACTCTATCAAATGTTCTTTTCTATGCGCCCGGAGGGAATTGAACCCCCGACGCACGGATTCGAAGTCCGACGCTCTATCCATCTGAGCTACGGGCGCTTGTCAGATGGGATAAAGATTAAATTCCATTCATTGCGTCAAATATCAATTGGGTGACCGACGGGGCTTGAACCCGCGACCGCAGGAATCACAATCCTGAGCTCTACCAACTGAGCTACGGCCACCATGTTTTTAGTTTGCGCCAGAGAGGAGTCGAACCTCTGACCGACGGCTTAGAAGGCCGTTGCTCTATCCAACTGAGCTACTGGCGCCCAAAAAGATTTCGGGATGACTGGATTTGAACCAGCGACCCTCAGTACCCAAAACTGATGCGCTACCCCTGCGCTACATCCCGAAATGTGTCGTGTCTAAACTGCTTAAAGTGACAGGTTGTCAATTGTTTATTGATAAATGGCCGCTCAACAAATGGCTTGGGAGCATGGGCAGTAGCTCGAAATTCATTTTGATCTGATTATTGAGGTTCATGCGCAAACTCGATGCCGATGTTTAAATAAAAGACTTAATTGATCCAGAATTTTGACGAATATTTAAATATGGGAAAATATCGTAATGTCTGGATCACATTTTTGTTTGTTCTTTATTCTGCAGCCTACGCAGGCCCGGAAAAATTTGATCATCTGGATGCCTTTAAAAATACTACAGTAAAATTAGATGGGCCATCGGAAGAACTGGTTAAAGATAATAGTGGAAAAGAAATCGCCAGAGCCTCGTATAAATACAATGAAAAAAAACAAATCATTGAAATTGACTTTTTCAAGGATGCGGCAAACGATGGGAAAAACCTTTTTATTTACGATGAAAAGGGATTAAAGCAGGAAGAGTTGTACGACAAAAACAACCACCTTGTCGAAAAAGTAATTTATGTTCGAAATAATGCAAATCAGGTAACACAATTTGAAGTATTTGACGGCAACAATAAATCCCTTTTGCTTTGGAAATTTCAATATAACAACAATCGTGTCGCATCGGGCAGCCGATACATTGACAATGCTCTTACAGAAAGATTTATTTATGAATATAGCGGGCAATCGATTATTCAGCATTTATATTTTGACGACAATTCCATCGCAGGTTCCGTTGTTACCGACATAAAAAATGCGCGGGTTATAAAACGCACAAAAAAGGAACCGGCTGGAGCCCGCAAAATTGAATACTACTATGATTCAGCAGGACGAATTGAAAAAATGATTTTCTTTAGCGAGGAAGAATCCCGATCAAAAATAGAAAAAATACATTTATTTAACTATACTCTTCCCCTGGTATTTCAACCAATCAAACTGACTAAACATTGAGAATTTCTTTCATTTCGTTAATCAGAGTACCCTCATCTTTAAGAATTCCGAAGTTTATGGCAAGGAAGTAAAACCTGTTCAGAGCATGGAAATGTTCCCTGAAATATTGAAGCCTGATCCAGTCCTTTTCGGTCGTTATCAGATAATCATCTTTCCCTATCCTCTTTATAATACCCAGAACGTCTTTGAGTGTATAACGGTAATGATCGCGAAAGCTGATACTTTCTACCGCAGCTGCGCCCAAAGACAAAAGAGTTTTCTCAAAGGCCTGATGGTTGCCTATTCCGGAAAGCGCCCATACCTTTTTATTTTTAATCATTTGTAATTTCTCGGTTTTCCAGTTCATGGATGAGTCAAAGTCATAAGTTACAGGAAGTTTTACAAACAGTGAAGGATTATGGTTGCTTTCAAAAATTTTATCATGTCCGGCAGATTTTTTGATTTCCTCAATTAATTCTATTTTTTTTTCCCCTGAAATTAACGATGCTTTTGTGATAATGATTATATGCGATCTTTTAAGAGCCTCTGGCGACTCACGTAGTGTACCATGCGGAAGAACATGACCATTGCCAAAAGGTTTTGTGGCGTCAATTAGAACTATATCCACCTCCCGCTTCAGACCATAGTGCTGAAATCCATCATCAAGAACAAATACGTCAATATCAAAAAGACGCGCGAGTTTCAACCCATTTTCATATCGATTTTTTCCAACAGCAATGGGAACTCCCGGTAAATTAACCGCCAATAAATATGGTTCGTCGCCGCTCTCTCTTTCGCTAAGCAGCATCAATTTTCCATCGGATAATATCCCGCCTTCCCGGTATATGGTGCCGCCGTATCCGCGTGTTAAAATTGCCGGTTTCATGTGCATTTCCTGCAGCATTTTTACAAAGTATATTGCCGCAGGAGTTTTGCCTGTGCCTCCCGTCGTTAAATTTCCAATGGAAATCACGGGAATATTTTTTATTTTTTTTGGTTTACTGACGGCTTTATTGACACGATCACCAATCTGATAAACTTTTTCAAGAGGGAAACTTTTCATCATTCTTCAGATCAACCCTTACATCACCCTGGCACGTCAATTCATTATCGCCCTGATGAGAGCCGGGCTGGAACTCAATAATCAACCTAATCATGGGTAAAAATAGGCGTTTTTGCGCACGGAGCGTGCCAAAAACGCAAAATTACCTCTTGATTGGGCATGAATTTTCAGTTCATGCCCAGGCTCATGAGTCTCGCAAAATGGCCAAAGAGACCTGTAAAGTGGACAGTTCGTTTGTAATTTAATAAATTAAAGCAATGAAATATTTTTTATTGATTATTCTGGGAGGAGTTATAATGGGAATAGCCTTCTGGTTTAAAAATAAACCTGCTCCAATGATTTATGACAGGGGAGACGCAATAAAAAACTATATCCTGTTAAAAGATGACGGGACTTCCATTGAAACAGACAATTTTCGGGGAAAATGGCTGGTTTTATACTTTTATCCAAAAGACGATACCCCTGGATGCACAAAAGAAGCTCAAACCTATTCATCGTTAATAGACGAATTTAAACATCTGGAAACTGAAATTTTTGGTATTAATACAAATTCGCCAGAAAGCCATCAAAAGTTCAAACAGAAATACAGTTTAAATGTAAATCTGTTGACCGATGAAAAAAAGGTCGCCATCAAAGATTTTTCGGTACGCACAATTGGCGGCTTTTGCTCACGAGACACAGTACTCATAAATCCCGAAGGGAAACTTGAAGAAACCTACAGAGGGGTAAATCCCGCCGGCAGCCCGGTTGAAATACTGGAATACATAAAAACGCATTCATCCCCTTAAGCCCGGTTAGCTTCCCAAAAAAGAGTTTGGGCATGAGCCTCAATAATCAGATCAAAATGTATGAAAATGCGCGTTTTTGGGGCGCGACGCGGCCCAAAAACTGCGTCAGTATAAATCATTCTGACTGAACGCCAGTTCATGCCCAAGCTCAAGAGCCTGACAATAAATAAATGGCAGCCTAAAATCTTGACAAGACCGCTTCAAAATTCAATGTACCTTTGTGAATCCATTTAAAGTCATTAAAAATCATTTACCGTTTATTATTACCTTGATGCTTGTTTTGAACATTATTGTTATTTTCATCCTGATATTCAGCTCATCATTTTATCGCGATATTATTTTTGTAAATACGCCATACTTTATTATCCTGACTTTCCTTTCCCTGACTCCCGTGATTATTTTAAAAAAGTTAAACTGGTATCCGGAAGCTGCGCCTCTTTATACGTGGGCTGTATTGTTTTTATTTACTGGCTATTATTTTGCTTTTTTTCATGAGCCCAATTTTATTGGTTTTTTCTTTGACTTGTTTCACTCCGGCCTAACCGCTCATGGGGTGTTTTCTACATTTTTTGGTTTCCTGACCATCAGCGGAGTTTTCTCGTTATACTATTCGCTAATGGCATTTCTCAGCAATAGAAAAGACAATATGTTTAATCTGAAAGTAGACATAAAAACGTACGCAATCTGGGTGATTGCGTTTCTGCTCTATTTAAATGCATTGATTTCTATTGTAAACCCTGTTTTTCGTCGTCCGTTTTAGCCTGACCGGAAAATTTGTTATGAGCCCTTACGGCTTCTTCGGCTCTCCACTTTTCAATCTTGCCGTGATCCCCTGAAAGAAGCACATCGGGAACGCCCCATCCCCTGTATTCGGCAGGCCGGGTATATTGTGGATATTCAATAAAGCGGGGTTCATAAAATGATTCTTCTTTTAGCGATTCAGGATTCCCCATAAATCCAGGCATCAGCCTGCTCATCGAATCGATCAATATCAACGCCGCGCTTTCGCCTCCCGATAAAACATAATCGCCAATGCGAATACTTTCATCGACCAGATTCACGATTCTTTCATCAAAGCCCTCGTAATGACCGCAAATTAGCGTAAGACTCCTGGAAGCGCGCTGCAACTCCTGGAATAAACAAGTACACTTTTTTTGATTCCAGAGATATCCCCGGGGAGTAAGAAGAACCGTATGGGTGGCTTCCTGAATAGAATCAAGAGCCCTAACCACAGGCTCAATCATGAGAACCATACCATGCCCTCCCCCGTAAGGAGCATCATCCACCTGCCCGTGACGATTTACCGCATAATGGCGCAATTGTATAAAATTAAAATGAATCAACTTCTCCTGTACCGCTTTTCCCAGCAAACCGGTTTGAATAGCTGACACAAAAAATTCAGGAAACAAGGTAATAATATTTACGTTAAGGATTTTCATTGAATTCAAACAATCCGGTATTTTCATGGAGAATAATTTTCAAATGTTGAAAATCAATGCTTTGAATATACGGCCCCTGAAGCGGTATCATCGCCTCTTCAGGCTCATCCGAAATAATCCATTGTTTATCGTTAAACTCTTCGACCCTGAGCACTTGCCCCCGGCATATATCGCCTTCAAAAATCTGCAATCCAATGTATTCAAAAAGATACGGATCATCCGGATCGTGAAAATTTAAACGCGCCTCATCGATAGACATACCGATAAAATGCCCTTTAAGCGCAAGGGCTTCCTGAATGGTATCAATACCGGCAAGTTTTATTTCGGCAGTCTCCCGGGAAAGCAAATGCAAATTTAAAAGTTGGTAACGGCCGGAAGCTTCTGGTTCCATTAAAAAACCATCTTTAAGACTTCTGGCTTTAAACAGTTCAATTTCAGGCTTTTTATTGACCTTCAAAAGATCATCCAGCAAGGTTCCCCTTTTGATGATTCTCAAAGCTCCTTTAATGCTGCGCGTTCCGGAAATTTTCCCAAGGACAAGAATCGGGGACTTTTCCATTGTTTTAAAGATGTTTACTGGTCGATAATTTCCAGTACAACCCTGCTGATGTTTTTCCCTTCTTCGCCGTCAGGCGCGATGCTTTTTACCGAAATAGAACTCAGCAAGGTGCGCATGGCCCGGGCAATTTTCCCGTTTCGACCGATAACGGCGCCAATATCGCCTTCATTTACATGCAACTCAACGATCAACGAGCTTGGACCCCAGACAGGAACAACTTCAACGTCATCCGGATTTTTCACCAGATTTCTGGCAATGTATTCGATTAAACCGGCTGGATCAGCTTTCATGTTTTTTTCAGACATATTTCTCGATTTCCAGAAAAATGTTTATGCTTCTGCCGCAGCAGGCGCTTTTGTTTTATTTGTTTTACCCGCAGTATTCAATCGCTTGATTTTATTTACGCGTCGAGATTCTCTTGACTGGGCAAAGTCTGTCCACAACCCTTTTTTGGTTAAAATATCCTGAACCGTAGCGCTGGGCTGCGCTCCAAGGTTTAACCATTTTTGAATTTTATCATTGTCAAGCCTGATTTGAGAATCAGGGGCAGAAATTGGATGATAAAGGCCAACGATATCCAGAAAACGTCCGTCTCTTTGTTTTCCTGATGCGGTTGCAACGATCCTGTAAAACGGTCTTTTTTTGCTGCCAAACCGCTGAAGTCTGATTTTTACCTGCACAATATGCTCCTTATGTTGTATGAATCCATGCTGAGAAGGCATAACATGAGAGACAGACGCCATGTCAATAACTTCAATGGACTTTTGCCCGGAAAACAAAAATAAGGGGGTTGTGAGGCGCCCCCTTCGCTGCGGCCAATGGAAATGGCCTTCGCTACCCCCGCGTTTTCATCAGGGAAGCTCTTGTATGAATGAAAATTGTGCCATTTGATATTCTGATTGCCGCACGACTTCCCCCATTTTTTTCAGGGAAAGGAAAGGAAAGTCTACGGAAAACAAGTTAATGATGGGCGCGGCAATGGCTCCGCCTGGATCCATAAAAAAATCAAAAACCACCTGAACCTCCCCGTCGCCAAGAGGGGTAAACTCCACTTTTCCAAACGACTTTACCACCCGAACCAATCCTTTTTTTTTCTCGATAGAGTCGGGTTTTCCGGTAAGCAGGATCGTTACTTTTTTGTCATTCGGGTTTTGCTCCAGTTCTGCCAGTAAAATATTGTCTCTATTGTGGAGAGGCCAGGGGAATTGGGACTCCATGTAAATACGAAGACTTTTTTCTGTATCTTTTTTTAAAATCACTCCTTTACGA
>Ga0224495_10001763_pt1 | contig 14888 bp, 12 predicted proteins | sample SF_Jul11_sed_USG_FD_168128 | JGI IMG/M metagenome (GOLD analysis project Ga0224495, IMG submission 168128) | Sediment microbial communities from San Francisco Bay, California, United States - SF_Jul11_sed_USGS_4_1 | ecosystem: Environmental > Aquatic > Marine > Sediment | place: USA: California... | reverse complement strand
CCAATATCGTCAGCAGGAGCAGCCGGTTCACCCAGATCAAACCCCATGTCATCTGCAGCAGGAGCAGCCGGTTCGCCCAGATCAAACCCAAGATCGTCAGCGGGAGCAGCTGGCTCGCCCAGATCAAACCCCATGTCATCCGCAGCGGGAGCAGCCGGTTCGCCCAGATCAAACCCCATGTCATCCGCAGCGGGAGCAGCCGGTTCGCCCAGATCAAACCCCATGTCATCTGCAGCGGGAGCAGCTGGTTCACCCAGATCAAACCCAAGATCGTCAGCGGGAGCAGCTGGTTCACCCAGATCAAACCCAAGATCGTCAGCAGGAGCAGCTGGTTCGCCCAGATCAAACCCAAGATCGTCAGCAGGGGCAGCCGGTTCACCCAGATCAAGCCCCATGTCGTCCGCAGGGGCAGATTCAGTATCGCTTAAAGTGTCCAGATCCAAATTTGCCAGATCATCAAATTCAGATAATGCATTGTCCGCAGGTTTTGCAATATTGGGAAGTGAGCTTTCAGGTTGTTTAACATCCAGATCGGGAGATACTTCCAGATCATCCATATTGTCGATGTCAGTTAATTCATCGTTATCAGATAATTCACTTTCTTCTTCGTCATCAGGTGTAGTATCGACCTGGCCTGGAATTTGAGAATAGTCCTGAACAAGCTCATTGATAATAGCGAGCTCTTCGGGAGAGTAAACAATCTCTTTGCTCTCTTCTTCTTTTTCTTCTTCTTTTTCTGCACTTTTTTTTCTAAACATGTTTGTTAAAAGTTATTTATATTTTTTCTGTTTTCGTCGATAAAATATTGTCGGCCAATATTAAAAAATGTATTAACGAAGAATTATTTTAAAAGTAAAATTATGAATAACAAACAACGTCAACTATTTTTTTCCGTGATATTATTATGGTCATTATCGGTAAAACCGATTTATTCCTATTCATCAGAGATCTTTTCGAGTAAGGATTCCCGCCAGACGCATCTTTATTTTAACAAGGATTTAAAAAATTTAACGATTGCAGTAAAGCCCCGGTTTATTGAGCTGATTGACACCCAGAATTACAAGCAAAGCAATAAGATTTTAACTTCAGGGATATTGTTTACAATTAAAAATTATAATGCAACATCGGTTAATTTTGTCTCGGATTTTGATAATTATGTCATGCATCCTATGACAAAAAATGATAAAGGTGTCTGGTACTATATATTTGAGCTTCGTACATACAAGGAAAACATTAAAACAAATATGCTAAAATACAAATTTGTAGTCGATGGATTATTCGTTAATGATTCAACACATATAAATTATACAGAAGATAATGCGGGTGGTCTGTTATCAATTTTCTATTTTACATCAGAACAGTTTAAACCTGAAGAGGGAGTTATTGTTTTACAGGCTGATACTCTGGATAATAAAAAAGTATTGTTTAGAATATACCGTCCTGATGCAAAATCGATATCGTTAATGTCATCATTTAACAACTGGGATTCAAATATAGATAAAATGAAAAGAACAGATGACGGGTATTTTGAAATCAGTAAAAGTTTGCCCTATGGTGAATATGTCTATCTTTATAAAATTGATCAAAGTGTATCCGTAGATCAAAAAAGTCCCGAGTTGAAGTACCACCCTGTTTTTGGGAAAGTAGGGTATTTTAAATTAAAAAGAGATAAATAATATTGTTGCTTTACACTTGTAGTTTGCTTTAAACTTTATAGCTATGAATAAGAAACCGGAAAAGCTATGGGGGGGTAGGTTCAACGAGTCGATCTCTTCTATCAGTGAACAAATATCAGAATCCATCTCATTTGATTACCAACTTTACAGGTTTGATATACAGGGCTCGATTGCTCATGTTCGTATGTTATCCCGGCAGAAAATTTTAACAGCAGTACAATCGGAGATAATTGAAAAAGCATTAAATCAGATTCAGGGTGAAATTGAAAGTGGCACGATGGAATATCATACATCGCTTGAGGATATTCATACTCATATTGAAAAAAGATTAATAGAAATTATTGGTGATGATGGAAAAGCTTTACACACGGGAAGGTCCCGCAATGATCAGGTTTCCACAGATACTCATCTGTTCTTAAAATCTTCCATTGCTCATCAGAAAAAACTTTTACATGCATTACTAGAGACTATTATTGATATTGCAGAAAAAAACAGCACAGTAATCTGGGCAGGATACACGCATACACAGATAGCCCAGCCTGTTTTATTATCGCACTATTTAATGGCCTATTTCTGGAAATTTTATCGTGATTTTAGTCTTCTATATTTTGTAGAAAACGAAACCGACATCTCTCCTTTGGGTGCAGCAGCAATGGCAGGTGCCAATTACCCTATAGATCGTGAGTTTACCGCTGCAGAGCTGAAATTTAATAATTTATATGAGAATAGTATGGATGCTGTTTCAGACAGAGACTATCAACTTTCATATCATTTTTTTGCCAGCAGGTTTTTTATTCATGTGAGTTCTCTTTGTGAAGATCTGATATTGTATTCAACAACAGAGTTTGGTTATGTAAGAATGGGTGACAAGGTGACAACAGGTTCTTCTATAATGCCCCAGAAAAAAAATCCTGATATTGCGGAGTTGTTAAGAGGCAAAAGCAGCAGGGTCATTGGACATTTGAATGCTCTGATGGTTATGCTGAAATCGCTTCCCTTGACTTATAACAGAGATATGCAGGAAGACAAGGTCTATTTGTTTGATTCTGTCAAACAGGTAGAAATGGCCATCTCTGGAGTTCAGGAGATTTTATTGAATTGCAGATTTATACCAGAGAGGGTAACACAGAATCTCCGGAAAGGTTTTGCGGTAGCTACAGATATAGCTGATTACCTTGTACGCGAATATAAAGTTCCTTTCAGGGTTGCGCATGAACTTACGGGTAAACTTGTCTTGTATTGTGAGGAAAGAAATATTTTTGCTGATGAGTTATCTTCTGCTGATATAGAAACAGTTTGGGGTTCTGGGTATAAACTGCCTGTAGAAGTGTTAACCCTTGAATCGTGTATTAAAAGCAAACAGGGTCGCGGATCAACATCTTATGAAGAGGTAAAAAAACAGATTGATCGGGCGAAGTCATTGATAAAAAATAAGGATTGATTTTTTTATCAAGTTCGATTTGTAATTATTTGATTTTCAGAAAAGTGCATGGTAGACAGGATTTTTTTTACATCCATTTCCATTTTATCAGACCCACTGATTAATGCAGTAGTTTGGTCAGGCTCCGGATTCAGCTTGTATAAGATATCCTGAACATGTCCGATTTCACCATTCCAGAATTGTCCTTCAGGTGGCGTTTGCGAAATAATGTCGTAAATTTCCATTGAACCCATCCACTCCCGTATGGTGTTTTTAAATGGAAACTCGTCCGGGGATCTGACTCCATAAAGCAGAAGTACTGATTTATAATTTTCGCGATGACTACGGATCTCTTTAATTAGACCCAGGAAGGCTGAAATACCACTTCCGTGGGTGATCAACAGTAAATTTTGATCTTTAAGTTTGTTATGGTCAAATCCTGGCCCCTGGGGGGAGCTGATATCAAATTGAAACCCCGGGCCTCTGGACGTGATTTCTCCTGCAAGATGATGGCTTTTTTTAATGAGAAACTCAAGGTGCAGGTCATCCGGGTGGGATGCAATTGCAAAGTAAGTATCTTCAAATCCTTCTTTGTGAGCGGAAATGTATTGGCCATTAATGAAGCTGTATTCCTTTGGTTTTGAGGTTTTAATGTAGTGCAGCAGAGAAGATTCTTTTTTGTTTTCCAGAATTTCAATGCGATGGTGTTTCAGATTCATCGCTCCATAGATTTATTGGAAATATTGACGACAAGAGTTATTTTATTGACGTGCTAAAAAGAAGTTGATCATAGCTTATATAATGAAAATGGGTCAATTTCGATTTCCTCTTGAAAAATTATATCAATTTGGTGATTATATAAATAAATACCTCAGAACGCCTAAAAAAATAAACAACTCGACTATTATATCCATTGGAAATTTGACAACAGGTGGTACGGGTAAAACACCAACAGTTATTTTTTTAATAGAGCTGCTAAAGCCTCTGAAAAGAAGGGCTGCTATACTTACCCGTGGCTATGGTGGATCTGTTTATCGTGAAGGTGCAATTTTATCGGATGGTAAAAAAATATATTTAACCGAGCAGGAGAGTGGAGATGAGCCTTATCTACTGGCTTGTAATTTAAAAGATGTTCCTATAGCAGTAGGAAGGAAAAGATTCAAGAATGGAAAAAATTTATCAGAAAAGTATAAGACTGACTTGTTTATTCTCGATGATGGTTTTCAACACTATAATTTACATCGCGATGTAGATATTGTGTTGATCGATGCGGTTAATCCATTTGGAAATGGTCATATTCTTCCGCATGGCAATTTACGTGAATCTCCAGAGGCGTTATCGCGTTGTGATGTGGTTATTATTACAAAATCAGACCTTGTTTCAGAAGAAGAATGTAATCTGCTGGTGGAAAAAATAAAGCGATATGCAGGCCATAGTAATATTTTCAGGAGCATGCATAAACCGGATTCTCTTGTAAAACTTCCGGTGGCTCTGGAGTCTCTGGACTCAGGTGTTAAAAAAGAAAAGCCTGGAAAAATTAAAAACAGTATTGTGTGGGCCCTTTCGGGTATTGGCAATCATCGTGCATTTGTAAAAACACTTGAAAATCTCGGAGCAAAAAATGTGAGGAGTATTTCATACAGGGATCACCATCGATACAGCGAAAGCGATGTAGCGAGCATTCTCAAAAGAGTTGCCAAAGATGATATTTTAATTACAACTGAAAAAGACTGGATAAGACTTCATTATTATAAAGATAAGTTCAGCCATTTAAAGAGTTTTTATTATTTGAAAATTAAACTGGATATGAGCGAAAAAGAGCAAAAATTATTACGGAATCTGATTTCTGAAAAAATTACACGTAAAAAATAAAAAACTGATTTGTTAAAGAGATTCAATCCATAAATTGCAGTAAAAATTCAAAGTCTGGTTTAAAAAAATCGCTACAGGTGAACTTTTGTACTGCTCACCCGTAACGATAGAAATGAAAATTATTTTCTTAAGGAGATTTTTTCAGGATTTGGATTTATGATCTCGGCATAAATTAATTTATGTGTTTTTTGAAGAACCATCGTTTCACCTTTTTTTTCTTTCTCGTAGAATACCATTTCTAAAAGGCGATTTTCATTATCATATCTATAGTTAATAATATACTTTCCTGTTACATCCACTTTTTCTCTTTTGACAATATTTTCTTTATTAAAATAGGTTTCAATGGTGCCGGCTTTTTCGTCATTCGGATAATAAATCTGATAAACAGAATTTCCATTTTTTTCATATTGGACAGTAAATTTTTCTGTTATCTCTTTTTCAATAAAGCGAATACCAGATGAAATTTTATTATTTTTATAACTGTATTGCCATCGCAGAACTTCTTTTCCGTTACTGTCGCTTACTGTATATCCCGAAAGACGACCCTTGTTATATTTATAAACCAGTTTCTCCACCATAACATTTTCGCTGTTATAAATTATTTCTTCTTGCAGGAGCCCTTCATTGTATGTATATTTTGTTTTACCATCATTAGCATTATTCTTGGTATACAAGGCTTCTATAAGTTGGCCATTTTCATTGTATTTATAGGCAGCAACGGCAATTTCTTTTTCATTTGCATCGTATACATTTTCCTGATAAGGACCTTTTCCGTTTACCTTAATACCTTTGTATATATCCATATGGTCATATTTTTCCATTCCGGCAGAAAAAATAAAACCGTTAAATAAGAGGCTGATCGCATAAAAAATGATTATCTTTTTCATAGAATATTTTCGTCATAATGAAAAAAAAGTTAAGAGATTTCCTGCTTGACTCTATGTTGGTTGAAAATAGAGCCTTGCATCATAGTGCAGACGGGGCTTTATGAGTGTTATTAAAGATTTTATAGAAAAAAAAAGAAACCGTAGCTCTTTTCAATACCATTGTACGGTCGAAGAGGCAATTGAAGAGATCAAAGCAGGAAATATGCTTATTGTGACCGATTCACAGGATCGTGAAAATGAAGGTGATCTGCTTATGGCAGCGGAGATGGTAACTCCTGAAAAAATAAATTTTATGGCTACTTATGGAAGAGGACTGATTTGTGTACCTCTCTCTTCAAATCGTGCAAAAAAACTTGATCTTGACCCCATGGTGATAAAAAATGAAGATAATCATCGAACAGCATTTACGGTCTCGGTAGATGCCCGGGAGAATACAACCACAGGAATTTCCGCTAAAGATCGTTGTGAAACCATACAGAGACTGGCTGATCCTAAAGCTCAGGCTGCAGATTTTATCAGACCCGGTCATATTTTTCCTTTAATTGCCCGCGATGGAGGAGTTCTGGTACGTGCTGGTCATACTGAAGCATGCGTTGACCTTGCACGGCTTGCTGGAAAAGCATCTGTGGGTGTAATCTGTGAAATTATGAATAATGATGGCACCATGGCCAGAATGGGTGATCTGGAAAAATTTGCCCAGGAACATAAAATTAAATTGATAACAATTGCGGACATTATAAAATTCAGAAGAGAACGCGAACATATGGTTCGTGAGGTTGTTGATGCCGTCATTCCTACTGAGTATGGAATGTTTCAGATGAAGGTATTTTCAAATGATATAGATAATAAAGAGCATTTTGCCATGGTAATGGGTGAAATTAATGATAAAAAGCCGACCCTGGTCAGGGTACATTCTGAGTGTTTAACCGGGGATGTTTTTCATTCTTTGCGATGTGATTGCGGTGCCCAGCTTGAGGCAGCAATGAAAAAGATTGCCGAAGAGGGAAATGGTATATTGTTATATATGAGACAGGAAGGGCGGGGTATTGGAATTATAAACAAACTTAAGGCATATCGTTATCAGGATGAGGGCTATGATACAGTTGAGGCGAATGAGCAGCTTGGTTATGACGCAGATTTAAGAGATTATGGAATAGGGGCCCAGATATTAAATACACTCGGCGTAAAAGAGATTCGTTTGATTACCAATAATCCCCGGAAAGTGGTGGGCCTGGAAGGGTATGGAATGAAAATTATTGAACGGGTTCCTATTATTATTGAACCGAATCAGTATAACAAAAAGTATCTTCATACCAAGCATGATAAACTGGGTCACTATTTAAACAAGCCCGAATAAAAAAAATCAGGGTAAAGATATTTGCCCTCTGATGCGATACTGTCTTTAAGCAGGCTGCATGTATAAAATCTCTATTTATATTTCTTTGATTGTATCGTTTTTATATGTTTTACCTTTTTATTTTTCTGCCTGGACACAAAATAACAGGGGGCAGATACAAAATTCTTCGAACTTAAATCAGGGTGGAGATCAATCAGGGAGACAGGCAGAACGGCAGGCCTCAGTCGCAACCGGGAGTCAAATTTCGGAACTTGAAACTCTCTGGCAGGGGTTAAACCCTGGAAGTGATATTGAGATGCTTCTTGTCGATGATTTTGAAGAGCGGGTCAAATGGCGTGTGGAAACTTTAAAACCGATAACCTGGTTTCTCCGTTTTGTAAAAAGGGTTCCAGAATCAGATTATGGTTTTTATGCAGATAAAAAGGTTCATCCTTTGTTTGCCCAGGATCTTGACATATTAAAAAAATCTGCAGAGGTTCAGCATAGAACACCTCCTGCCCAGCAGTTTTATGCGCAGGAGTTGCAGATATTTGTTTCAGATCCTGGAAAAGATGCTGTTCTTATTCGTATTCCAGAATCTATTCACCAGACATGGAGCGGACGACCGGTTGCTCTTGCGTTGTGGGTATATGGCACCAGAAAAAAAGAGCGCCTATATGCGGTTATATCAAACAGTGTTCGCAAAGATAATATCTTGAAACTGACTGATCTTGATTTTGAGGGCTGGAAAAGGGTCGAGGTGGCAATACCGGTATACCTGCAGAAGCGAAACCGCAATAAAACAAAATCATTTGATTTTCGTCTCGAAGGTTTAAAACTTGTCACACACGCCTCACAAGAGGAGGGTCCTTCATTGTTTATGTTTGATCTGGTGATGGTACTTGTAGATCATGGTTCGAACCAGTTTCCCGGTTATAAAATTCGTGATGAATGGAAGTAAACCAGAGGGTAACTCGAAAAAACAATACAATTGCCTTGAATTTTCATAAAAGGGTGGCAGAGGCCCGTTTGAAAAACGGCCGAAGCCAGGGGCAGAGAAAAATCAAGGCAGATTTAATATACAGATGCCCCTTTTGTTTTGTTGTTAAATTAGTTTATTAATTTTGTAATTAATTCTGCTTTTACATTATAATGGTTTGTCGTAAACACGGTATGTTTTGTAGATTTTTCCTCCGCCCCGTTTTACCGCGAGATTGATAACAGCGTGGTTCTCTTCCAGCAGAAGTGAGGCTTCAATAGACTTTGCGCGGGTCATGAGAAGACGCTGTTTAATTTCATGGGTGAGCAGAAAATCAAGACCTGTGTGCTGGTGCTCCTGCGTGACACCGAGAAAAAAGAAGCGGTAACGCTCGATAGATTTTCGGCCCAGAACCATTCTCAAGATTCTGATAATATCGCCGTTGCCGAGAATAGATTTTCTCAGTGCCAGTTTTTCATTGAGATCAGGTAGAAAACCAACCACTGCGCAGTCTGATCCGTTTACCTGGGCAAAGCGAATCAGGTCGGGAACAGCTACCAGAGCAAGCACCTCTGCCATTGCATCGCCGTCATCTTCTGTCAGTGGAAGAAACCCCCAGTTGTTTTTCCATGCCTCGTTGTAAATTTTAACGATCGTGGCAACATCGCGTTTAAGGTTTTTCATATCTAACTGGCGTGTAACGGCTTTTGTTCTTCTCTGGATGATTTTAACAACCCTGTCATTTTGTTCTGTATAATCCTGTCTTGCATCGATAAGTACTGCGTAATAATCTTTTGCTTTTTTAAATCCATTTTTTTCAACAAGGTCAATATAGTAAGGTGGATGGTAAACCATCTCGAGGCATGGAGGGTCGTCATAGCCGTTCAAAAGAAGACCCTGGTAAGGTTCATGTGTTGCGTTGCTGTAGAAACCAGGTCCGCGCAAAGTTTTCATCTTGTGAGCGCGCGCCCACTTCTCTGCTTCATCAAATAGTGCTTTTGCAACCTCGTGGTCATTCTCGCACTCAAAAAATCCAAAGTTGGCGATACTCTCATTGTGAAATTTATTATATGTTTCGTTGATGGCACCGCTCATTCTTCCGGCGACTTTTCCGTTTTTGAAGGCAAGCCAGTGGGTTACCTTGCCATTTTTATGATAGGGATGTTCAGGTGTCAGAAGTCCTTTGATACCGAGTAGTTTGTTACCCATCAGCTCACCCTTCAGTTGGGGAACATAAAGGGGTTCATTTTTATAAAGTCTCCAGGGGAACTCCGCAAATTCTGCAATTTTTGATTTGTTCTCAAGACCAAACTCTTCGATTACTATAGACATAATATGCAATTTCTCTTTTTTCTCTGACGGGTCAACAAGTTATTAACCTATTCTTAAATGGAATTGTTGTTTATCATTTTTTGTTGTGAAAGTGGATTTTAAATTTAATATTTCTGGTCAGTCACAACGCAAATGATTACTCTACGTAGTGAGCGTAGAGATACCGGTTACGCTATATAAAGAATAAAATGGAACACTTGAAAAACAGACGTGATATTGTAGTTGACATTGAGAAGAGGCAACTTTTTTTATTAATTTATGAAATACACAATATCACATAATCCGACTTATGCAATATTAAATTTTGTTTTATCTCAGGGCGACTCTGTTAAAGCAGAGGCTGGTTCCATGGTCTATATGGATGAGGCAATTGAGGTAAAGACAGCTTTTGGCAGCGGCTTTTTTTCTGCGCTTGCCCGAAAAATCCTGGGTGGTGAATCGATGTTTTTAAATACATATACCGCAAAAGAAGAGGTACGCCTTGGAATTGCACCCGAGTTTGCAGGCGATGTTCAGGAGCTTGTTTTAAATAATGAAAGTCTGATACTGCAAAAAGGTGCCTATCTCTGTTCAGATTCAGGTATTTCGATAAAAACAAAATTTGGCGGGTTGAAAAGTTTAATCTCAAGAGAGGGTGTTTTTTTATTAGAGGCATCAGGCACCGGAAAGTTATTTATAAGTTCATACGGGGCGATCTACAAAAAAGAGGTAACAGAAGAGTTTATTCTGGATACCGGTCATCTTGTGGCATTTGAGCCAACCCTTAAGTATAAGGTTCAAAAAACAGGTGGGTGGAAATCTACTTTGTTATCGGGTGAGGGATTTACCATGCGTTTTTCAGGAAGCGGTACACTCTGGATGCAGACCCGTGTTCGCAAAGGTTTAATCGACTGGATCATGGGATTTTTACCCCGTTGACAAGGTCTTTTATATAAGGAAGTAATTATGAAAATAAATATCAGTTTTAAACCAAGTTATGCGATGGCGACAGTTTCATTGATCGAGGGTGAAAGTATTAAATCTGAATCGGGAGCAATGGTCGCAAAGAGTGATAATATTTCTATTCAAACTCATAAAGCACAGAAAGGGGGTTTGTTTAAAAGTCTTAAAAGTGCTGTTCTGGGCGGAGAATCTTTCTGGATGAATACTTTTACCGCTCATCGGGGAGCAGGTGAGGTAAAACTGGCTCCGACTCTGCCGGGTGATATTGTACAGGTAGATTTATCAAACCAGACTGTTTTTGTTCAGTCAACCGGGTTTCTTGCATCAGATTCTGCTATTGAAATCGATACAAAGTTTCAGGGATTAAAGGGATTTTTCAGCGGCGAGTCTCTCTTTTTTTTAAGACTTTCAGGCTCGGGCCCTCTTTTAATTTCGAGTTACGGTGGAATTGATGTGATGGAGGTCAATGGAGCTTTTATTGTTGATACAGGTCACATTGTAGCATTTGAAGACTCTTTGACTTATGAGATAACAAAATTTGGCGGCTGGAAAAGTTTCTTTTTTGGTGGTGAGGGGCTTGTTGCCCGGTTTAAAGGCGCAGGCAGAGTCTGGGTTCAGAGCCGCAATGTGCCCGGTCTGGGGGCCTGGTTCAGGGAAAATCTGCCCCCCAGAAAGAAATAAAACAGTATGATAAATGATAATCTGAAGGATAAATTATGAAATTTGAAATAATCGGAAAACCTGATTTTGCAGCCATCAAGGTAAATCTGGAGGCAGAAGAAAAAATTCAGGCAGAAACAGGGGCGATGGTCTCCATGTCGCCAAATATCAAAATCGAGACCAAAGCAAAAGGGGGAATATTTTCTTCTTTAAAGCGTGTGATTTTTTCAGGAGAAAGTTTTTTTCAAAATACTTTTACTGCTCAAAACAGCGCAGGTGAAATCATGTTTGCCCCCGGAAGTGAAGGAGATGTTGTTCACAGGGAACTTGTAAATGAAGAGTTGATTTTAAGCCGGGGTGCCTATGTTTGCGGAGATACCTCTCTTGTTATCGATAGCAAATGGGGGGGCTTTAAAAGTTTTTTCAGTGGTGAAGGTTTGACCTTTTTAAAAATTTCGGGCAGTGGCAATTTGTTCTTTTGCAGTTTTGGGGCAATTGAGGTCGTTAATGTAAGTGGTGACTACATTGTAGATACAGGTCATATTGCTGCATTTGAGCCGAGTCTGAATTATCACATTGAAAGAGTGGGCGGGTTAAAATCTCTTTTTTTAAGTGGTGAGGGTCTGGTCTGTCGTTTTTCAGGATCAGGCAAGGTCTATATACAAAGCCGCAATCATAACTCTTATGCAATGTGGGCGAACACCTGGAGAAGAGTTTCCCGAAGTTCTAATTAATATGTGGCACGGTAAAGTACACCTTAAAGATCTGCCAGAGGGCAGAGTGAATGTTGAACTGGAAATTTTTTCGTCATGGGTAAAAGCAAGAGCGTCTGATACTGTGTATGAATTTAATATGCAGGATGCTGAGATTGAGGTGGGAGGTCTTGAGCACGATGTACTTTATATTCGCTCAAAAAATGTAAAAGAGCCTCTGCTTGTGGTAAGAGATTCTTCTTTTACCAGAGCACTTCTCGATTTACGCATTTCTGAAGTTACCAGAGTGCTTGAAAAAAATTCAGGTATTCGAAAAAGAAGAAAGTATTTTGCAATTACCGGATGGGCTCTGGTTATGGTTTTTTTTGCTGCTCTTTTTTTCAGTAATCTGGGTTACAAAGCTCTGCTTGCTATGATTCCCCCGTCAGTTGATGAATCTATCGGAAAGGCAGCCTTTCCATCAGCGGTTGCTTCTATGACAGGTCAATATCTTCCGGTGAAAAATGCCCAGGTAGACAAAGCAATTGAAATCATTCAAAAGCGGCTTGAATCAGGGATGGACCATAAAAAGTTTACATACAGGATTGAGGTCTTCGAATCAAACCTTGTGAACGCCGTCGCATTACCAGGGGGTTATGTTGCTGTTTTTTCAGGGTTGATAAAAAAAGCAGATTCACCCGAGGAACTTGCAGGGGTTCTCGCCCATGAGATGATTCATGCAGAAAACCGCCATGCCATGCAGCAAATTATGAGACGCTTTGGCTTTTTTCTTGGTCTGCAGATTTTACTTGGTGATGCCGAAGGCGTTATTGCCTCTCTTGCCGATGGTGCTGCTGTTCTGGCCTCTCTGGGGTACAGTCGTGAGATGGAGAGTGAAGCAGACCGCGAAGGAGCTCTTGCCATGATACGCGCAAAAATATCACCGGTGGGTCTTGCTGAATTTTTTGAAAAAATCAGTGTAATTGAAGAAGACGAGTTTATAAAGAACGGAAATTCTCAAAGTGAAAGTTCAAAAAATTCAGATGCGGGTAGTAACAAAGATAAAAATAACAAAGACCTGAAAGAAAAAACCAGATTTTTATGGGAGTGGCTCTCTACACATCCTGATACCAGAGAGAGAGTGGCCGCTATAAAAAAGATCGCGGAACAAAATAAAGATAATAAGTATCTTCCTTTGAATGTTTCCTGGAGATCACTTCAGAAAGAGTTTTAAAATACCGAAGTCAATAAAAAATGGTCGGCTACCAGCGTCTGTAAAATTTTCCACTGCGAGTCCATGAATTTATCTTGCGCCTGAAAATTCTTGTGTATGTTTTTTTTCGAATAACTGCCAGGTGTTATGCGACTTCTTTATATGTTTTTTAGATTAATTTTCGCAAAGAGGTTTATCTTGTTAAAAGATGTCTGTGCACGAATACGAAAAAATCAGAAGCAGATTAATGTATCAAGATGCTGGAAGTTGATTTTTTTGTCTCCATAGTATAAGATAAAGAGTAAATATTTATGAAACAGTTTTTCTTTTTTTTCAGGCGTAAAGAATAGACCAAGCAGATCGAAATGGTGTTAGAATCAGGCGTTTGTAGGCGATATTGATAAATTTTGATAAAAAATTTGTATTTGCAACATTTTCTGTCTTGGAATATTAAAGCGCTTAACTTCTTGACAACATGGCATAATCTGATATAGTTACATAGAATTCGCTTAAAATGGAAAATTTATAAAAAATCCTGATTGTTTTAAGTAAAAATTAAAAGGAGTAAAGATGAAAAATATACAAAAATTAATATATTTGTTGCCTTTACTGGCTTCGTTGGCTGTTGGTGCCTGTAATGTTACAGCACCAACAGCACCAACAGGGCCAAACGGTACTTGTGGCGACGGTATTATTGATGCTGGTGAGCAGTGCGATCTGGGCGCTCAGAATGGCCAGGGCATGGGTTGCGACTTATTTTGTATGACAACCGGTACTGGTGGTGGTACTTCGATTGATGCAGAACCAAATGACACGATGGCTCAGGCGATTGCTGCGACAACTGGTGTAAATTACAATGGTAATACATTAATAGCAACAGATCTTGATTATTATGCATTAAGTGTAACAACCGGTATGAACTATGACATAGTTATGAGCAGCTGTACAGGCGACCCTACCATGACAATTTACAACGCAGCAGGAACTATCCTGTATTACAATGATAATTATTCAGGGTTATGTTCTGGTTTGGTCGGTATGACATTTACATCTGCTCAAACAGTGTATATTGTTATATCTCCCTTAAGTGCTTCAAATGGTAATGCTGGTAACTATAGCTTTTCTATTATATCTTCAGCAGTAGTAACAGCATCGCTGACTTCTGTAACCGTTTCACCTGCCACTGTAACAGCCGGTGGATCAGTAACCGTGACAGTGGTGACAAACCCTGGTCAGACAGTAGTAGTCTGGGATTCAAACTGGAATATGTATACTCTGCTTGAAGGCGTAGCCGGAACCTATACCGGAACATTTTTTGCAACGGGTTCTGGAGCTATGACCATTGCAGAAGTTGATGTGGGAACCACATCCTTTGTTGATAATTTCGGTATCTATTATAAATGGGTCAGTTGGATTTCTACTGGTGTACCTACAGCTTCTTTTACTGTATCACCACCAACTTTAACCTCAGTAACAGTTTCACCTGCAACAGTAGCAGCGGGCGGATCAGTAACTGTTACAGTGGTGACAAACTCTGGTCTGACAGTAGTTGTCAGGGATTCAAACTGGAATATGTATACTTTGCTTGAAGGCGTAGCCGGAACATATACCGGAACATTCTTTGCAACGGTTTCTGGAGCTATGACCATTGCAGAAGTTGTTGTTGGAAATACATTCTTTGGAGATAGCTTTGGTATCTATAATAACTGGAATACAGGAATATCTACTGGTGTACCTACAGCTTCTTTTACCGTATCACCACCAACTTTAACCTCAGTAACAGTTTCACCTGCAACAGTAGCAGCGGGCGGATCAGTAACTGTTACAGTGGTGACAAACTCTGGTCTGACAGTAGTTGTCAGGGATTCAAACTGGAATA
>Ga0224495_10001762_pt1 | contig 14891 bp, 16 predicted proteins | sample SF_Jul11_sed_USG_FD_168128 | JGI IMG/M metagenome (GOLD analysis project Ga0224495, IMG submission 168128) | Sediment microbial communities from San Francisco Bay, California, United States - SF_Jul11_sed_USGS_4_1 | ecosystem: Environmental > Aquatic > Marine > Sediment | place: USA: California... | reverse complement strand
CGTGGAAATGCAACGTGTTGAATTCGTCGGCCCGCAGGTCGGCAAGGATCTTATAGAGAATGGCGCGCTGGCTCTGCTGCTGGTGTCGCTGGGTATCGTCGGCTATCTGTGGTTGCGCTTCGAATGGAAGTTCGGTGTCTCCGCGATCATCGCCAACCTGCATGACGTGGTCATCATCCTCGGCTTCTTTGCGTTCTTCCAATGGGAGTTTTCGCTGTCCGTGCTGGCGGCGGTGCTGGCGGTGCTGGGCTATTCGGTGAACGAATCGGTGGTGGTGTTCGACCGGATCCGCGAAAACTTTCGCACCATGCGCAAGGCCGAAGTCGCCGAGATCATCGACAACGCCATCACACGCACGATGTCACGCACCATCATCACGCACGGCTGCACCCAGTTGATGGTCGGCGCGATGCTGTTTCTCGGCGGCGAAACGCTGCACTACTTCGCGATGGCGCTGACGATCGGCATCCTGTTCAGCATCTATTCCTCGGTGCTGGTCGCCAGCCCGCTGCTGATGATCTTCGGCGTGTCGCGCGAGGATTTCATAAAGCCGGCGAAGACCGAAGCAGAAGAAGCTCTGCCTTAGGGATATTTCCAATAAATTCAAATACCGTCATTCCCGCCTGTGCGTGAATGACGATTTCCGAGGCTTTCATACCGTGGATTTGCTGACTGCATTTATAGATATCGTCCTGCATCTGGATACACACTTGCTGACACTCACCCAGCAATATGGCATGTGGGTGTATGGCATTCTGTTCCTGATCATTTACTGCGAAACCGGACTTGTAATTACCCCTTTCCTGCCCGGAGATTCGCTGCTGTTTGTGGCGGGCGCGCTGTGCGGGATGGGCGCGTTGCAACTGGAATGGCTAGTTCCTTTGCTGATTCTGGCTTCGTTCAGCGGCGATAATACCAACTACTGGATCGGGCGGCTGGTCGGAATGCGGTTGCTGAAGCGCACGAATGGGCTCATCAAGCGCGAGCACATCGATAAGACCCATGCTTTTTATGAGAAACATGGCGGCAAGACCATCCTGTTCGCACGCTTTTTGCCGATAATCCGTACATTTGCACCGTTTGTAGCCGGCATCGGTTTGATGCGTTACCAGTTGTTCATGTTGTTCAGCGCGCTTGGTAGCATGGCGTGGGTCGGCAGCCTCACGGTTGCAGGCTATTTCTTCGGTAACATCCCGGTCATCAAGAACAATCTCACCCTTATGATCCTCGGCATCATCGTGATTTCTCTTTTGCCCGCCTTGCTTGAGTTTATCCGTCATCGCAAGCGAGCCGTTTAAACCTGGAAAAAGCCTGGTAGGATGCGGTTCGTGCCTCACCACATCCTATGGTGCTGCGGACAACTTTTTTGATTTAATCTAGAAAAATGCAGTTAGCCACAGAGAACACAGAGATCACAGAGGAAAAACAAAAACTTGAAACTCGGAAGCACTCCACCTTTTCGGTGAAACTCAATAATGTGGCGAAACCACGTCTTTCTCTGTGTTCTCTGTGAACTCTGTGGCTTGAACTTAGGTTTTTAGGTTTAACCGAACCGTCCGGTAATGTAATCCTCAGTCTCCTTGCGCTTCGGATTGGTGAACACCGTGCTGGTGTCGCTGAACTCGATCAAATCACCCATGTACATATAGGCGGTGAAATCGGAGACGCGCGCGGCTTGCTGCATGTTGTGCGTGACGATGACGATGGTGAAATCCTCTTTCAGCTCGTCGATCAGTTTTTCGATATGCGCGGTGGAAATCGGATCGAGCGCCGAGGTCGGCTCGTCGAGCAGCAGCACCTGCGGTTTGACTGCGATGGCGCGCGCGATGCACAGCCGCTGCTGCTGCCCTCCCGACAGGCTGGTTCCGCTCTGCCTGAGTTTATCCTTGGCTTCGGTCCATAGCGCGGCTTTGCGCAGCGCCCATTCCACGCGCTCGTCCATGTCGTTCTTGCTCAGGTTCTCATACAGTCTTACCCCGAACGCGATGTTGTCGTAGATCGACATCGGGAATGGCGTGGGTTTCTGGAATACCATGCCGACCTTGGCGCGCAGCATGTTCAGGTCCTGTTTAGTGTCGAGTATGTTCGCGCCGTCCAGCAGAACTTGCCCGGTGGCTTTTTGCCTGGGGTAGAGCTGATACATGCGGTTGAAGGTGCGCAGCAGCGTGGATTTGCCGCAGCCAGACGGACCGATGAAGGCAGTCACCATTTTTTCGGTGATGCTCAGGTTGATGTCCTTGAGCGCGCGGTAGTCCCCGTAAAAAAAATTAAGGTCTTTGACGATTATTTTTGGGACGATTGTTTTTGAATCGGCAGTGTTTTCAGTATTCATTTTCAAGCCTTGTCAATGACCGTTTCTAGTGTGTTGTGGCGCTTTGCCGGAACAGCACGCGCGCCAGGATATTCAGCGTCAGCACGCTGAGGGTAATCAGCAACGCACCTGCCCAGGCCAGTTTCTGCCAGTCTTCATAGGGGCTCATGGCGAACTGGAAAATTACCACCGGCAGATTCGCCATCGGCTGATCCATGTTGCTGTTCCAGAACTGGTTGTTCAGTGCGGTGAACAGCAGCGGCGCGGTCTCTCCGCTGATGCGCGCGATGGCCAGCATCACGCCGGTGATAATGCCGGCACGCGCGGCGCGCAACGTGACGAAGTTGATTACTTTCCATTGCGGTGCACCCAACGCCGCGGCTGCTTCCCGTATCGTATTCGGAACCAGGCGCAGCATGTTCTCGGTGGTGCGGATGACGATGGGAATGACGATGATTGATAATGCCAGCGCACCAGCCCAGCCGGAGAAATGCTTGACGTGGACGACATAGATTTCATACACGAACAGGCCGATCACGATGGATGGCGCAGAGAGCAACACGTCATTGATGAAGCGCGTGACAGGCGCCAGCCAGCCGCGTTGCCCGAATTCGGCCAGATAGGTTCCGGCCAGAATCCCGATGGGCGTGCCGATCAGCGTACCGACCAGCGTCATGATCAGGCTGCCGGCAATGGCGTTGAAGAGGCCGCCCGAGCTGCCCGGTGGCGGAGTCATTTGCGTGAACACGACGGGGGCGAGCGCGGGCAATCCATGCTCCAGCAGCGTCCATAATATCCAGCACAGCCAGAACAGGCCGAACAGCATCGCCAGTATCGAAATGCCGAGGCCGATAGCGTTGATGATGCGGCGGCGCGTATATAGGGTCAGCATGATATTCACGAAGTCGCTTGTTATGTGGTCTGGTGTTATGTGGTCTGGCCTTCACGCTGTCCAAGCTTATAGAGCATGTAGCGTGCGAGTGACAGAACCACGAAGGTGATGAAAAACAGGATCAGGCCGAGTTCGATCAGGGAGGCGGTGTAAAGCTCGCCGTATGCTTCAGTGAATTCGTTGGCGAGCGCCGATGAAATGCTGTTGCCTGGCATCAGCAGGGACTTGCTCAGTTCGTGGGCGTTGCCGATGACGAAGGTGACTGCCATGGTTTCGCCGAGCGCACGCCCCAGCCCCAGCATGATGCCGCCAGCCACACCCACCTTGGTGTAGGGTATCACGACGTTCCACAACACTTCCCATGTGGTTGCGCCAAGTCCGTAAGCGGATTCCTTCAGCAGGGTGGGCACCACTTCAAACACATCGCGCATCACTGATGCGATGAATGGAATGATCATGATCGAGAGGATGATGCTGGCGGTGAGTATCCCGATGCCCATCGGGGGGCCGGAAAAGAACGGGCCGATGTAAGGCATCGTGCCGATATGATCGTTGAGCCAGGGCTCGATGTAGTCTGCAAACAGTGGGGCAAACACGAAAAGCCCCCACATGCCGTAGATGATGCTGGGAATGCCCGCCAGCAATTCGATCGCGATGCCGAGCGGGCGGCGCAGTATGCGCGGCGACAGTTCGGTGAGGAAAATTGCGATGCCAAAGCTGACCGGAATGGCAATGAGCAATGCGATAAAGGAGGTGACCAGGGTGCCGATGATGGGGACCAGCGCGCCGAATTGGTCGTTGACCGGATCCCACTCGGAACTGGTCAGAAAGCCGAAACCGAAGGCGCGGATGGCAGGCATGCTGCCCATGATCAGCGAAACGATAATTGCAGCCAGCAAAACCAGCACGGCAATTGCAGATGCGCGAGTCAGGCTGCGAAACAGCAGGTCAAACACAGTCTGTCGTTTAAGGCGCGCTTCGCGTAAAAACATCGTCGGCATGGTTACATATTCTCGGGAGAAAAAAATATAACGGGAGGCTGTGAACCCTCGGGATTATAACTTAGTCGTGACGGCTTATTTCAACAACTGCGCGCCTGCCGCGTCCCTGATTTGCGCTTTCCAGGCGGCGCGAATCAGCTTCACGACATTTTCAGGCAGCGGCACATAGTCCAGGTCTGAAGCCAGCTTCCCGCCATCGTTATAAGCCCAGTCAAAGAATTTCAGCACTTCCTTGCCGGTTTCCGGTTTTTCCTGCACCTTGTGCATCAGGACAAAAGTCGCGCCGCTGATCGGCCAGCTTTCCTTGCCTGCTTCATCGGTCAGGATTTCGTAGAAGCCGGGCGCCTTGTCCCATTGCGCACCGGCTGCGGCCGCCTTGAAACTGTTGTCTTCCGGCTTGACGAATTGGCCATCGCGATTTTTCATCTGCACGAAGTTCATCTTGTTTTGCAGCGCATAAGCATATTCTACATAACCGATGGTGTTCTTCATGCGTTGCACGTTGGCGGCTACCCCTTCATTGCCTTTTCCGCCGATCCCGGCTTTCCAGGAAACCGCTGTGCTTTCGCCCACGGTGGATTTCCATTCAGCGCTGACCTTGGACAGGTAGTTGGTGAAAATGAAGGTGGTGCCGGAGCCGTCCGAGCGATGTACCACAATGATGTTTTCATCAGGCAGCTTGATGTCCTTGTTTAGCGCTGCCAAAGCTGGGTCGTTCCATTTGGTGATCTTGCCCAGATAAATATCGGCCAGTGTCTTGCCGTCCAGTTTCAGCGTGCCAGCCCCGATGCCGGCTACATTGATTACGGGAACCACGCCGCCGATAACAGCCGGAAATTGCATCAGCCCGTTCTTTTCCAGCTCTTCAGGCTTGAGCGGCATGTCGGACGCGCCGAAATCCACTGTCTTGGCGGTGATCTGCTTGATGCCGCCACCAGAGCCAATGGACTGATAATTCATCCCGATGCCGGTTTTGGCTTTATAAGCTTCTGCCCATTTTGCATAGATCGGGTAAGGGAAGGTTGCACCCGCGCCCGTGATGTCGACCGCCCGGCTTGCACCCGCAAAAAACATTGCAGTGGCGGCAATGATGCCGATGATGAGTTGCTCGAGTTTGCTATTCATAGTGTCTCCATTGTTTAAACAAAATGCGGTCTCTTCAGAGGGGGCCAACCAATCCAGCAACGATTTGTTGTGGAGTGCATGTTAGGGCGTGAATGTGACAGGATTATTACAGGGCACCTCTAAAATTCCAGACTTTAGTTCCGGCATAACCTAAAGATTAGCCTTCACTGCAACTTCGTTGTATCCCAGCTGCTGCGTTGCGGGAAAAATTGCTTGCTTACATATAATACATATGCGGCGCTGCAAAACGCAGTTTCAGTGTAGGGTAACCTTCAGGTTAGCCGGAACTAAAATTTTTCCCGCGCCTTGCATTTGGGTGAACTCTGAATTTTTGAGGTGCCCTACAATTGTTTCTGTGTTTGAATTGTCTTTGATATTTTAATAATTGTTTAACAATGGGCATTTAGAATGATGGAATCGGTGCAAACGGAGGTATGTTCTGGAGCAGAAAATGCTCGCTCCTGAATTCCACAATTCGGCCCGTAGTGCCGCCAGGCAATTCGTGAGCGGCAATATTTTTTAACATTTTTAAGGGACTGACCTTGCAAGACAAGCCATACAATGTGCTGGTTTTATGCACCGGCAATTCCGCACGCAGCATTCTGGGCGAAGCGCTATTCAATACCCTGGGCAAGGGGCGCTTTATTGCGCACAGCGCGGGCAGCAAGCCGGTCGGCCGGGTCAATCCGTTCGCGCTGGAGTTGTTGCAACAGCAAGGGCACAGCATCGCGGGCCTGCGCAGCAAAAGCTGGGATGAATTCGCCGCACCCGGCGCGCCGGAAATCGATTTCGTCTTTACCGTGTGCGACAACGCGGCGGGCGAAACATGCCCGATCTGGCCGGGCAAGCCGGCTGCTGCGCATTGGGGGATTCCAGATCCGGCGGGCGTTGAGGGTGGTGATGAGGCAAAACGCACGGCATTCAAAACTGCATATAGCCAGCTGAAAAGGCGGATTCAATTATTTATGAATTTGCCGTTTGAATCGTTGAACAAGCTTACGCTGAAGCAAAAACTTTGCGAAATCGGCCGCATACAGGGCTGATTCCATAAATCTATTTGAGCGTAATCCTGCCGTATGGATCGGATTGCGCAACATCGCTGGTGTGGCAGATAAAATTCCCGGTGACGCTAAAAGCACTAATTTTGGAGCTTTTCGTTCCTCTATCTTCAAGGAGAGGAGGTTGTGAGGGGATGGGATTGAGGGGGCAAAAATTCAGGGGCAAAAATTCAGGTTGAACATTCCCGATTCCTTCGGTAGAATCCGCGCTCTTTTGAAATTGGCTGGAGTAGAACCATGGCACGTGTCTGTCAAGTAACGGGAAAAGCCCCGATGACCGGGAACAATATTTCCCATGCAAATAACAAAACCAAGCGTCGTTTTTTGCCTAACCTGCAACGCCGCCGCTTCTGGGTCGAGAGCGAAAACCGCTGGGTCAGCCTGCGTTTGACCAATGCGGCGCTACGCACCATCGACAAAAATGGCATCGACGCGGTCCTGGTTGAAATCCGCGCCCGTGGCGTAAACGTTTAAGGAGCCTGGAAAATGCGCGAAAAAATCAAACTTGAATCCAGTGCCGGTACCGGTCATTTCTACACCACGAACAAAAACAAGCGCACCACGCCGGAAAAGATCGAGATGAAGAAGTTCGATCCTGTGGCACGCAAGCACGTCATGTACAAGGAAACCAAGCTGAAGTAATTGTATTCAACTTAGTGATCCAGTAAAAACCCGCTCAGGCGGGTTTTTGCTTTTGGTGGGCATGGCCCGCTCATGCATGGTGAACTGCCTATAAGGTGCAAACGTCAATCGCCTCCGCCGCCCCCGTCACCCCCACCTCCATCCCCGCAGCCATCGCCAGAAGGCCAATCGCCCAACCCGTCTGTGCATCCATCGTAACTTGAGCTGGAAAAATCCTCGCCGTAGCAGGTCGATCCACCATCACCGCCACTCCCACCGTGATCCCTATCCTGCCGTTGAGACTTTCGCTTCGGCGCGTAGCGAAATCCATTGCTGATGTTCAATTTCGTGTCCAGCGCAAAAAGCAGCGGCAAACGAACAGGGTTGCGGGGGTCGATGTTCTCGTCGACGCACGTATGCCGCCAGGTGCGGCGCAAGCCAGTGTTATCCTGCCTGTTTGTACCCAGCGCAACGGCAGGGGAGTGGTGCATGAATCGGCCAAACGCCTTTGTGCAAAACGCTTCGTAGTGCTGCGTATACTGAGTCAGCTCATGCCACAGCTCATCCGCGACTTTAGAAGGCATGGCGACAAACTGGCAGCCACTCTTCAAATAAGCCAGAAAGAACTGGCGCAGCGCCCGCGCAGTCAACTGGCAATCTTTGAGCGACAGCTCAGGCTGCCTGGCCTGAAGTTTCGCGAATATCCCCTGCGGAAACACATAACTGCGAATGTAATCTGCCCGCAACGCCTGCCGCCAGCGCAGCCAGATGAGCAGCAATGCGATGCTCAAGATCAATATGATGACGATAAGAATTGCCATAATTTTGAATCGCTGCCTATCGGGTAGCGTGAGCAAATTTCTGTGATCGCGCAGATTGTAAAGATGCCGTAACTGAACTGTTTCAGGATGGATGTCGCTGCGCTATACCCTGTTTTAAAGGCGCTGTTATTTGGCAAGGCGCATTAACATTGAAATAAACAGGCTCGACTTTGTCAGTCGAAAATCGGCACCCCGGAAAGGCGCACAGCGTGCTTGTAGATGGATGTGGACTCCCCCAATTTTTTTGCTGCTTCCTCGTAGAGGGTTTTATCACCTAGTGCTATGCCTTCCTTGCGTATTGCGTCACCCCGCTTGATGTCAGCAGGGAGCTCCGGATCCGATGCGATAGACAATTTCTTGCTTTCATCCATTAACATCCCAATCAGAGCCTGGTACGTCTCGTTGCGGAATATCTCGTACTCGTATATGCCTTTAGGACTTGTGTCCTTTTGGGCAGTAACGGTGGTGCCATGCTTGATGGCCTCAATGGAAACCTTCAGTACCAGAAATGCCTTGTCCAAAGTCTTGCGGCCTTCAACATACTTATCCTTCATTGCCAGATCGTCGGCCTGCTTCACTAGCGCCTGGACATTATTCAGGGCAGGATCAACATTCTTGCCGGAATCCTTGGCGACTTGTTTCAGGGCTTTGGTCAGGGAGTTAACGCTGCCTAACCGCTGTTTGAAATCACTCTCGCGCTTGCCGGCAAGAACTTTACTTGATTCTGCTTGCCGGGTGGCGTCGAAGAATTTATTTTTTGCTTCATCAGAAAGCCGAATGGCTTTAGCATAATTTTTTTCTTCCATGGCCTGATTGGCCTGACGGCGGATAACCTCTGCGTCACCTATGGTAGTGGAGACCGTCCCCGACTTGCTGCTGCTTACTTGCTGGGCAGCCGATGAGCCCGAAAACAACATTTCCATTTCATTGATTGAGCTTTCAGCCCGTTCCTGTGTGGCTGGCAGTTGTGCCAGCCTGGCCGCAGAGGAAGTGGCCGGCTCTCTGGCCTGAATGGCGCAGGAAACGGAAGCAAGCAGCACAGCAAAAGCAGCGCATATTCTATGTTTGTTAATTTTAAGTATCACTTTATAAAACCCAGATTATAAATAAATAATATTTTATAACATCAATGCTGAAATATCATGCCCATTACTCAGTGTGCTGTATCTTCCATCCTGTGCAATGCGCTATGTTTATTGCCTCTTACGCGAGCTGAAAGGGTGGGTAGACAGGTTCTCATCTGCCACCCGGTTTGGTATCCGCGTGGGCACAAAATCGTGCCCACTACTTGGCTATCCCTGAACCCAGGCCAGCGCCTCATCATAATCGTTGAACACTTCAATATCAGCATCCACGAACAGGCGCGACAGCCAGGCCTGCCAAGTGATCCACTGGTCATTGGTGACGACGGCGATTTTGCTGAAGTCGTGGTTGTGTTCGCGGCTGAAGAATTTGATTTCTTCCCATGCCACGTCGATGGTGTAGTCGATCATCGCGCGCAGGTCGAACAGCAGGTTCACGGGGCCGGGGGATTTGAGTTTGTAGAGGGATTGTTCTTCGAATGTCTTGAAGTCGGAGAGGGTGAATTCGCCGATGACTGCGGCATTGACGAGGGTGTCGGTTTGTTCGATGGTGATCATTTTTTGCTCTCTTACTTGTTTTGAGAAGGGTGTTTCGGTGACAGCCGTAAGCTTAGCACACCACCGGCGATGATGAGCGCCATGCCCAGCCAGCTGCTCAGTGGCAGGGTTTCATTCCACAGCAGCATGCCGAACAGACTGGCGAAGATGATGGTGCTGTATGCCAGGCTGCCGACCACCAGCGTTTTGCCGGTGCGGTAGGCGCGCGTCATGGCGAGTTGTGCGAGGGTGGCGGTGCTGCCCAGCCCGAGTAGGATGGCGAAGCCTTGCAATGTGACCGGATGCACGGTGTCGAACAGTATCCAGATGCCGCTGCCGATGGAGGCGGTCAGGCTGAAATAAAACACGGTGCGCGTGTCCGGTTCGCCGATCATGCCAAGCTGTTTGACGTTGAGGTAGGCGATTCCGGCGAGGACGCCGGAGATCAGGCCGAGCAGTCCGGGTAGCAGCTGGTCTTGCTGCAAGGTCGGGCGCAGCAGCAGCACCACGCCGCAGAATCCCAGCGCGATGGCGATGGTCAGCGGCAGATGGAATTTGTCCTTGAAGACAAGCATCGTGAAGATCGTCAGAAACAGCGGCGCGGTGTAGTTGAGCGTGACGGCAGTGGCGAGCGGCAACACGGTGAGGCAGTAGAAGAACAGCGCTAGCGCTATGGAGCCGGAGATGCCGCGCCACAGGTGGGTGCGCCAGTGCTGCGTGGCGATGCCGGCACGCTGCTGGCGCAAAAGACCGTATGACAGCAGCAGGCCGAAGAACGAGCGATAGAACACCAGCTCAACATACGAGAAATGCGCCGCGCCGAGTTTGACGAATACGCCCATGCCGCCGAACAGCAGTCCGGCGACCAGCATCCAGGAGGATTTCATGCGGGGCAGTGCATAAGCCGATTTTTCAGTATCACCTTGTTTGTAGACGCATGGACAAAGGGGACGCGGATTTTCCACGAATTTTTCAGGCGGGGCAATATAAATTGGCTCAGTCAGAGTGCGTTAGGTAAAATAGCCGCCTTTCCCTTGTAGAGGCTGTTATGGCTGGGCAATTAAAAAAATCGGGTACTCAAAAAACAATTGGCTTCGAATCGGCAATGGCCGAACTGGAGCAGATTGTCGCTGACATGGAGGCGGGCAAGTTGTCGCTGGAAGATTCGCTGGCCGCTTACAAGCGCGGCGCGGAATTGCTGTCGTTCTGCCGTGGTTTACTCGAAGACGCGCAGCAGCAGGTGAGTGTGCTGGAGAATGGCGTGCTGAAAGATTTTTCTGCCAGTGGCGAAGCAGGGCAGGGTTAATGGGCGCTGATTTTCAGAATTGGGTCGCCGCCCATCAGGCGCGTTTCGAGGATGTGTTGCGTCACTTGCTTCCTCGTACTGAAGTCGCGCCGCAGCGCTTGCATGAGGCGATGCGCTATGCGGTGCTGGAAGGTGGCAAGCGGGTTCGCCCGTTGCTGGCGTTCGCTGCGGGCGAGCTGGCTGGTGCAGATGTGGCAAGGGTAGATATTGCTGCCGCCGCGGTCGAACTGATCCACGCTTATTCGCTGGTGCACGACGATATGCCGTGCATGGACGACGATGTGCTGCGCCGTGGCAAGCCGACTTGCCATAAGCAATATGATGAGGCGACTGCGCTGTTAGTCGGCGATGCCTTGCAGACACTGGCATTTCAACTGCTGGCGGAACATCGCCTGAACGACGATTCGGCACGCCAGCTTGAAATGGTCAGACTGCTGGCGGCGGCTTCCGGTTCGCGCGGCATGGCGGGCGGGCAGGCGATTGATCTGGGCAGCGTGGGCAAAGCACTCACGCTGCCTGAGCTGGAATTCATGCATATTCACAAAACCGGTGCGCTGATCCGCGCGGCCATCCTGCTGGGGGCCCATTGCGGTTCAGTCTCTGCGGCACAACTCGCCAAGCTGGACCATTTCGGCAAGCTGATTGGCCTGGCATTCCAGGTGGTAGACGATGTGCTGGACTGCGAGGCGGACACCGTCACGCTGGGCAAAACGGCTGGCAAGGACGCCGATAACGACAAGCCGACCTACGTCAGTCTGCTGGGCATACAGGACGCGCGCGACATGGCGCTGCGGCTGCATCGCGAAGCGCTGGAAACCTTAACCGAATTCGGCGACGCAGCGCGGCGTTTGAGCGAACTCGCCGACTTTATTGTATTGCGGAAGTTCTGATGGAAAATTCGGTGATAAGGTGCTTTTTAAGGGCGGGCTCTGCTCACCGTGCCTTTTGCAGGTCGGGCTCTGCCCGGTATGTCGGGCAGAGCCCGACCTGCTACCTATTGGTTGCAACCCAGCGGTGCCAATGATGTATACATTGCTCAACACCATCAATTCCCCCGAAGACCTGCGCAACCTGGATCGCGAACAGTTGCCGAAGCTGGCCAGTGAATTGCGCGAGTTTCTGGTTGAGTCGATCAGCAAGACCGGCGGGCATTTATCTTCCAACCTCGGTACGGTCGAGCTGACCATCGCGTTGCACTACATCTATGACACGCCGGAAGACAGGCTGGTGTGGGATGTCGGGCATCAAACCTATACGCACAAAATCCTTACTGGACGCCGCGAGGCGATGAGCAAGCTGCGCATGGCGGGCGGAATCTCCGGTTTTCCCAAGCGCGAGGAAAGCTCTTATGGCACCTTTGGCACCGGGCATTCCAGCACGTCGATTTCGGCAGCGCTGGGGATGGCAGTGGCGGCACAACTGCAAGGCTCCGAGCGGCGTGCCGTGGCGATTATCGGCGACGGCGCGATGACCGGCGGCATGGCCTTCGAAGGACTCAATAACGCCGGTGCGCTTAATACGAACCTGCTGGTTATTCTCAACGATAACGATATGTCCATTTCGCGTCCGGTTGGAGCGCTGAATAATTATCTGGCCAAACTGATGTCGGGGCGTTTTTATGCAACGATGCGGCGCAACAGCGAGAAGGTGTTGAAGGGAATGCCGCCAGTGCTGGAATTCGCCAAACGTGCCGAAGAGCATGTCAAGGGCATGGTGACGCCGAGCACATTATTCGAGGAATTTGGCTTCAACTACATCGGCCCGATCGACGGGCATGATCTGGATGTGTTGCTGGACACCCTGGGCAATCTTCGCCAATTGACCGGCCCGCAGTTCCTGCACATCGTCACGCAAAAAGGCAAGGGCTACGCGCTGGCCGAAGAAAACTGTCTGCTCTATCACGGCGTGAGCAAATTCGACCGCACTCAGGGCATCGTTGCCAAGCCTGCACTGAACGATGTTGAAGTGCGAGCCGTCAAGCCCACCTATACCGAGGTGTTTGGAAAGTGGCTGTGCGACATGGCTGCGCAGGACGAACGGCTGATCGGCATTACTCCGGCAATGTGCGAGGGCTCGGGGATGGCGGAATTCGTCGAGCGTTTTCCGGCGCGCTATTTCGATGTCGGTATCGCCGAACAGCACGCGCTGACGTTTGCCGCCGGCTTGGCGTGCGATGGCTACAAGCCGGTGGTGGCGATTTACTCGACATTCCTGCAGCGCGCCTATGACCAGCTCATACACGACATCGCGATACAGAATCTGCCCGTGGTGCTGGCCATTGACCGTGGCGGTCTGGTCGGCGCGGACGGCGCGACCCATGCGGGCAGCTTCGATCTTTCCTATTTGCGCTGCATTCCCAACATGACGGTGATGGCCCCGGCTGACGAAAACGAATGCCGCCAGATGCTGTATACCGCGTTCCGGCTGAATACGCCGAGCGCGGTGCGCTATCCGCGAGGCACAGGGGTTGGCGCGGCGATCAGCAAGGAGATGTGTGCCTTGCCGGTGGGCAAGGGCGAACTGCGGCGCAGCGGGCGCAAGGTGGCGATCCTGGCGTTCGGCACGATGCTGGCGCCTGCATTGGCGGCCGGCGAGCAACTTGACGCCAGTGTCGCCAACATGCGCTTCGTCAAACCGCTGGATGCCGAATTGGTGCTGCGCCTGGCGCGAGAGCATGAGCTGCTGGTCACGGTGGAAGAAAACACCGTGCAGGGTGGAGCGGGCAGCGCGGTGGCGGAATGCTTGCAACAGCATGGCATCGCCATTCCGCTGCTGCATCTCGGTTTGCCGGATAGTTTTATTGAACAGGGCGAGCATGGGCAAATGCTGGCGGCTTGTGGGCTGGATGCCAGCGGGGTAGTCGCGAGCATCATGGATAAATTAACCAACTAATTTTGTCGGGATTAGCTATAATCCCGCAAACTCGCCACCTGACAGGATATACGCCATGAGCACCCCAAAATCCAAACCCATTGCCGACGTGCAAAGTTCCGCTGATATACGTCACCTGGCCATCAATCGCGTCGGCATCAAAGGCATACGCCATCCGGTGAAGGTAAAGGACAAGAGTATCGGCGCGCAGCATACGGTCGCTACTTTCAATATGTATGTGCATCTGCCGCACAATTTCAAAGGCACGCACATGTCGCGTTTCGTCGAGATACTCAATGAACATGAGCGGGAGATTTCGGTGGAATCGTTCGGCAGCATCCTGCGCGAAATGGTGGCGCGGCTGGAAGCGCAATCAGGCTTCATCGAAATGAATTTTCCTTATTTCGTCAACAAAACCGCGCCGGTGTCGGGTGTGAAAAGCCTGCTGGATTATGACGTGACCTTCATCGGCGAATGCAACGGCGGCGACCCAAAGTTCACGATGAAGGTGGTCGTGCCCGTCACCAGCCTGTGCCCATGCTCGAAGAAGATTTCCGACCGCGGCGCGCATAACCAGCGCTCGCACGTCACGCTCACGCTGCGTACCAACCGCTTCGTCTGGGTAGAAGATGTGATACGTGTCGCCGAAGAGCAGGCTTCCTGCGAACTGTTTGGCTTGCTGAAACGGCCAGATGAAAAATTCGTTACCGAAAAAGCCTACGACAACCCGAAATTTGTCGAAGACATCGTGCGCGATGTGGCCGCAGTGCTGAATAATGATGAACGCATTGATGCGTATATTGTGGAATCTGAAAACTTCGAGTCGATCCACAATCATTCCGCCTATGCGCTGATTGAACGGGATAAAACCCTGTAGGGGCGTATGGCAATACGCCCACCTCCCCATTGTTCACAAAGGACGTATGCCATACGCTCCTGCAGATCATGAAACCCATCGCCATCTTCCGTCACTTCCCAACCGAAGGCCCAGGCTATCTAGCCGAATTCCTCGACGAACGAAAAATTCCCTGGCAATTGATCGCCATCGATGCGGGCGATGCTGTGCCGCAGAGTGTAGCGGCTTATGCAGGCCTGGTATTCATGGGCGGCCCGATGAGCGTCAACGACGACTTGCCGTGGATACCGAAGGTCGAGGCATTGATCCGCGACGCCGTGGCGCGCGACATCCCGCTGCTGGGGCATTGCCTCGGAGGGCAACTGATCTCCAAGGCATTGGGCGGCGTTGTATCGCGCAACCCGGTCAAG
>Ga0224495_10001761_pt1 | contig 14909 bp, 14 predicted proteins | sample SF_Jul11_sed_USG_FD_168128 | JGI IMG/M metagenome (GOLD analysis project Ga0224495, IMG submission 168128) | Sediment microbial communities from San Francisco Bay, California, United States - SF_Jul11_sed_USGS_4_1 | ecosystem: Environmental > Aquatic > Marine > Sediment | place: USA: California... | reverse complement strand
TGTGACCTCAAGTGGCGCCAGATCCACCGCACCGAGAAGACTTGCCGCATACGGCGGCAACTCGCGATCCACACCGAGTCGCCTGGCGTTGTCGAGCACCTCGCCCAAACCCAGTTCAAGTCCAAGACGCGCGCTCGCCACATTATAGGAATGCACGAGCGCCAGACGCAGCGGAACTTGCCCATGAAACGTCATGTCATAGTTCTGCGGCTTCCAGTCAGAAATGCCGCGTTCTTTCCACACCAGCGGACTGTCGTCTAGCAGTGTCGCCAGTGTGTAGTGTTTGGGCCGCATGAGAGCGGTAAGATAAATCACGGGCTTCAGCAACGATCCGACCGGCCGGTGTGCGTCGAGTGCACGATTGAATCCCTCGAAGCGTGCATCACGCCCACCCACCACGGCCTGCACCTCGCCGTTCTGGACATTGGTGACAACCACCGCACCCTCGAGCCCGGTCTCTTCTTTGCGTGCACGCTCGATCTGCACCAGGCGTTTCGCCAGTGCCTGCTCGGCGCTGGTTTGCACCACTGGGTCGAGCGTGGTGAAGATATGCAGTCCCTCGGAGCGCAGATCGTCCTCGCGATAATCGCGCCGCAACTGTCGCCGCACCAGATCGAGGAACGCCGGATACGGTGTTGTACCCATAGACGGTTTCTCGATCACTGCCAGCAGCGCAGAGCGGGCTTCCGCGAGTTGCGCCGGCGTAAGCATTTCAAGCTTAGTCATTTCGGCGAGCACCAGATCGCGGCGCGCCAACGAGCGCTCGGGATGGCGTCGTGGGTCGTAGTATCCAGGTCCCTTGACCATACCGACCAGCAGTGCCGCCTCCGGCAGCGTCAATTCCTTCAACGGTTTTCCGAAGTAGAACTGGCTGGCCAGGCCGACGCCATGAATCGCACGATTGCCGTCCTGCCCGAGATATATTTCGTTCAGGTAGGTTTCCAGGATATCGAGCTTGTCGTAGTGCAACTCGACCAGCAGCGCCATCAGAATCTCGGTCGCCTTGCGTCGCAGGGTACGCTCCGGCGACAGAAAGAAATTCTTCACCAGCTGCTGGGTAAGCGTACTGCCGCCTTGCACCCCGCGTCCGGTTACCAATGCCACGGCAGCGCGTGCCATGCCGCGTGGATGAATGCCGTGGTGTTTGTAGAACTTGCGATCCTCGATGGCGATCAACGCCTGCACCAGCTGCTCCGGTACTTCATCGAGCCGCACCAGCAGCCGGTCCTCGTTGTGCGCCGGATAGATGCCGCCGATGTAGAGCGGGTCGAGGCGCGCCAGCGTCAATGCCTGGTCGTTCTGCGCATCACGCACCGTAACCAGCGCATCGCCACGGAAATCGAGATGCAGCCGGCGCGTTGGCTGTGCACCATCCCAGAACACGAAAGGTCGCGCCATGATCTCGAACGAGTTGCCCTTGCGCGCAAACCGCCCGGGCTCATCACCTACGAGTGGTTCCTTGTACCCGAGACGGGCGAGTTCCTGGGTGAGCGCCTCCGGCGCGAGATTGAGGCCGGGAAACAACTCCAGTGGACGCGCATATAAACGCGCCGGCAGGGCGAAGCGCCGCCCCTCGAAGGCATCGCGCACGCGGAAATCGAGATACAGGGTGAAGCCAGCGAGCAGCAGAAGCAGTGCCAGGCCGACCAGACGCAGGCGCTTCCAGGTGAAGTACTGCCGGAGAATCGAGAGTTTCATTAATCCCTTGGGCATGGTGAACGGGCCGGCGCCATGCGCATCGTATGAATCATTATATAGGAACCCTCGACCGCCGCTCCCGAAGTTGCGGGAGGCGGAGAATTTAGAAAGAAATTATTTTATAAGGGCACGCGCCACCGCTTCCGCCACTTTCATGCCGTCCACCGCCGCGGACAGAATGCCTCCGGCAAAACCGGCGCCTTCACCAGCCGGATACAGCCCCTTGGTATTCAGACTCTCGAAGCTGTGCTCGTCGCGCGGGATGCGGATCGGCGATGAAGTGCGCGTCTCGACACCCGTGAGCACGGCATCCGGCATGGCGAAGCCCTTGATGGTCCGGTCGAATTTTGGCAACGCCTCGCGTATCGCCGAGATCGCGTAGTCCGGGAGACTTCGATCCAGATTTGTCCAGGTTACACCGGGCGTATAGGACGGCAGCACTGAGCCCGGCCCGGCGGACGGGCGCGCCGCGAGAAAGTCACCCACACGTTGAGACGGTGCATTGTAATTTCCGCCACCCAGCACAAAGGCGCGTGCTTCCAGTTCGCGCTGCAGCCCGATACCGGCAAGCGGGTGCTCACTGCCGAAATCGGCCGGCGTAATGCCGACCACGATACCGGCATTGGCGTTGTGGTCGGCACGCGAGTAGTGGCTCATGCCATTGGTGACCACGCGCCCTTCCTCCGAGGTTGCCGCCACCACCTGACCACCCGGGCACATGCAGAAGCTGTATACCGAGCGGCCATTCTGGCAATGCTGCACCAGTTTGTAGTCGGCTGCACCGAGCTGCGGATTGCCGGCATAACGCCCGAGACGCGCAACGTCGATTAGATGCTGCGGGTGCTCAATGCGAAAACCGATCGAGAACGGCTTGGCGTCGATGCGCACACCCTTGTTGTGCAGCATCTCGAAAGTGTCGCGCGCACTGTGGCCGACCGCAAGCACAATTTGGTTGCTATCAATCTGCTCGCCACTGGCAAGCACAACGCCGCGCACGGCATTGTTTTCGACAACGACATCTGCAACCTGCGACTCGAAGCTAAACTCGCCGCCGGCCGCAATTATCTGTTGGCGCAATTTCTCCACCACCTTCACCAGACGCAGAGTACCGATGTGCGGCTTGCTGATGTACAGGATTTCCTCGGGTGCTCCGCAGTCCACGAAGTCCTGCAGAATGCGGCGAATGTAATGCCCGCGGTCCTTGATGCCGGAGTACAGCTTGCCATCCGAAAAGGTTCCGGCGCCGCCTTCGCCAAATTGCACGTTCGACACCGCGTCAAAGTGCCGCTCGCGCCAGAACCCCCACACATCCTTCGTACGCTCTCGCACGCTACGGCCGCGCTCCAGAATCAGCGGCTTGAGTCCCATGCGTGCCAGCGACAGGCCGGCGAACACGCCGCACGGTCCACTGCCGATGACGATGGGGCGCGTGGCCGGTGGCGTAGTGGCCCTTCGACCGGGCTCAGGACAGGCGTGCAGCGGATAGCGATAGGTTTCATCCGGCGCCCGGCCGATGTGCGGACTGCCGTGGAATTTCTTCAGCAGCGCGTCTTCGTCACGTACCTCGACATCGAGCGTATAGACCAGGGCGATGGTGCCCGGCTTGCGCGCGTCGTGCCCACGCCGGCGCACACGGAAACCAAGCAGCCCCGCTTCCGGAATGCCCAGGGTACGCAGAATCAGCGCGCGCAGGGCCTCGACGGAGTGATCAAGGGGAAGTTTTATTTCAGTGAGTCGCAGCATGCCGCCAGTCCGATGGAACTGCGATTATGAAGCATGCGCGCGCAAAAGATGAGCCTTCGGACAGCGCGGGGCGCAATTTTTACAGCCACGTGACACGCCGACAGCGCGCCCGGAGATGCGCTCTCAGCCTACCCGACCGCAGTCAATGCCGTGCCGGCTGCCCCAACCACGCAAAAGTTCGTTGACTGAATCCGGCTCCATGTCGAAACCGGCATCGAGCCCTGGATATCCGTTGATGCACTCCCCGGCATTCAGTGTCAGCGGCTGGGCGTGCGCTGAACGCTGGATGATGAGCACCGGCATGAACACTTGCGAATTCATCAGGATGTACAGCAGGCCATCGCTGCTGATCTCTTCCTTCTGGGCGGCCAGCAGGCTTTTCTCCAGCTCGTTGCGGGGCCCAACATCGTCACTCACGGGCGGCCTTCAGGTTGGCATGGTAGCCATGCACGGCGATTCCCTGAGCGAATTCAACCAAACCGGTCTTGCGCCATGGTGCCGGCCCGGAACTGACCGCTTGTCCTGAAAATCGTCCCACTCGTTACCTGACTGCAAAAAAATGGTTGCAATGACCCACCGAATTAGTAGATTCTGGAACTGTACTAAACCTGACATGGAGTACATATGGACATGGGAACAGTTGGCTGGATAGCACTCGGATGGTTCGCCGTGGCACTGGTAATTTCCCTGGCCCTCGGCGGTTTTCTGCGCAAAGTGAATGAAGCTCCGGGCGAAGAGGACCTCGCCGTAGCAGTCTCCAGGCAACAGGTCATGCGCTATATGCGTGGCAAGAAGCCCGCCAACGCGCGCACGAACGTTGCGGCACCACGTATTCGTGCGCTGGGCAAGCGCGCCGCCGGCTGAAGCCAGCGCGTTTTCGCTCAGTGGCTCGTCCCTGACGAGCGGGTGACCTTGTTGTAAACGTTGTATTTGCCGGATGGCTTTTTCATCGGCAGGCGCTTTATCTCCTTGAAGGTCGTGGCGTCGTACACGACCAGCGCACCATCCATCTCCCAGATACTCACCAGCGCATACTTACCGTCGCGCGTGAATTCGGTGTGCGCCGCAGTCTTGCCGGATGCTGGTTTCAGGGTCTTCACCACTTCGAGCTTCTGCTTGTCGATAATCTGAATCTCGTCCTTGCGCGGACTCATCATGGCATCCACCCAGGCGTAGGCCGTATTTTCGTGCGATCGCATGAAAAAGCCCGGGCCAGCGGTGTCGATGCGCCTGATGGTCTTCCAGGTCTGCATGTCGATGATGCTGACCACGCCCTCTTTCAGGTTCGGCGTCGCCAGCACCGGCACACCTTTATAGTCCCAACTGATACCGCTGCCGAGATGCGGCAGGCCGGGCAGGTCTACGTCGGCGATCTTGCGCCCGACCAGCAGGTTCACCACCTGGCCGTTCTTGCCATTCCGGGCGGCACCGATCAGGTGGTTATAGGGTGGATCGAAAAAGAAATCGTCCAGATAATCATCCAGCTTGATGCGCCGCACCGGAAACGGTCCCTTGGCGGCGAGTGCCTCGCCCATACGGTAGTCATGCACCAATCCCGAATACACCGGCTCGGCCTTCTCGTCCCACGGAATCTCCCACACCTCGGGAATATCCTTTAGCGCGGCGATAAAGCTCTTGCGCGGACCGGCATCGTACACCGCCGACACACGCGAGGACTTGCCGGCGTCGTCCTGCACCGCGATGACTTTGAGCGGGCTGAGATCCATCGCGTCCAGCACAACCATAGTATGCGGCAGATAATTGCCGACCATGACAAAGCGCCCGTCACCCGACACCGCCAGATTTCGCGTGTTGATGCCGGCGCGGATCTCGGCAATGTATTTGAGATTGTAAATGTCGAACTTCGAAATCCAGCCGTCGCGCGAGGCGAAGTACACATAGCGCCCGTCCGGCGAGTATTTCGGCCCGCCGTGCAGCGCGAAGCGCGTCGGGAAGCGTTTGATCGCTTCGAAACGATCACCATCCAGCAGCGTAGCATGGTGATCACCAAGCTCGACCACAATGAACAGGTTGAGCGGATCCTTGACTTTGAATATCGGCTTGTCGGAAAGTTTCTCGCCCGGCTTGATATGCAGCACCTGCGAGGTACGCATCTGCTCGACATCCCAGCGTGGCGCCTGCGCGAGCGGCGTGTAGATCAATACCGCAAGTTGCTTGATCTGCTCATCCAACAATTTGTCCTTGAACGCCGGCATCTGCGTGGCTGCCCGCCCATTGCGGATAACATCCAGCGCTTCGTTACTTTTCAACCTTCCTAGGTTTTCCGGCAGCAGCGCCGGGCCCATGGCACCGAGCCGGTCGGCACTGTGGCACTGCGCGCAATGTTCGGCATAGAGGTTGGCGGCGGATGGCACCTCGGCCGCAATGGTGTCAATCGCAGGCAGCGCGCAGAGTACGGCGACAAGAATTCGTGAACAGGGTTTTGAAATCATGGCAGCGTTACGAGTTTCGTAGTTTCGAAAGTTGGGGCTCGTTATGCTTGCCCCGCCGTCACCTGTTATTTTGTTTGCGCGATGGGGATACGGCTATAGGGGCGATTCACCAGGCGCTCAGCCTGTCCATCCGCACCAATCTCTTCATCGGTCAGATAACAGGCCGGGTCTTCTGCCCAAGGGTCATTGGTGAGTTGATGCGCACGCACGCGGGTGTTACCGCCGCAGATGTCGAAGTAGTTGCACGCGCCGCAGCGGCCCTTGATCTGCCTGGGGTTCGCCTTGAGGCCAGCCATGAGCGGGTCGGAAGTGTCGGGCCAGATCTGTGAGAACGGGCGTTCCTTCACGTTGCCGAGGCTGTAGTGCCACCAGAAGGTATCGGGATGCACCTGACCGAGGTTGTCGATGTTAGCGATATTCACGCCCGAAGAATTACCGCCCCACTGCGCAAGCTTGGCGCGCAGATGTTGTTCCAGTTGCGGAAAATGTTTGCGCACCCAGAAAAGCAGATACACACCATCGGCGTCGTTATTGCCGGTGACGAACTCCTTGTGCAGCCCGCGCTGGGTGTAATCCCAGCAGCGATCGAACAGCAGATCCATCGCCCAGCGCGTAGTCTTGAGGATCACGTCGTCCTTGCGGTTGATGTTGCCACGTCCGGCGTAATTGAGGTGCGAGAGGTAAAACTTGTCGATGCCCTCGGACTCCATGAGGTCGAGCAGCTCGGGCAGCTCATGCGCATTGTCCTGGGTCATGGTAAAGCGCATACCGACCTTGATGCCGCGCGCATGGCACAGGCGAATGGCGTTCATCGAAGCCGCGTAGGCGCCGTCGAGCCGGCGGAAGCGATCATGGGTTTCGCGGATACCATCAATGCTGATGCCGACATAGTCGTAGCCAATATCGGCAATGCGATCGATCATGTCTTCGTCGATGAGCGTGCCGTTGGTGGACAGGCCGACGTAGAAGCCCATGTCCTTGGCGCGACGCGAGATGTCGAAAATGTCGGGGCGCAGCAACGGTTCGCCACCGGACAGGATCAGCACCGGCACCTTGAAGCCCTTGAGATCGTCCATCACCTTGTAGACTTCCTCGGTGGTCAGTTCGCCGGGAAAGTCCGTGTCGGCCGAAATCGAATAACAATGCTTGCAGGCCAGGTTGCAACGCCGGATCAGGTTCCAGATCACCACCGGGCCGGGCGGATTGCGCTTCGGCCCGAGCGGTGTCGGGTTGCTGATCTCCTGCATATACTGGCTGATGCGGAACATGGTTCAATCTCGAAGACTCAACGCAGAGACGCGAAGGCGCAGAGAGAGACGCGAGTGAAATCTCAAAACCTCTGCGTCACGGCGCCTCTGCGTTGGGTTGTTCATGTAATTCGAAGCCCTGTTTTCTTCAGGATACGCGTACTGTAAAGCACCGTATGGCCGCGATCCGCAGTTCCCAACAGTTCCGCAATGTGGCGGACCTTGACCTCTACTTCGTCACGGTCTCGGCCGTGCACCATGGCGAAAAGATTATACGGCCAGGCGGGCAGATGGCGGGGGCGATGATAGCAGTGGCTGACGGCATCCAGAGCTCCGATCTTTTCGCCCAATTCGTGTACGCGCTCGTCCGGCACGTCCCACACCGACATGCCGTTTGCTTTGTAGCCAAGCGCGTAATGATTCGGTACTGCGCCAATGCGGCGGATAATGCCGGTCGCCAGCATCTGCTGCAAACGGCGCATGACCTCTTCGGCCGTCAGGTTCAGCTGTGCGGCAATGGCATGGTAAGGGCGCGCCACGCGCGGCAGGCCGGACTGGGTGGCCACGATGATCTGGCGATCGATCGCATCCAGCAGCGGCGCGGCGCTATCCATGTGCATGGCGCTGGCAGGGCGCGGCGTCATGCCTCGAACCTCAGGCCGACAAAGAATTCCTCACGCTTCGGCATGTTGTGCACCGTGTAGCCGGTATCGCGCTCGATCGCGGCAATCACCTGGTCAATGCGTTCCGGGGTTTCGGTCGCAAGCACGAACCACATGTTGAGGGCGTGTTCGCGCGCGTAATTATGCGCGACTTCCGGAAAGGCGTTAACGATTTCCGCCACGCGTTCGAAATCATCGGTCGGTATCTGCATGGCCGCGAGGGTCAATCCGCCGCCGAGGCGTTCGGCATGGTACATCGGCCCGAAACGCGACAGCGTGCCGTTCTCCAGCAGGACATCGAGCCGGCGCATCAATTCTTCCGCGCTGGTGCCGAGCCGGCCGGCGACTTCGCGGTACGGCTCGTCGCACACCGGAAATCCGCCTTGCAGGTTGTTGATGATGGCGCGATCCAGGGCATCCATGACTCAGCCCTCGCGGGCTTCGCCGGCAACCGGCGGCTCAATGAAATACGCCGCGCCGCGCTGCTTGAAGCGGCGGCGGCTGAACAGCACTTCATGCGGCAGACTCTGCAGCCCGCAGTGATTCACCATCCACTCGAGATGGGCATGCACGTCTTCACGGCTCTTGCCATGAATCATGCAGTACAGGTTATAGCGCCACTGCGGCAGGTGGCGCGGACGCCGGTAACAGAGCGTGATGAAATCGAATTCGGCGAGGCAGCGTCCCAGTTCGCGCACCTGTTCATCCGGCACGTCCCACACCACCATGGCATTGGCGCCATAGCCGACCTCGTGGTGCCGCACCACCACGCCGAAGCGGCGGATGATGCCGGCCTGCTTGAGGTGTTCCAGGCGCGTGATCACTTCGGCTTCCGCCAGGCCGATGCGCGCGCCAATTTCGGCGAAGGGTCGCGCGACCAGCGGCAGGCCATCCTGGATTGCAGCCAGCAGGCGACGATCCGCCTCGGCGAGTGGCGGCTGGTTGCGGGCTGTCTGCGGCGCGAGACTCATGTCCGGGTCAGAAGCCCTGTTCGCTGCGCTCATTCGTCCTGTCATAGTATTCCGCTCTATTCGCTGCACTTATTCGTCTTGTCAGAATTTGAGATCAAACCCCAGATCGATGTGATAATCCTCCAGCAACGGAAAAGACAGCACCTCGTAACCGCTGCGTGCCGCGATGTCATCCAGCACAGCCTGCAGGCGTGGTGCATCCGGCGCGTTCGCGACAAACCACAAATTGAGGCGATGCTCGCGCTCGTAGTTGTGATTGACCTCGGCGCAGGCGCTCACCAGCGCCGCCACCCGTTCCAGCGATTCCGGCGGTACCGCCATGGCGGCCAGCGTGCTGACGCCCACCGTGTTGGGCCGCACCACGGCACCGACGCGCGACACCGCGCCTTGCTGCCTGAGCCGCGCCAGCACGTCCAGCACCTCGGCCTCGCTCACACCCAGCTCGCGCGCAATATCGGCGTAGGGTGTCGGCGACAACGGGAAGTTGTGCTGATAATCGTTCAGCAGGCGGCGTTCCAGATTGTTCAATACCGCTACGTTCGTTTGCATGCCAGTCATCTCGTCTTGCATCATCTATATCTTAGTCACTGGCCTATCCGGTGCGCGCGTGGCGTGAAGAAAATGCCGCTCGGCTTGTCGGCCGGCAGCACCGCGATCTCGGCAAAGGTTTCGCTGTCGTACACCTTCACGCGGTTATCGTCGCGCACCGAAAGCCAGGCATTTTCTCCGCGCGGCGTGAACTCCATGTGCAGCACCGCCTTGCCGGGCGTTAGGGTCTGCACAATTTTCCCGCTCAAGGTGTCGATCACCTGCACCGTATCATTGTGTGGCGGTGCGAAGTTGACCCAGACCTGGCGTCCATCCGGGCGTGCCACGACAAACACCGGCTGGCCGGCAACCGGCACGCGCCCGACCTCTTTCCAGGAACGCTGGTCGACGACCAGCACCTCGTGCCGGCCAACGGCGGGCACATAGGCGCGATCGCCGGCCAGTGCCCAGTAATCCATGTGCGGCATCTTGTACACCGGCAGCGACTGCTCGCCGCGACCGTAGCCCTGCAGCACACGTTTCACACCCTGTTCCGGCTGCCACAGATCGAGCAGTGCCAGGCCGTCTTCGCCAAACAGACCGGCGATGTAATAGCGTCCGTCCGGCGTCACCGTGCCGTCGTAAGGCTGCTTGCCGACGTGCAGGAATTTCTGCACCACCGGCTTCTTTGGGTCACGCAGGTCGGCCATCCAGATTTCACCGGCATCGTAGAGCGCATACACAAAACGATTACCCGGCGCGTCCACAATGCCGACCACCTTCGAACGCTTCGTGCCATCCCCATAGGTAGCCGGGATGTCGGCCACGGCGGCGAGCGTTTCGGCATCGAACACCCGCACGCCGCCCGGTTCATAATTCGATACCGCGATCAGGCGCCCGTCCTGCGAGATGGCGCCGCCAATGGCGTTGCCGGCCTGCACAATGCGTTTCTCGATTCGCGCCTGCAACAAGTCCACCTTGGTCAGCCCGCCATCCCGGCCGAACACGTAGGCGTAGTGCGCATCGCGCGAATACACGACCGAGGCATGCGAAAGATCGCCAAGGCCCTCTACCCGTGCCAGCGAGACATGGTGCGTGGTATCCACGATCTGCACGCTGCCGGTGGCGCGTTCGACAACCACGCCCAGGTCACCGGTGCCACGCGTCACAGACGTGGCACAAGCGGCCAACAGCGCTATCGCTGCCAGCACACTGCTGCGCCTGCACAGGTTAAGCACAGTCATGTTCATTTGTTACATTGTCCATTCGGTACTCCGGTCTGCAACTGCTCCACCAGCCACGCCGCCTCCGGTTCTGTCATGAACGGTGCCCAGGGCGGCATGGGTGTACCGGGACGACCCTGCAGAATCACTGTTTGCAACACCACTGCCGGCTTGCCTGCAAGCGCCGCGGGCGTGAGCGCCGGTCCAAGCCCGCCCTTCAGCGTCGAACCATGACAGGAACCACAATCCTGGATCAGCAGGTTCCGCAACGCCTGCTGGCGCGCTGCCGTAAGGTCGGCGCTGGCAAACTGTGGCGCGAGGCCGCCTACGCCCATGAAAAATGCAACCACACACCGCCTGGCACCCGCTGACATCACCTGACCTCATTTAAAAAGCGGGGCGGAATAGATCCGCCCCGCTAACACCACACTACCAGGAGAACTGCTTAACCTCAGTACACGTCATGCTGGGTGTTGTACACGTTGAACTTACCGGTCGGCGTGACCAGGCGCTTGTCCTTGATCACGGCCTTGAGCTTGCGGGTCTTGTCGTCGATCACCACGATCGCCGACTCCTGGGTCTTGCCATTCCACACCGAGAACCAGACCTCGTCGCCGGCCTTGTTGTACTCCGGCTGCACGACGCGCTTCGGTCCTTCGCCCAGCTTGGCCAGATCGGCGATGTTCACCACCTCGAACGGTTTGTCGAGGTTGCCAACATCGAACACCGCCACCGACTGGCTCACGGCGGCATCCGGATTGAGCGGCGAATCCACCCACAGGTTCTTGGATTTCGGATGGGTCTTGATGAACAGCGAACCGCCGCCCTGGCCCTTGAGTGTGCGCACCACCTTCCAGGCATTGGCCTTGTGCTTCTCCGGGTCCGTGCCGATCAGCACAATGGTTTCATCGCCGAGATGGCTGGTTGCCCACACCGGTCCGAACTTCGGGTCGTTGATATTGGCACCGCGCCCCGGGTGCGGGATCTTGCCCACGCCGTCCTTCACCAGCTTCACCAGCTTGTCTTCCTTGGAATCCACCACCGCGATGGTGTTGCGCTGGTTGGCCGCCACCATGAAGTAGCGCTTGCTGGAGTCCCAGCCGCCGTCATGCAGAAAGCGCTCGGTGCCGATGGTCGTGACCTTGAGGTTGTTGATGTCGGAATAGTCCACCATCAGGGTCTGGCCGGTCTCCTTCACGTTCACCACGAACTCGGGACGGAAATGCGAGGCCACGATCGAGGCCACGCGCGGCTCGGGGTGATACTCCTGCGTGTCCACGGTGTAGCCGCGGGTCGCAACGATCTTGAGCGGTTCGAGCGTATCACCGTTCATGATCGTGTACTGCGGCGGCCAGTAGGAACCGGCGATCGCGTACTTGTCCTCGAAGCCCTTGTACTTGGATGTTTCAACCGAACGCGCTTCCAGGCCCACCTTGAGCACGGCGACGTTGTCCGGCGTCTTCATCCACATGTCGATCAGGTTAATCTGCGCGTCGCGCCCGATCACATAGAGGTAGCGGCCCGAATTGGACGTGCGTGAAATGTGCACCGCGTAGCCGGTCTTGACGATGGTGATGATCTTCTTGGTGTCGCCGTCGATCAACGCCACTTCGCCGCTGTCGCGCAGCGTGACCGAAAACAGGTTGCTCAGATTGTAGTTGTTCTCCTGTTTCTTCGGCCGCTTGTTCGGCGGTACCAGGAGCTTCCACGAGGCCTTCATTTCCTTCATGCCCCATTCCGGCGGCTGCGGCGGCTCGTGTTGCAGGAATTTTGCCATCAGCTCGACATCGTCGGCCTTGAGCTCGCCGCCAGTACCGAAGTTCGGCATACCCGCCGGCGACCCATAGTTGATGAACACCTTCAGATAATCCGTGCCCTTCGGCCTGGTGATATCCGGTGTCAGCGGCTTGCCGGTTGCGCCCTTGCGCAGTACGCCATGACAGCCGGCGCAGCGCTCGAAGAAGATCTGCTTGGCCCGGTCGAATTCGGCCTTGGTCAGCGGCGGCGCGCCAGGGGTGACGACCGTCTCGGCTTCGCCCGGCTTGATCGGCACCGGTGCGCCTTTGTAGCGCATTTCCGTTTCCGGAGTGCCCGGGTGGCCGGACGGCTTCTCGGCCGCATTAGCGACAGTCAGAGACAGTGGCAATACGGCGGCCATGGCCATGGCGGCCAATGCTTTACGTCTGTGCTTCATGGTGTTCTCCCCTGTTGAGTTCAAAATTACCCTTACCGCTCTGCGCCCATTCTCGCGGGGCGCCTGCCCCGCCGTCCTTGATATGCATCAAGTCATTATCTTGCCTAAATCCGACACAACCCCATGGGTATTAACGCTTATCCGGGCCGGAGCCAGACGGATCGCGCGGCCGGGGCTCGACTTTGATCGGAATATCTTCGAGGCCGGAACTGCCAAGCGTCGACTCCATGCCACGCACCAGCTCGCGGGCGCGTCCGGATTTTTCGCGACGCTTGCGCCGTTCCACTTCCGGTGGGCACTTGTGATCGTTCCAGTAGGTCACCTGGCAGTCAAGGCAATAGTGGCATTCGTTCGGATTAATCTCGCCATTCTTGCGAATCGCCTGCACCTCGCACTCCGCAGCACACACCTGACAGGGGCGGCCGCATTCGCGGTGCCGGCGCAGCCAGTCGAAAATGCGGAACTTGCCGGGAATGGTGAGCGCCGCGCCCAGCGGACACAGGTACTTGCAGTAAAACTTGCGGTTCAGTGCAGACAGCAGCAGCAGCGCCGCCGCATACAGCACAAAGCCCCATTCGCGCGCAAAGCGCAGCGTGATCGCGGTCTTGAACGGCTCGACTTCGGCCAGCCGCTCCGCCTGGGTCAGCGACTGCAACGACAAACCGAACAGTGCCAGTAATATTATGTACTTCAACGCCCACAGGCGTTCATTCACCATGGCCGAAATCTCGAAGCGCGGCAGGCGGAAACGCTGAAACAACTGGAAGGTGAGCTCCTGCAGCGCCCCGAACGGGCACAGCCAGCCGCAATACACACCGCGCCCCCACAGCAGCAGGGTCACGGCCACGAACGACCAGAGAATGAACACCATCGGGTCGATAAGAAAACTCTCCCACTGGAAGCCGTGCATGGCCGCCAGCGTAAACGTCAGGACATTAATCACCGACAGCTGCGCCAACCCGTACCAACCGATGAACAGCAGCGTGTAGAGCAGGAAACCGGTACGCACCCGGCGCAGCAATAACGGGTGGCGGGACAACCAGTCCTGGAACACAAGAATGAGTGTCAGGAAACCGAGACCGGCGAGCAGCACGCTGATTTCGAACACGCGCATGTTCCACACGCTAATCCAGATCGGCTCATCGTCTGACACCGCTATCACCGGCGTGGCGGCCGAAGGCGCGGCCTTGCCCGGCCTTGCCATCGGCTGCGCCACACTCGCTGGTGGTTTGGCGGTGCCCCTGGCTGAAGGTGAAGTGGATGCAACGCGTTCCGCCGGGCCGGTCTGCGGCGCAAGCCGGATGCCACGTGCTTCGGCCACTTTGCGCACCGATTGCATGATGCTGGCGTTCTCCACCATCATGGTGATGGTCGCGCCGGAGATGGCATCGATGGTCACGTAGCCTTCGCGCGAACCGCCGATGGCGATCTTGTCGAACACCGACTTGCCTACATACTGGCGTGCAAACTGCTGCAGGCGCGCGTCGGTAATCCCGATCACCAGGATCGGCTCTTCATGCTGCACGATCTCGATACCGGTGATGCGCCCGCCGAGATCGAAGCCCACGAGTGTATTGATCGGCTTGCCGGAATAGGCCGGGATGCGCACCACATCGGTGGTGAGATAGGCGTAGCCGAGCAGCGTTTTGCCTTGATACACGGGCGCGGCCGGTGGCTCGCCTTCGAGCTCACCGAACCGGTCTGCCTGCGGGAAAAATCCGCGCAGCTGCGGATACCGATCGGCGATCTCGGCTGCCTGCAGGCTGGCGGCAAACAGCAGACACAACAGCGCCACGCCGACCCGGCCGAACAACAGGAAAGGTTTCACTCGGGCCCCCTGAGCAATACGGGTAGATTCTGGTTCATAACGTAGCAAACTAAGTGCGACAATGCCTGCAACACATTGACCCCGGTCAATCCCGGCGGCAGCGAGACCCGTGTATAACCCCGACTACAGACAACTCGAGGAGGCCAAATGGAAGCGGTTTACTTTACCCTGGTAGCAATCGGCCTCTATTTCTTTTCTGACTGGCTGCTCGAACGCATCGAACGCGTGCGCGGCCAACGCTTCGAACAGCGCTCCATCATTTTCTTCGCCATCATTACCGTGCTGGCGCTCATATCCTTCCAGGTCATTCAGCTGCTGATGCGCGGCCCGCACTGATGCGCGCAATCAGGCACGCGCCGGAC
>Ga0224495_10001760_pt1 | contig 14909 bp, 8 predicted proteins | sample SF_Jul11_sed_USG_FD_168128 | JGI IMG/M metagenome (GOLD analysis project Ga0224495, IMG submission 168128) | Sediment microbial communities from San Francisco Bay, California, United States - SF_Jul11_sed_USGS_4_1 | ecosystem: Environmental > Aquatic > Marine > Sediment | place: USA: California... | reverse complement strand
GTCGGGCATCGTGGTCCTGGGAAGTGCCGCCGGCAATAAAGCCATGCTGATCGTCATTGTGTCCAAAGACCTGACCCACCGGTTTCATGCCGGAGAGATCGTCAAGCAGGTCGCGGCCGTTGTCGGCGGCAGCGGCGGCGGCAGACCGGATATGGCCCAAGCCGGCGGAAGCAAACCGGAGAAACTGGATGCAGCCCTCGAAAAAGCATATGAGATAGTGGAAAAGGGATCTATCCTGAATGTTTCATGAAAATTATCGAGAGACCTTTAAGCCAGAAATAGGAAAGAGAAAATAGGAAAGAGGATAAGGGAACCCACGGATAAACACAAATATTTTGAAAAATAAGAAAGTAAGAAGGTGAGAAGAACGGAAGGTCGGCACATTTTCTTGATTTCCAACCTTCTCATCTTCTAATTACATTTACGTCCCTTTGCAGTTATCTATTTTCTAATTCCTAATTCCTATTTCCAAAAAACGAGGCCTCTGGAGAGAACCAAAGTCTGTTCCTCCCCCGCGTGGCGGGATCTAAGATGGGCACTACTTAAACCCCTTTTAGCACATCAATCATTGAAAAAACTTGTCCCTGTGCGCCTTCAGCCACTTTTTTGTTAAGATAAATCAGTGCGTCAAGGGTTCCCTGAGCATAGACATCTCGACCGTTGACATTGTGTGTAAATTCGAATCGGACCGTTTTGTCTCCTGATTCAAGACTGTAAGTGTGCCATCCATGGCCTTCAAGGTATCTTTCGGGGATACCCCAGACGGTTTTTTGTATATGGGGATCGCGTTCTTTTATAATATCATTTTCAGCAAACGCCAACCCCAGGCTGGTAAAATACCGGACCATCGCTTTTGCAGTTCCGCTGGTGTCTGCCTTTCCTTTCTGATGACTTTCTTTGATCTCAAGAGAATATCCTTTGAAAAGATCAGGAAAAGTGTTGGCTGCATATTCCATCATGGCTTGAAAACCAACAATTTGCTTGGCCATATTTGGTGCGATGACCCCAGGGATTGAAGATTTCCGGACCGTCTCGTCAAGGCCCTGACGATCTCCGCCCGTTGTGCCCATGACAAAGGGAAGTCCATGCCGACAGTAAAATTCAGCATTGCTGTTGACTGCCGAAGGGTGGGTATAGTCCACGCTCAAAAACAGACCTTCTTTATCCTTTATGGCTAAAATAGACTGATCCCGGTCTTGGGGCTGAATCAGATCGAAGGAAACAGAATCGATGACGGTTTCGGTGTCGGTGATTTCCGGCCCGGTCAGCGATTGAGTAATCAATTCAAACCGGTTGTCTAAAAGAGCGTGTTTAACAACATTAGCGGCCATATTTCCGGGTAATCCGTTTACCATGAGTTTTATACGGTTCATCTCGCACCTCCTATTTCCTTGACAATCGATGTTAAATTGGGAAATTCTGTATTCCCAAAAAAAGAAAGATTATATTTTAATGATTTTATAGCATTTGGGATGTATTTTTCAAAGTATGTTTTTTTCTTTATACGGCTCAGAAAACCAAAGGCCCCCAAAATTTGCAGATTCCGGGTGATGGCGCAGTATTGATAACAGGAAAGAAACTTGTCCGGGTCGATACGGATAACCGGTGAAAGCGTTTCCACGCCGAATTTCAATAGGATATCTTGAACAGGCCGGGATAGATTAACATAGGGATCGATGAGTAAAGAAGCAAGATCGTACTGAACCGGTCCCAGCCGTCCACCCTGGAAGTCAATAAAATAAAAACGATTGTTTTTTACCATGATGTTCCTGGATTGCAGGTCACGATGCATGAACCCATTAATGGAAAATTTTAATGCCTTGTCTGCGAGAGATCTGAATTCATCTTCAAAATCCTGGAAACGTATGTCCATTTTCAAATAACCCTTTAGAAAAGCATCGACAAAATAACGGCATTCCTTCTCAATGATGAGGTCCTTGGTATAATAGGCGGTCTGATAGGTCCAGGCCGGATCAAAATCCTTGCCCCCGTCCATAGAGAGTTTTCCGATATGCTGTATGAGCAATTTATAGTGTGAGACGACGTTGTCCTGATTTTTGGTGTTTTTTACAAAAGCTTGAAAGTTAATATCTCCTAAGTCTTCCATGAACACATGGCCGGAAAAGGTATCATAACTATAAATTTTCGGTACCGGTATGCCTTTGGCGTGCAGGTGAAGGCCGATGGCAACAAAAGCGTCTGCTTCACAGGTTGAATCATCTTGCCTGATGCCGTGATCAGCCATCACAAGGGATTGATTTCCACGGTTTACGCGGTACCATTTCCTGTCTGATCCATCCCCGTAAAGTTCAGTTTGGACAATTTTGTTGCCCGCCATTCCGGGAAAAGCCTGTTTGAAAGCTTCGGGGGCCATTTTATCGAAAACCGCCAGTCTGTATCTTTCGGGGGTTCCGAGATCTTTCCAGTAGTGGTCTTTTGTAATGTATGCACATATTTTTTTATTTTGAGATAGAAGCTTTTTATAACCATCGATAATGCTAAAAAATACATTATCAGGGATTAACTCAAGCAATTCCGGATTCAGAACCTGTATTCCGGTAAAGGTGAGTCTTGTATATTCTTCCAACCCGAATGGCTTTGAACCATTGATGGCGGAATCACAAGGGTCGGTTATGGGAAAACGTCCATCAAAATCTTGAATAAAACCATCTTTATTTAATGCTACGGTGTTAAACTCCGGATCGTTGTGCAGAACCAGCGTTGCCGGATGACGATGATTTAAGTGAAATTCATAAACGCCTTTAAAATCTATATCTGTAACAATGTCACTGTTTATGACCATAAAGGGGGTATTGTTCCAAAAATCGGCAACGTTCTTTATGGCGCCTCCTGTTCCGAGAATCTCGGGCTCATGGCGGGTTGTGACCGGAACCGGATATTTTTTTCGGGCCAAGTAAAAATCTATCTTTTGATGCAGATGATGCGTGTTGACGATAATTGCTTTACAGCCGGAATCTATAAGATTGGAGATAATGATATCCAGCAGTGGACGGTTCGCAATGGTAAACAGCGGTTTGGGTGTGTCATCAGAATAGGGCCTGAGTCTCGTACCAAGACCTGCGGCAAGGATGAGTGCCTTCATTTTAAATGGTAAACAGTGATTAGTAAATAGTAAATAGAAAACAGTAAATAGTAAATAGTAACGAGTAAATAGTAACGAGTAAATAGTAACGAGTAAATAGTAACGAGTGAATAGTAACGTACGTGTTCAGGGGTTTAAAGTTCCATTCTCGTCCCGGGACTGCATTTGGGATGCGTATTTACGAGAAAAGCGTCAGCTTCATCAGGCGTAATCCAAAATTTGGAGCCAAATTGGCAATTACTTGGGGAAATGAGCCTTTTAACGAGTCATTAGGGTTTTCAATGCCTTCTTTGTCCTTAACCCTGAACGTTGAACCCTGAACCTGTAAACGGTTACAGACAGTTTAGGTATTTATGAATTCCGTCGGCATAGAATAATATTTTCTCGTTATCATCCGACCCCTTTACGCCATTGTAGTTAAAAAATTCTATCCCGTTATTGTAATTGATTATGGAAAGAGCTTCTATTCGTTCGATTTCCTTCTTTTTGTACATACGATTTCCGATGGTTTCAATTTTTTTCAATCGTTCTTTGGCCTTAATGGAATTTTGAGGATATTTCATAAAATAGTTTAATACGATCCAGTATGATTCAAAATATGGTTTCAGGAATCTTGAAAAAAGTTGAAGTTTTCTAAAACCGGAAGACGTCAAATTGTAAGTGTCAGGCAATTTAGGATGCGGCATTAAAATGGCTTCGTCAATAAAAGCCTTGAGATTTTTTCTCACAAAATATTCAGGTGTCTTGTCGACGTCATATGCGAATTCATATTTAAAGAAATACTGAAGAAAATTGTAGTCAGCGTGCAGGTCGGATGCTGAAAACTGGAAGGCATCTTTAACAAGTAGGGTAAGGGCGGCAATGGCTGCCGGAACGAAAAAGGAGATACAGTTGTTTTTGTAATATTCGAGGTTTGGGCGTTTGTTTTCATTGACTTTAAATAGCGCGTCGGCGTGCAGGGCGTCCGGGTCTTTGGTAACCTTATCAATAAATTTTCTTTGCACATAAGTGTCAAGCACGCGTTCTATGGTATTAACATGATCCAACAGAAGGGTGTCAGCCAGTTTGGCTTTTTGAGATAAAAGGTAGTTCATATATGTTTCAACGTGGGACATGAGATGATCAAAAGAAAAACTTTTTTTGGCACAGTTCAAAACAGCAGCTGCAACAAGGGCATGTGGCGTTACAACAGAAACACTGTTAATAGCGTTGATCATCCTGTGCCCTAAGTTACGGCAGAGAATGTTAAACTCTTTGGCCGGCATATCTTCAATGGGTGTACCGTATTGAAGCAAAAGATCTTTAAGAGATATGGGATCATGGAATTGTATATAGATTCTTCCATATCTTTTATTTAAAAATTTTCTTGCTTTGATCACTTGCATAAAACTCTCAGGCTGCTTTTCTTTTCCCTCGATTTCGTGAAGGTATGAACTTTCTTCCAGAACCCTGTCGTAACCTATGAAAATCGGTGCAAAGATCAGATCTTCACAGGCGCCGTTTTTATATGCATTGAGAAGGATCGAAAGAAGCCCCAGTTTGGGAAGGATCAATTTGCCGGTTCGGCTTCGGCCGCCCTCGATGAAGAATTCGATATTAAAGCCTTCAGCGAGTAAATTGTGAATATATTCTGAAAAAACCTTTGAATAGAGCACTGCTCCCTTGAATGTCCGTCGAATAAAAAAGGCGCCACCCCATCTGAATAGCGGACCCATCGGCCAGAAAGACAGATTTTTCCCCGCAGCCACATGTGGGCATGGCATGTTATTGTTATACAAAAGATAAGAAAGTATCAGGTAATCGATGTGACTTTTGTGACAAGGAATGAAAATCACAGGTCCCTTTTTGGACATGTTTTTTACGCGATTCAGGCCATCCTCGTTGATCGTAAACCCATCAAACAAGGTATTCAGAAACCATGTTAACATCATAGAAGCCAGTTTAATCACAATGATATTGTAGTTGGCAGCTATCTCATCAAGAAAAGCACTTGCTTCTTTTTGTACCTTCTGAATCGGGATATTTCGGGCTTGTGAATGGTGTTCCATAAAATTTTGGAGTCGTTCTCTTGTGAGGATGTTTTCCTTCATCTCTAATCTTGATTTTAAAACCGGGCCCGTGATGCTTTGACGGTGTCGATTAATTTGAGACAGCAGTGTTCGTCTTAATGCAAGAGCCTGATAATCGATATTTCTTTTTTGATTTTCTTCAAGACTAAGAAAAGTTTTGAGGTTGATCGGTTCGGATGTTTCCACAAAAACTTTGCCCGGATTCTTAAATAGCATGAACAGGCGTCTCATTTTCCCGGGGTTTTCTTTGGTGCCAAAGAGAAAATCGATGACGCTCGGCATCGATCGATGGGGATTTTTATCAAAAAACATAAGTTTTGGGACAAGAAAAATAGGACGATCGATGGATTGTTGCATTTTGATAAGATATTGGACAGGGTCTGTCTTTGCTTTTATAAACCTTCGATGGAAACCTCTCTGTTCAACCAGCGAAAGGAGTGCCGACCGTCCATTTAGGAGTTCCTTTTGAAAGTAACCCCTTTGGTAGGGATCAGGCAGTCCAAAGTTATGGATAAAGTACTTGATGTGCGAAAATGCGATCTTCCAAATGCGGGATATCGGTTGCCAGAATACCACGCTATAGTCGAAACCTATTTGAGGAAATGGAAGACGATCCTGTTTGTAACGCGTGTAATAAAAAAGATACCTAAAGTAACTTTTGTACTTGGTTACATAGACGACAATACCCTCTTTGTGGAGACTATTTAAGTCAAGGGTCTGTTCCCTGATAACCTTTACGCCGGAAAAGAAAAGTTTGAGGATAAAGCTTGGTATCGCACCGATATTATCCGGGAGCTGACAAAAATAATGATCATAATCGTCCTGAACTGTTGGATCGATATCTTCTTTTTCTTTATATTTTTCCCGTTTTGATTTAATCCATTTTAGCATGGTGAAGTCCCAACATTGCTTAATGACGAATGAGAGAGAAATTTTAAAAATGGTAGACTAAAATACAAAAATTTACAAATATAAATTTTGTTTGAAACTATTAAGGCAAAATATCTTGTTGGAGCAGGATAGGACAACGTTCAAAAAAACAACGGTGTCATTATAAAGATTCTTGTTTGGCAAATTTAAGCTTGCGTTACAAAATAAGTTGTGATAGTTTTCAAAATCTTAATCTGCTATTAACAACTATACGTATTTACAAGATATCTTATTCTGGTCCAAGTGTTTTTTGCCAGCACAAAAAAAGTCTGTACGGTTTCAGGAATAACGCATGATAACAAACAAGCCGATTTAAATTTTAATTCAAATTAAAGGAGGATGATTTTTTATGAAAACATTAATTGGTGGGGCGGTCGGAGCTGTATTGGGTCTCATTGGCATGTCCATATGGTGGAAACCCTTTTTGCAACTTTTGGCCGGTGCTATCCCGGTGATGCTTCTTCTTGGCGGTGGTTTGGCTCTTTATCTGGGTTTTGACGAACTTAAAGATTCCTGGAAGAAAGAGGATAAAACAGTTGATACTTCTGTCAGCACTGACAAAACCGATGATTACAAAAAGGAAATTGATGAACTGAAAAAGGAAATTGAAACTTTAAAAGCCGAAAAAGAATAAGATAAAGAGTTGCCTCTTAAGTACGGATTTTTATTGTGGGCAAAAATCTAAAAAGCCAAAACATGCAGTACGTTTAAACGTACGTAAAAAGTTTTGATTGACAGGTCTATCGACTGCCGGCAGACGGTGAATGTTGTTGTGACCTTTTCAAAAATCTATATAAGCGCCTTGCAGATATAAGCGGGCGCTTATTGTTTTTTATCTTGGTGTTTTCATGGGAAATCGCAGGTATTCCCTGAATTTTGCACAAGCTGGAGGCTTTAATATCCGGATCAAATTTCATGCAAGACTCGGGTATTGTGTCATTTGATCTTGGCTTTTTTTATGGCAGAAGTCGCAAGAAAATCGGCTCTTTCATTTCCTTCGATACCGACATGCCCTTTTACCTTGATGAATTTCAGATCATTGAATTTTGAAAGGATTTTCTTGATGGATTCTATGATGTCCTGATTTTTCTTTGCCTTCCATCCTTTAGTAAGGACGCCGTAAGCATATCTGCTGTCTGTAAAGACCCGTACCGGAAGATTCGAACTTTTTACAGCCATAAGACCCGATCGGATGGCTTCGAGTTCTGCCATGTTGTTGGTGGTAATACCGATATATCTTGATATCTCTTTTTCATGTTTGCCAAAGCGCAAAACCACGCCGATTCCCGACGGACCGGGATTTCCTGCAGATGCTCCGTCTGTGTAGATATTAATGGCATCATCACAAGATGTTTCAACCAAAAATTCCGTATCGGATTTTGTTTTCGTGCCCTTTTGTTTTGACGATTTTCGGGTTGATTTTTCTCCTTTTTCGGTTTTTTCCTTCCTTTGTAAAGAATCGATGGGTTTTATATTTTTAGAAAGGACCCAGTATTCGTAATCCTGATCAAGCTGATATCTGATCAGCACCTTACCGTTTTTTGTAATCGGTTTTTGATCCTGATCTGTTGCCAACCAGACTTTGTTGTTTTTGAAAACCATCCGTTTCCAGTTGATGTTATCATTTGTCATTGGTCACCGGATGTTGGAACCTTGATTGTGGATTTCGTGCATTTAGCGGCAAAAATTAGCCCAATCGACGTTTTTAAATTTATGAAAAATTAATGATTTTCGATTGATGATTGATGATTTAAGGATTGCAGCCATTTTAAATATGAATTGGCGGAGTGAAGCGACTTCTCCCGATCGACGATCATCAATCAATAATTTACTCATTTCGGTTTTAACTCCTGACTCCTGACCCCTAATCCCTGATCGCTATCAATTTAAGTGTAAAGATGAAATTTCCTGCTTGTTTCCGCGAACGTTTCCAGATCTTTAAACCATGATTTTTCTATGGCGTATATATCATCTAAACTTTCGATACGCTGTCGAATTTTTTTATCCCCAATGATTAGGTCTATGGGCAGTTTTTCAAATTCATATTCGTACGGTGTCCGCTTCCATTGAAACATATTGTTGTGATGAAAGATTACGGCATGGAGAAGTTTAAGAGTCGTGATATATGGCTTGAATTCATATGGATCTGTTATGTGGATTTGAAATCCATTGCATGCCGAGCCGCTCCATTTGTTGAATGTCGGTTCAAATACAATCGGTCTGAGTATGATGCCCGGGAGTTCGTTTTTACCCAACGTCGACAGCAAGTGTTTTGTATTAAGAAACGGGGCGCCGAATATTTCAAATGGAAGGGTGACGCCCCTACCTTCTGAAACATTGGTTCCTTCCCACAATACTTGCCCCGGATAAACCATAGCAGTTACAGGTGATGGCATGTTGGGTGATGGTGGTATCCATGGAAGGCCCGTGTCGGTAAAAAACATATTTCTTTTCCAGCCTTGCATGGGGATGACATCAAGATCACACCCGATACCGAATTCATTGTTAAATAAAAGGGAAAGTTCGCCTATGGTCAGTCCGTGGCGCATGGGGATGGGATATCTTCCGACAAATGAAGCGCATTCAGGAGTCAAAATATTCCCTTCTATCATGCGACCATTTATAGGATTCGGCCGATCGAGGACAACAACTTTTTTGTCGAACTTTTTTGCAGCTTCAAGGCAATACGACATGGTATAAATAAAGGTGTAAACACGTGTGCCAACATCCTGTAGGTCGATGATAAGGATATCGATGGGGTCTAACATTTTTTTATCAGGGATTCGTGTTTGACCGTAAAGACTAAAAACAGGAATTTTTAATACGGGGTCGATCATATCACCCGATTCGATCATGTTATCCTGCTTTTCCGAAAAAAATCCGTGCTGGGGCGAGTACAATGCCTTGAGTTGATCCGGAAATTTCCGGTTGATCAATTCACTGGCATGACAAAAATTTTGGTCAACCGAAGCTGGATTGCACAGAAGTCCGATTCGATTCCTGAATATCCATTTTGGTGGAGATGCTAATAAATTTTCAAGACCTGTTTGAACGCGTAACATATCTCAATATATTTGAATTATGGTTTGTCCTCTTAAATTTCTATTTTTACATATAAAAATTAATTGATGTCAAGTTGAATCTATGGGGCGTTTTGCAGGGGAAGGAACCGGGAACTGATGTTATTTTATTCGGTATGCGTCTGTCCTTTATAGCGAGCCTTAAACCACTCAAACCGTACACGCTTTTTAAAAGGATATCATCCATTCCGTTTAAAATTAAGATTCTCCGGCCCATGACTTTAATGAACTATTGTATATCTATGTAAAAAGGAAGCTAAAATATATTGATTTCATATTTGAATCTGATATACGATATTAAATTATTGCAGTTAGATGACCGGCTGGCATATATAAGATGCTGATATTAAAATAAATTGTTTCGAAATTCGATATTAATGAGACATATAAGATTTGCGAGCATATACCTCTTTTTACTGGCGGTGTTATTCATTTCTTTGGGGGTCTTTAAAGAATGGCATACACTGTCGCTGATTAACGAACTGCAAAACACCCCACCGGACTATCCTCAGGGCCTTCATCTTCTATTTTTCCTGGTCGGTTTTTTAGCCCTTTGTGCGATTTATTTTGCAGAGAAAATGGAAGTAAAGGTCCTTTCCTCAGTTAATGAAGTCCTCCATGAAGAGATAGCCATGAGAAATCGGTCGGAGAGAGCGCTGAGGGAAAGCGAAAAAAGAAACAAGGATCTTTATGCGGAAGCTAAAAAGATAGAAGAACTATACCGTTCTTTTTTTCGATGTAGTGCTGACGCCATCGTCACCTATGATCTGGAAGGAAAGGTCGAATTTATAAGCCCTGCGTTTACCGAGATATTTGGGTGGACTTTGGAGGAAATGAAAGGCAGGCAGATACCGTTTGACCATGAATTCAAAAAAGAATCTATTGTGGCTGTTATTCAGGATCTTGTGGAACAGGGAACACCGTGTAATAGTTTTGAGACAAAATGCCGCACGAAAGACAGACGTTTGTTAGATGTCAGCGTAAGTGTTTCGCGCCATAACGACCATAAGGGGAAACCTATGGGCACACTTTTCATTCTCCGTGATATTTCGGAGAAGAAAAGGGTTGAAGCTCAGCTACATTATATCGAAAGGATGGAGGCTATTGGAACACTGGCCGGAGGAATTGCACATGATTTTAACAATCTGATGATGGGGATGCTGGGCAACATTTCTCTGACTTTGTATGATATCGGACCCGATGATCCCAATTACGAACGTTTAAAAACCGTTGAAAGGTTGATTCAAAGTGGTTCCGAGCTGACGAGCAAACTTCTTGGATATGCAAGGAAAGGTAAATATGAGCTTAGACCCATAAATTTAAACAAAATCATAAAAGAAAGTTCTGCTGCATTTGGTAGGGCAAGAAAGGAGATCGTCATTTTCACGGACCTTGCTGAAGATCTATTTTTGGTAAAGGCGGATGGATCTCAAATTGAGCAGGTCCTCATAAATCTTTTTATAAATGCTGCCGATGCCATGCCGGGAGGAGGAGATCTATTTCTGCAAACTGCCAATGTTACGCATAAAGAAATGAAAGGTAAGCCCTATACTCCCAAACCCGGCAAATATGTTATGATAAAAGTAAAAGACAACGGTACGGGGATGGATCAAAAAACCATCACACGCATTTTCCAACCGTTTTTTACCACCAAGGAAATGGGTCTGGGTTCAGGACTTGGGCTGGCATCTACATATGGGATAGTAAAAGGACATAGTGGATATATCGATGTTGAATCCGAAAAAGGACATGGATCGGTTTTTAGCATTTATATCCCCGCATCGGAGGCGTTGATTCAAAAAGACCCGATACTTAGCGAGCGCATCGAAGAGGGGGATGAAACCATCTTGCTGGTGGATGATGAAGAGATGATCATTGATGTTGGTGTCCAGTTGTTGGAAAAACTTGGATACACCGTCTTTGAAGCCAGAGGCGGCAAAGAGGCGATTCAGATATATCAAGAGAACAAGGATAATATTGATATGATTATTTTGGATATGATTATGCCCGATGTGGGGGGGAGCGAGGTCTATGATAAAATAAAGACAATCGATCCTAAAGTTAAGGTTCTTCTTTCAAGTGGCTACAGTGTTGATGGACAGGCAACGGAAATATTAAAAAGGGGATGTAACGGTTTTATTCAAAAGCCCTTTAACCTAAAAAGTCTATCAGGAAAAATCAGAGAAGTTTTAAACAAAAACGTATAGCTCACGAATGAAAAATTTTAAAAGCTCTCGTACAATAAAGCTCTCCTCAGCTCCGTTTGGAAGGGATCTTTGCTTTGCGCTGATTACTGAAGGGTATTCAGGCAAAAGCGAATAGAAATTAAATGACAGTTGTGTAACTTACCGAAAACGATGCGATTTATTTTCATTAACTTGAATTGGTGGTTGACTTTCCACGAAGGTTATGATTCATTTCAATAAACAATCAGATTATCATTCAAAATTCAGGTAGTAGCAGGAGCTTTGAATCTATGAAATCTTATATGAGAACCCTGGGTATTGTCGGAATATGTCTCTTTTTGTTATCCACAGCAGTGTTGGCTGAAACAAAGTATTATATTAATGACAGCATGAAAGTAACCATGCGGACGGGACCTGCAACAGACCGAAAAATAATTGCTTTGCTGAGTGTCGGACAAGAGGTGGAAATTCTGAAAGCTGAAGATGAGTGGACTCTGATCCGATTGCAAAATGACAAGGAGGGCTGGGTGATCAGCCGTTTTATTACCGATCAAACCCCGGACAGTATACAATTGGAAGCATTAAAGGGAAATCACAGTATTCTTCAAACCAAAGTCGCATCACTCATGGAAGAAAACACGGCACTCAAAGCCGAAAATAAAAAGCTCAGCATCGATCTTAACACCAGTGAAACAAAACAAAGTGACCTCGGCAAATCTTATGAAACTCTCAAAAGAGAGTCCAAACAATTCTTGGATCTACAAGCAAAATATAAAGAATCAACTTCTAAACTCGCGGCACAGACTCAAAAAGCTGAAAAGTATGAGGATGAGTTAACAAAACTGCTTTGGAACAAAAATATTAAATGGTTCTTAAGCGGAGCCGGTGTGCTTATTCTTGGATTTATCATCGGTTTCAGTACAAAGCGCCAACGGCGGCATTCATCCCTGCTATAAATTGAACTGAAAAAAATTATTTCGGCTTGCGATTTCAAAGTCTTATTAGTCATATTCAGATACGCAACTTGAGGTTGTTTATCCCTCTTTATTGTGTTCATAGTGGGATAGAAATTCAGAAACATCAAGTTGAGACCTTAGAAAAATAGAAGTTTTTGTTCGAGTTCAAGGAAGGCCGGAAAAAATGATGGGTTTAAAGGATCTTTTAACAAATTAAATAGGTTATGCCAGATCTTATACCCAGCATTCCAGCCCCGGCAAAGCTGGGGTTTTCGACATTCCAATATTCTATTGTCTCATTATTCTTCTTTTGATATTCAATCGAAACTCATCTTCGAAAAAAATCACCTTAAACACAAATGACAAAGAAAAAACGATCCATAAATATTACCCTTAAACGGCTGATTAAGTGGTATCTGCCGGCTATTGTCCTCATATTTGGAATTATGCTGGTGTATTGCTGGTATCTATCCATCCAAATAGACAAAAGATTTTCAGGGCGGCGATGGAGTATTCCTTCCAAAGTTTATTCAGATACGACAATATTATACCCTGGGCAAAAAACAAATCGCGCACTTTTTAATGAAAAACTGCGCCGCTTGGGGTATCGGGAAGTTGCTCAAAAGCCGGTGAATAAGGGTGAGCTCAATCGGTCTGCATCATTTATACAATTTTATCTTCACGATTTTATCGTCCCGTCGAGATACAAGGAAGGCATTCCTGTTCAGATCATATTTGATGAAAATCAAATAGAATCGATAACCAATTTAAATACAGGTCAGCTGCTTCCCATTTTGGAGCTTGAGCCGGAGGAGGTAATGTTATTTTTTGGCCCTCATCGAGAACGACGACAACTTGTTTCCATAGATCAAGTTTCTCAGCATGTCATCTATGCTGTTTTAGCCGCAGAAGATCGTCGGTTTTACACACACAAGGGGCTGGATCCAAAGGGAATATTGAGGGCGATTTACACTAACCTGCGTCATGCCTCCATACGTCAAGGGGGATCTACCATTACCCAGCAATTGGCCAAAAATTATTTTCTTACACACAAGAGGACGTTCATTCGAAAACTAAAAGAGCTTTTCATGTCTCTTACCATTGAAGTGATGTATGAGAAGAATGAAATACTCGAAATTTATCTCAACGAAATCTATCTGGGACAGAAAGCATCAGAAGCGATAAACGGTATCGGTGAAGCGTCTTTTTTCTATTTTGGCAAACCTGTGAGCAACCTTTCCCTGGTTGAAGCCGCGACTCTGGCCGGTCTAATCAGGGGTCCCAACCATTATTCTCCTTATATTGATAAAGACCGTTGTCAAAAACGGAGAAACATGGTGCTGAACGCCATGTATGAGCAGGGATGGATTTCCGATGAAGAACTGAAAATGGCGTTGCCTTTACCTGTAGAGGCGGTTGGTTATGCGTCTTATGGGAAAACGGCACCTTATTTTATGGACTACCTGTCCGAGCAGCTTACAGTGCTGTATTCTCCTCAAGACTTATCCAGTCTTGGGTTGTCGATTTATACAACTTTGGACACCCAGGTCCAAATGGCTGCGGAAAACGCACTGAAAAGGGGCCTGGATTCGCTGGAGAAGGCAAACCCGGAATTGAACCGTACAGATCCCCAAAAACAACTGCAGGGAGCTGTTATTGTTATGCAGCCCAAAACCGGTTATGTCTTGGCCATGGTAGGCGGGCGCAATTACAGTGCAAGCCAGTTCAATCGAATTACGCAGGCACGGAGACAACCCGGTAGTGCATTCAAGCCTTTAGTATATCTGAGTGGATTGGACAAATTTACGCCGGCCTCCATACTGTCCAATGAATCCAGAATTTATGAAATTGATGGAAAAGAATGGATACCCCAGAACTATACACCGATGACGGAGGAACGCGTGCGGATGAGAAATGCTCTGGCGAGATCCATAAATTTGGCAACGGTTGACCTGGCCATGCAAGTGGGGATAGATCAAATCATTAGCACGGCGAGCAAGTTCGGGTTTTCGACCCCTTTAAAACCGTATCCCTCCATTGCGTTGGGATCCTTTGAGGTGATACCGTTAGAGCTGGCGCGTGCCTATTGTCCTTTTGCTGCAGATGGTGTACTATCTTATCCGTTGGCCCTGAAAGAAGTATTGGACGAGAATAATGTCGTTATGGAACGAAGACATATGAGCATCAAGCAGGTTACAACACCTGAAAAAGCCTTTATCATGAGTTCATTATTACAAAGTGTTGTGGAGAATGGCACCGCAAATTCATTAAAGGAGATGGGAATAGCTTTTCCGGTTGCCGCCAAGACCGGCACCACCAACGATTATAGAGATGCATGGTTTGTGGGATATACGCCGGACATTTTGGCTTTGATATGGGTGGGATTCGATGATGGCGCTTCTATTTACGCCTCAGGCTCGAAAGCCGCCTTGCCGATTTGGGCCGGTCTCATGAATGCCTTGCCCCAATATGTGTCGGGGGGTTGGTTTAGGATGCCGCCGGGAGTTGTTAAACGGGTTGTATGTTCAGAAAGCGGACAACTGGCTGTAGAAGACAGATGCCCTCATCCAATAGAAGAGTATTTC
>Ga0224495_10001759_pt1 | contig 14910 bp, 14 predicted proteins | sample SF_Jul11_sed_USG_FD_168128 | JGI IMG/M metagenome (GOLD analysis project Ga0224495, IMG submission 168128) | Sediment microbial communities from San Francisco Bay, California, United States - SF_Jul11_sed_USGS_4_1 | ecosystem: Environmental > Aquatic > Marine > Sediment | place: USA: California... | reverse complement strand
CACGGGCCGCTCCGCAGAGCGGACTACACAATCTCCCTGCGGGACGTCCGAAAACCCGGACTGCCGGGGCCTTTTGGCGGGGGCAGGGCCGGTGCGCGATGAACCGGGTTAGCTGGAATATGCCTGAGGGAGCTCCCCGCCTAGCGGAAGAGGGTGGTGCCCAGGGCTTCCTGTAACACCAGCTTCAGCCAGATCAGAAAGCCGCAGCCCAGCAGGCCCACGCCGCCCATGACGATCACCATGAACAGCAGCGGGTGATTGCAGAACATGGAAGAGCCGAGCATCACCGTGCCCAGGATGTTCATCACCAGCGCCCACTTGAACGCCCCGGAAATTCCCTCGCGCATGGTTACCAGTCCTCCTCGGCGCGGGCCTTGATCTTCGATGCGGTCAAATGGGCGTCCTGATGGCAGCCGGAATCCAGACAGCGTTGCTTGCCGGAAAGGATGTCATCCTTGAACCCGGCCCTGAGGTTGTGCATCGGCTGGGTGTTCCAGCGCTTCGCCTTGCCGTGACAGCGCAGGCAGTCACGGTTGTTGTAAGGGGTGTAGATGTGCAGGTCGGCGGGCTCCGGCGGCCCCTTGAAATAGTAGACGTAGATGTGCCGAATGCCGTTCATCTTGCCCTGAATCGGCCCGAACCACGTGTAGTTGGTATGGCAGAAATAACAGGCGGTCTCCTGGGGCACATAGTTGTTCTGATAGTGCAGCGCCGACAGGGCCATGGTTTCGTCGGGAATCTTCAGGCTGGCCACATGCTCGCTCATGGTGTGGCAGGTGGCGCAGAACTCCACATTCTTGATGCGGTTGAAGTTATAGGAAAACGCGGCGCCGCCCCACAACAGGGGAAACAGCCCCAGCACCACAAACCCGATGAGCTTGCGGGCGAAGCCGCCCATGGGCATCCAGCCCTGAATGATGGCAACGATGAGCAGCACATCCGCCACCGCCAGCGCGGCAAGTAACCAGACCACGGCAAATCCCCCCTGGGTTCCGACGGTTGCGGAATTACTTCTTGAGCTCCATCAGCCAGTTGATCAGGTCATCGAACTCTTCCTTGCTGCCCTCGAAGCGCAGCATGTGCATCTTGCCGTGCATGGGGGCCTTTTTGCGCAGGAACTGGCGCAGGAAGTCGGCCTGCTGGCGGGTGCCAACCTGGGACAGGTCCGGTGGATTCAGATCGCCCCCGGCGGCTCCGCCTTCGATCCCCTGGGACTTGATGGCGTGGCAGTTGTTGCACCCCTTGTCGAGGAAGACATCCTTGCCGCCGGCCAGCGCCGCGCCCGGAATCAACAATACGGCGGCCAGCGCCAGCGCGCCCATCACACCACCGCCCGACAGATGCTTGCCATTGCCCATGAACTTCGCCTCCCTGCGCGTTTCAGACCGGCGGATCGCCGGGCCTTTGGACGTTGAATCCGGCGTCTTCCTGACGCCCGAACTTTCCTGACGCCCGGATTTTCCTGGCGCCCGCATCTCTTCGGCCGCGTGGCGGGCTTCCGCAAGGCGCCAACGCGTCTACCATAGCAAAAGCCCCCGAACCCCGCCACCGCATTCCGCGTCAGGTGGCTTGCGCTTCCTCCACCGGGGGCGGCAACGGGCACTCGAGGGCGTCGGCGATCACCCGCAGCACCTCCACCTCGGCGATGGACACGCTGCCGTCGGCGCGGATCGCCTCGGCGAAGGCGCGCAGCAGGCGGCGCTTGAACAGCGGACGCAGCCGGGCCAGGGTGGAAAGGGCCTGTTCCAGCCCGGCAAAACTCAGCCCCTCGCGGGGGAGAAGTTCCAGTTCGGTGGTCCCCAGGTAGCGGCAAGCGGCGTCGAAGTGCAACCGCGCGTCGCGCTGCCGCGGCGGACCGGCATGGGCCAGCACCGACAGCACCGCCGCGCACGGCCCGGCCACCTGACGGATGCTGACCGTGCCCAGCGGCGGCAGGGGGCGGGAGGCGGACGCTTCGGCGCCAAAGGTCGGCTCCAGATGGTGCAGCACGGTTTTCAGCAACACCCACTCGAACAGCGAAATGCGTTTGTCCACGGCAATGAGCGCCCGCAGGTTGCCACGAAACTTCTGGTACTGGGCCACGGACAGCCGGTGCAGGGTGGGCAGGGCCAGGTCCACCAGCGGCAGGCGCATGGAGGGGCCAAGCTCCCGGATGGCCGGGGCCAGCCCGCGGGTGAGGCGGGCCACCCCGGTGTCCGCGTGCTCCTGCAGGTGATTCAGTTGCGCCTCTGCGGCGGTGGCCCCCGCTGACAGCAGCAGGCAATAGACCACCGCCCGTGCCCCGTAGGGGTCGGACAGGGCGTCGCGCACCGCTTCCGGCACCCTGGCCAGCATGCCGCGGGCGCGGGACAGGTGCATGGCCTCCGGCCGTCCGGCGCGGGCGATCATCTGGTCCACCATCATGCCGTGCAGCGCGGCGGCCGCGACCGCCTCCCTCGTCGGGGCGGGTGGCGCGGCGGTGCCCGCAGCCGGGCCCGATCCCGGAGCGGAGGCGGACCCCGCGGGTTCGGCAAATTTTCCGTTCCAGCGGGGATCCATGCGGCGAATGCGCATCGCCAATGGTGGATGGCTTTCCAGCAGCCCTCCCCACAGGCGGCCAATGCCGGTGGCGAACAGGGCGTGGCTGAACTCTCCGGCGGTCGGGTGCAGCAGGCGCGACCCGGCCTCCAGCGCGCCGATTTTGCGCAGCGCCCCGGAAATCCCCCGTGGGTTGCGGGTGAACTGTACCGCCGACGCGTCGGCCAGGTATTCCCGCTGGCGGTTGACGGCGGCCTTGATGAGTCCGCCGAACAGGGTGCCGCCATACCCCACCACCGTCAGGGCTATCCCCAGCGCCGCCAGCGGCAGCCCGCCGCGCAACAGGGTGGCGTAGCGCCGTCCGGGGCCGCCCAGCGTGGCGCGGGTGATGTTCTGCCCCAGCAGGCCGAGCAGCAGGATGCCGTGCAGCAGGCCCACCAGACGGATGTTGAGCTGCATGTCGCCGCCCACGATGTGGGCGAACTCGTGGGCCACCACCCCCTGCAACTCATCGCGGTCCAGGTGCTCCAGACTGCCACGGGTCACGGCGATCACCGCATCGCCGGGGGTGAGGCCGGCGGCAAAGGCGTTGATGCCCGGCTCGGGCAGCAAAAACACCTGGGGCACCGGGGTGCCGGCCGCCAGCGCGGCCTCCTCCACCACGTTCAGCAGGCGCAGTTCCGCCGTGGAGGCTCCCACCCGGCTCACGCGCCTGCCGCCAAGGGCCTCCGCCACCACCCGGCCACCGCCGGACAACACCCACATCTTGTAAAAACTGCCCGCCGCCACCAGCACCAGTACCGCCGTGGTGACCTCGAACGCCAGGCCGCCGTCGAAGCCGGTGAGCATGTCCGACGGGCCGGGAATCGCGCCGCTGCGGCGCCAGGTGGCGAACAGCAGCACCAGCAGGTTGGCCAGCCCCACCAGGGTGGCCACGGCCAGCAGGAACAGGGTCACCAGCAGGGTGCTGCGGCGGCGGGCGGCGTCCTGGGCGTCAAAAAAATTCATGGAATTTCATGGAAATCGCTGTCCCGCCGGGGGCAAGGCGGCAGAACCGTCCACGGCGGATCACACCACCCGCAACGGCTGATCCATCGGGCGCGCCCGCACCACCCGGTCGCGGCCACCGTGTTTGGCCTCGTAAAGCGCGGTATCGGCGGCCTGCAGCCAGTCTTCCGCAGAGACCAGGTTCAGTTCCTGAGGGTCGGCCACGCCGATGGATACGGTCACCTGCACCGCGTCGCGTCCGGTATCGACCCACATGTTGCCGATCGCCCCGCGCAACCGTTCGGCCACGTCCAGCGCCGCCTCGCCGCTGGTTTGCGGCAGGATGACGGCCATTTCCTCGCCGCCGTAGCGGGCGGCCACGTCCACCGAGCGCAGGTAGCGGCGCAGCATGGCGCCCAGCGCCTGCAACACCGCGTCGCCCGCCGGGTGACCGCGGCTGTCGTTGAGGTGCTTGAAGTGGTCCACATCCAGCAGCAGCAGGGACACGGGCAGGTCGTAATAGGTGACCGCGCGGCGGAATTCCTCGGCCAGGCGATGGTCGAAATGGCGGCGGTTGAACAGGCCGGTGAGGCCGTCGGTGATGGCCAGTTCCTCGAGGCGGGCCTCCAGTTCCTTGCGCGCGGTGATGTCGTGTACCGTGCCCATCAGGTGGGTGATCTGGCCGCTGGTGGCATCGTGGGTGATCTCGCCCTGTTCCAGCACCGTACGCTCGGTGCCGTCCGGCAGCACCACGCGGTGTTCCACCCAATAGGGGCCGTTGCTGGCCAGACACTGGTCCACCGCCCGCTGCACCGCCTCGCGGTCGTCGGGGTGGATGCGCTCCAGGAACAGGGAATAGGACGGGGTGACCTCTCCCACCCGGTAACCAAAGATGCGGAACACCTCGCCGGACCAGGTCAGGTCGCCGCTGGCCAGATTCCAGTCCCAGTGCCCCAGGTGGGCGATGCGCTGGGCCTGTTCGTGGCGGATGGCGCTGGCGCGCAACGCCTCCTCCATGCGTCGGCGGTTGGTCACGTCGCGCAGGCTGATCACCCCCCCGGCCAGCACGCCGTCGGCGTCGTACAGCGGCCCGGCCACCCCCTCAAGATACTGGGTGGCGGCGTGGGGACAACTGGCGACAATCTCGTCGAGGATCACCGGGAGGCCGCTTTCGGCCACGCGCCGGAGCAGGTCGGCGGCCTCCACCCGACCGCCCCCGCACGGCCCCAGACACAGGTCGTGGACGGTGTGGGTGCTCTCTTCCGGGTGCTCGGGGCAGATGTATTTTTCGGCGGCCCGGTTGAGGTGGGTAAGGCGCCCTTCCAGATCGAAGGCGACCACCCCCTCCCCCACCGCGTTGACAATGGACGAGGTGAGCTGGCGGTCGTTCTCGCGGGCGTGGCGTTCGGCCCGCCACGCCGACTGCTGCGCGCGGGAGCGGGAAATTTCCATGCGGTACAGAACCACCCCCGCCAGCACCCCCAGCAGGGTGACACCGAACACCAGGGCCATCTGGGTGCGCTGGGCGGACACGTACTGCCGCCTGAGCTGCCGGTGCAGGTTGACATCCATGCGGTCCACCAGCAGCAGATAGGAGTGGAAAATCCCCTCCACCCGCTGGTTCAGGGCCGGGGACATGTGCCCGACGGCGATCATCGGCATGTTGTCGGTAATCACCTGCTGCAATTCGTCGAGCCGGCTGGTGGCGCGGTGCAGGGCCTGGTGCAGGGCCGGGTCCGACAGGGGCACATAGACCACCTCGTCACCGCGGGTGGCGCTGTGGTCGCGGGTCCACACCTCGCGGCGGCCTCCGGAGTGGATGGCGTCCAGGTGCCAGCGCGCCTCGCTCAGGTGCTGCCACATTTCCAGTTCGGTTTCCCGCACGTAGCGGCCGCTGGCCAGCTCATCCAGGGCCAGGTGGGCCAGGGTCGCCTCGATGCGCACCACCATGGCGGCGTCCACCAGGGGCAGGTGCACGCTGTAGACGCGGGCGCCCGCAGCCACCACATAGAACATGCCGACCACCACGGTGGCGGTCAGTGCCGCGGTGATGCCCAGGACACGCAAAGGTTGTGTGTGACGCGGAAACCGCATGCCGAATCAAAAGCTCCCCGGTACGCCCCCCCATGGCCGTCACCGTTGCCACCCAAGCCGTTTATGCCGCAGCGGACCCTGCGCGCCCCGCCGTTTGCGGGACCGCAATATCCGCTACCGGACAGAGCCGCCCGTGGCCGCCATTTCCGGGGCGGTGCGGGGCCGTCCCCTCTTGTCGGAATACTCGGTTCGGGGCTTGAGCAAAAAGGACGCTAAACGCTTTACATGGGCGCGGGAGGGGACGTTACGGGGAACTCCGCCAGTGGCCGGGGCCGGGGCCGCCGCGATTCAGGAGGGGCGCGGGATGGAGGCGAGAAAGGCGGCGTTGTCGGGGTGCGCCTCGAGGGCCTTGAGCAGGGCGCGCATGGCCTCGGCCGGGGGGCGTCCGGCCAGCCCCTTGCGCACCAGGGCGATGCGTTCGGCGTCTTCGGGGGAAAACAGTTCGGCCTCGCGCCGGGTGCCGCTGGCGGCAATGTCGATGGCCGGAAAGATGCGCTGCTCCGCCAGCCGCCGGTCGAGCACGATCTCGCTGTTGCCGGTGCCCTTGAACTCCTCGAAAATCAGGTCGTCCATGCGCGAGCCGGTGTCGATCAGGGCGCTGGCGAGGATGGTCACCGAACCGCCGCCCTCGATGTTGCGCGCCAGGCCAAAGAAGCGGCGCGGCACCTCCAGCGCCCCGGAATCCACGCCGCCGGACATGGTGCGGCCACTGCCCGAGCCTTTCAGGTTGAAGGCGCGCCCCATGCGGGTGAGGCTGTCCACCAGCAGCACCACGTGGTGGCCGCACTCCAGTTCGGCGCGCACGTGGGCCAGGGTCAGCTCCGCCAGTTCCACGTGTTCCGCCGTGTTCTGGTCGCTGGAACTGGAGAGCACCTCGGCGTCCACCTGGCGGCGGAACATGGTGACCTCCTCGGGCCGCTCGTCGATGAGCAGCACGATGATGCGCGCCTCGGGACAGTCGGCGCGCATGCCCTGGGCCATCTTGCGGATGATTTCGGTCTTGCCCGCCTTGGGGGGCGAGGCGATCAGCCCCCGGGTGCCCATGCCCACCGGGGCCACCACGTCCACCACGCGCATGGACAGGTCTCCGGCCGCCCCCAGGTTGAAACGCCGGGTGGGGCTGACCGCCACCAGATCGGCAAAGGGGGTGCGGTTGCGAAAGGCCTCGGGAGACAGGCCGCACACCCCGGACACGTCGCCCAGTTCCTGGCCGCGCCCGCCCCGGCGCAGGGGGCCCTCCACGTCCGCCCCCTCCACCAGCCGGAAGCGGTCGATGAGGGCGCGGGGCACCGTGGGATCGGAAGGGTCGGCGCGGAAGGAACGGCGCGGATCGCGCAGTACACCGCCGTTTTTGGTGAGTTTCAGTATGCCGCGAACGGTATCGGTCATCAAAACGTGCCTGCCATGGGGGGTGGTCTGCGGAACGGGGTGACCCATTCTAGCCGCAAGCGCACCCGACGGGGCAAACGATGTCGGTGGATGCCGGTCGCGGAGCCGGGCGGCGCGGGCCGCCGTCAGACGATGGGCAGGGGCGCCCCCACGGCGCGGGACAGCACCCGCAGGGCGGCCCACAGTTCCTCCAGCGCCGCCGCCCGCATGTCACTGTCTGCAATGCGGCCGGACAGGGTTTCGCAGCGGTCGCGGAAGGCATCGAACAGCCCGGCCCGCTCGGCCTCCAGCATCACCACGCGGGTGAGCTGGGGCATGGCGCCCGGTCCCGGATCGGCGGTCAGCACCAGACAGCCGCCGGGACGCCCCAGATACGGCTCCAGCCGCTGGGCCGCCGCCACCAGGGAGCGCACCGTGGAACGCTGCTCTTGCGCCAGACGGGGCATGGCGGCGCAGGCTTCCAGGGCCTCCACCGACTGCTGTAAAACCGCCTCCAGACTGGCATTCATGCCGTCCGGGGACGGGGCCTGCCGCCCCGCCGGCTTACTTCGGGTTTCAGATGTCACGCCAAAAATCCTCTTTGTGCACGGTGTTGTGCCGCGTAATCCCTGTTTTTCCCCCCTCCCGGCTCCTTCATCGGCAGATTCCCGGACCGGCTCAAACGGTGATATCTTCTGCAATGTTTTTGCGATATCTTCCGGGATGATTTCCGGAGTACCTTCCGGAGTACCTTCCGGGGTTTTTTCCGCGTGGCTGCAAGGCCGCCGGGAAACCGCCCCTTCCGTGAACGGACCACAGACCATGCCCGACAGCCGCAACCGCCCGAGCCGTGTGGATGCCGCCCTTGCGGCGCTGGCCCGGCGCCGCGAACAGACACTGGAACAACTGGCGGAGCTGGTGCGCATCCCCGGCGTGAGCGCGGCGGGCTTCGACGCGGCCGCGCTGGAGGCCTCGGCCCGCAAGGTGGCCGAGGTCCTGTCCGCCGCCGGGCTGGAACGGGTGGAGGTGCTGCACCACGGCGCGGCACCGCCCTTTGTGGTGGCGGAATGGTCCTGCCCCACCCCCGGCGCCCCCACCCTGCTGATCTACGGGCATCACGATGTGCAGCCCCCCGGCGACCTGTCGCGCTGGCTCTCTCCGCCATGGGAACCGGAACAGCGGGAGGGGCGCCTGTACGGGCGCGGCGTGGTGGACGACAAGGCGGGCATCATGGCCCAGGTCGCGGCGGTGCGGGCGTGGATGGACACCCCGGACGGCCCCCCGGTGAACCTCAAGTTCATCATTGAAGGGGAGGAGGAGATCGGCTCCCCGCATCTGGAGGCGTTCCTGTCCGCCCACGCCCGGCGGCTGGCGGCGGACTGCCTGCTGCTCACCGACACCTGCAACCTGGACACCGGCGTGCCGTCCCTCACCACCAGCCTGCGCGGACTGGTGGTGGCGGATGTGGCGGTGGCGTCCCTGGAGGGGCCGCTGCACAGCGGCATCTGGGGCGGCCCCATCCCCGATCCGGTGCAGGCGCTGGCGCGCATTCTGGCGCGCCTGTCCGACGAGCGGGGCCGCCCGGCGGTGCCCGGCATCGACTGGCCGCAACCGCCGCCCGGCATGCACGACGACCTGCCCTTCGACGCGGAACGCTTTCGCGCACAGGGCGGGGTGTTGCCCGGCGTCCCACTGCTCACCCAAGGCGGCGCGGAAACCTGCTGGTCGATGTGGAACGCCCCGGTCATCACCGTCAGCGCGCTGGACGCCCCGCCCCTGGCCGGCTCCAGCAACCAGATCGTGGCGCGCGTGCGGGCGCGGGTCGGCCTGCGGCTGGCGCCGGGGCAGGATGCGGAAAAATGCCGCGACGCGCTGGTGGCCTGCCTGGAGAACGCCCCCCCCTGGGGGTGCCGCGTGGAGGTGACCCCCCACACCGCCGCCGGGGGCTGGGAGACCCGCCCGGACCATCCATCCCACGCGCCGGTGTTCGCCGCCGCGCGGCGCGCGCTGGAGGCCGGATACGGCCACCCCGCCGCGTTCATCGGCTGTGGCGGCAGCATTCCCTTTGTGGAGCCGTTCGCCCGCGCCCTGGGCGGCGTGCCCGCCCTGCTGCTGGGGGTGGAGGACCCGCCGTGCCGGGCCCACGGCGAAAACGAAAGCCTGCATCTGGGCGACTTCGACAAGGCCTGCCGCGCCACCGTGCACCTGTTCGCCGAGGTCGCGGCGGCGGCCAAAAATTGATTTTCCCGGACGCGTCTGGTCTATTGAGCGTCCGATGTCGTCGCAGGCCCGATGCCGCCGGGGTGACTCCCGGCCCGCGGCCCGACTGTCCGTTCACCTTCCGGCAAGGATTTCCGTACCCATGACCCAACCCTCTATCGACTGGAACCTGGTGGCGGAAAAATTCGACCTGTGGCTGCCACACATCGCTCCGGTGGGGGAGGAACTGCTCAAGGTGCTGCGCGCCGACGCCTCCCACGACATTCTGGACGTGGCTTGCGGCACCGGTGAACCGGCCCTCACCCTGGCGCGCCGCATCGGCCCCGGCGCGCGCATCGTCGCGGTGGACGCCGCCGAGGGCATGGTGAACGCCGCCGCCACCAAGGCCCGGCGCGAAGGGGTGGCGGGCATCCGCTTCGAGGCCATGCCCGCCGAGGCGCTGCGCTTTGCCGACGACACCTTCGACCGCGTGCTGTGCCGCTTCGGGGTGATGCTGTTCCAGGACCCGGTGGCCGGGCTGGGGGAGATGTGGCGGGTGCTCAAGCCGGGAGGGCGCTATGCCTTCGCCGTGTGGGGCGACCTGGACGAAACCTCGTCGTTCCGCATCCTTACCGAGGTGCTGGAGCCGATCCTGCCCAAGGGCGAGCGCTCGCCGTTCTTGCAGGTCACCTCCCTGGGCTCCGAAGCGGCCCTCACCGCCGCCATGGAGTCGGCGGGGTTGGCCAACTATCGCGTCACCCGCCACAAACTGAACTATGTGTTCCCCGACTTTGATACCTACTGGGACCTGGCCGAGGCCTCCGGCGTCCTGAAGCGGCAGATGGACACCCTGCAACACGACCAGCGTACCCGGATGCGAGACGAAGTGGCGCGAATGATGGACACCTATCACAACAACGGCGAACTGGTTCTGCCCCATGTGTATGTGGTCGTCAGCGGTACACGCTGAGTTGTATCCAACTGTTTTATAACGATTACCAAAAACTTCTGCCAACTCCTTGCGGAAACTCCATCAAGGGCGCGCCGGGTCGTTCCGACAAATAAGCGTGGCCTTTTCCACCGGTCTTCGGCCGGGGGATCCAGCGAAATAGCGTCCCGCTTCCCGGTGCGGTTTTTTCAGGGAAGCGGGTACCCAGCAAGGAGTACGGGCATGAGTTACGCAGGGTCTGGCGCAGCCGCGCCGCAAACACCCAAGGCGGGATCCGGGCTGATCCCCAAGGCGACGGTCCCCCTGGGAACCAAGAAAAAGCGCAAGCATCCGCTGGAGTTTGTCCAGCGCACCCTGCGCGAGCAGGTGGTGGGTCAGGATCAGGCGGTGGCCGCCATCACCCGCGCCCTCACCCGCGCGGCGGCCGGGTTCCGCAACAAGGAAAAGCCCATCGCCACCTTCTTCTTCTCCGGCCCCAGCGGCGTCGGCAAGACCCAGGCGGTGAAGGCGCTGGCGCAGGCCATCCACAACGATCCCAAGGCGGTGATCCGCATCGACTGCTCGGAGTTCTCCGAGCCCCATTCCATCTCGCGCCTGATCGGCAGCCCTCCCGGCTACGTCGGCTCCGACCTGCCGGTGATGCTGGACAAGGAGGAGATCGAGGGGCGCGAGTGGAGCATCGTGTTGTTCGACGAGGTGGAAAAGGCCCACCCGGCCCTGCACAACATGCTGCTGCACATCATGGACGAGGGGCGCCTGACCCTGGCGCGCCGCACCCACGAGGCCAGCGGCGAGGTGGACTTCACTTCCTCCATCGTCATCATGACCAGCAACGTGGGCTCGCGTCAGGTGAGCACCCTGCTGGACAACAAGGGCATCGGATTTTCCCAGACCCGCAGCGCGCCGTCGAAGGACTCCGTGGACCAGGCGGTGAAGCGGGAGATGGAAAAGTCGTTTTCCCCCGAGTTCCGCAACCGCATCACCGACATGGTGGTGTTCAACCCGCTGGGCGACGAGGATCTGGCGCAGGTGCTGGACAAGATTCTGGACGAAAGCCTGGCGCGTTTTGCCGGGGCCGGGTTCGCGGTGCAGGTGTCACCCAAGGTGAAGAAATTCCTGCTTTCCGAGGGCTACGACTCGGAACTGGGCGCCCGCCCCCTGATCCTGCAGGTGGAAAAGCACATCGACGCCGAAGTCGCCGACCTGTTCTCGGCGGGCGAGATCAAGCCGGGCGACTATGTGGTGGCCGACATGACGCGCTCCGGGCGCATCAACTTCCGCCGCGCCGAGCGCATGCGCAAGGGCAAGAAGGAAGAAACCGGTTTCCTGGTCAAGGGCGCCGCGGCCCAGATGGAGCACGATATCGAGGCTGCGGCCGGGGCCGAAGCCGAACGCAACGGCTAAAAAACCGGCGTACGGCCACGCCCGTCCGTACGCCACACCCCGTACCCCGCGCCCGCTGCTACGGTTGTTGCGACCTGCGTCCCTGACGCAGGTCGCGCAACAGCAGCGCCCGCATGGCGTCCCGCACCTGCGGGTCGTCCAGTTTCCCCACCAGATCTTCCACCTCGCGCCGCTCTTCGGCGGACACCGGGGCCGAGGCCCGCGCCGCGGGCGCCGCCGCCGGGGTCATCCGCCCCACCAGCAGCACCACCTCCTCCACCCGCCGATGCCCGAACCAGGCGTTTACCTTGGTGGCGATGTCGCGCCGGAAAAAACTCAACTGGGCCAGCCACGCGGCGTTGTCCACCCGCACCAGCAGGCGACCGTCGCCCAGGCGTTCCGGCTCGGTGTGGTCGGCCACCATGTCCCCCACCAGGCTGCGCCACTCGGCACGCAGGCGCACCGCGTCCAGCAGCACCGACCAGCCCCCGGCGCGCGCCAGTTCCGGCAACAGCCCACCCACCGCCTGCGGACCCGTGCGGGCGCGGCGGGAGGCCTTTGATCGCTTTCCAGTTGCCATGGGTCTGCTAAGATACCCCGTTGTGCCCGATGAATGCCCTGATGCCCTGATGCCCGCCGGGGCGCCCGATCGTCCCGCCCGCTACCCGATGTGAGCCCCGTGTCCAAGTCTACGACCAATCCACAGGCACTTGCCAGCAACAAGAAGGCGTACCACGACTACCACGTCCTCGAGACCTACGAGGCGGGTATCGCCCTGGTGGGCACCGAGGTCAAGTCCATCCGCGACGGCAAGGTGGACATCAAGGAAGCCATCGTCCGCATCGAGCAGGAGGAGGCCTTTCTGGTTGGCTGCCATGTGCAGCACTACGAGTTCGGCAACCTGTTCAACCACGATTACACCCGGCGGCGCAAGCTGCTGATGCACAAGCGCGAGATCCAGCGCCTGATGGGGCGGGTGCAGGAAAAGGGGCTGACCATCATCCCCCTGCGGTTTTACCTGAAAAACGGCCGCGTGAAGCTGGAAATCGGCCTGTGCAAGGGCAAGCGCGTCCACGACAAGCGCGACGTCCTGAAGAAACGCGAGGCCACCCGCGAGATCGACCGGGCGCTGAAGGACCGGGAGTAATTCCACCGCCCACCGCCCATCCGCATCCGGGGCCTGCGGCATACCCGCAATACCCGCAATACCCGCGTCACTCCGGAGCGCCCGCAGCGTCCGCCGCCAGCGCCTGATCCAGCCCGCTGCGGTAGTCGGGGAACGCCAGCCGCACCCCCCACTCTTCCACCAGCTTGCGGTTGCCGCAGCGCTTGCTGTCGGCCACCAGATGAAAATTGGCCTCGCCCATGCGGCGGCGCGCGGTTCGGGAATTCTCTCCCGGAGGTGGCGGCAGCCCCATGCGCCGGGCCGCGTAGTCCGCCACCTCGCGCAGGGTGGCGGGAACCCCGTCGGACACCACCACCACCTCGCCCTCCCGGCCCGGCGCCAGCGCGGCGACCACCGCCTGCGCGGCGTCCGCTACGTGGATGCGGTTGACCACCAGGGGCGGATCGGCCTCGATCACCCGGTAGTTGCCAGCCCGCAGGCGCAATCCCACGTGGCGGCCGGGGCCGTAAATGCCGGTCAGGCGCAGGATGCGCACCGGCAATCCCCACTGCGCGTGGCGCGCCAGCAGGCCGCGCTCCACCGCAATGCGCACCGCGCCGCGGGGCCCGGCGGCGGCCTCCACCAACGGCGTCGTCTCGTCCACCCACGCCCCGCCACGGTCGCCGTACACGCCGGTGCTGGACAGGTAAACAAAGGCCGGTATCGCGGGGGCGAAAGCCTCCAGCAGGTCGGCGAACGCCAGGGCGTGGTCGCTGAAGCGTTCCCCCGTCGTGCGTTCCGGGCCCACGGCGTAGACGATGGCGTCGTGCGCCGCGATCAGGCGCAGGGTGGCCTCCCGCTGCGCGCCGTGCAGCGCTTGGGGCAGGTGAAGCACCTCGGCGCGGGCGCCGGTGGCGGTCACCCGGCCAAGGTGCTCCGGGGCCGACACCGTGCCGGTCACCACCACCCCCTGTTGCCGCAGCAGGCGGGCCAGCGCCTGACCGGTGTAGCCGCAGCCCACGATCAGCACCCCCCGTCCCGCACCGGGGGTGGCGGGGCCGGGCGGGCCGGACGGGGCAAATGAGACAGGCGGAACAGGCATGGTTTTTGGCGCGGGCTCGGCTTCGGGTACACTGGCGATCTGCCCCCCAGACCATAACAGGAAGCAGCACCGGGAAGCAGCAACGGGAAGCAGCATGGCGAACCAACAATCCGAACCCGAACGCCCCCTGCACGACGGTCATCGCGACCGTTTGCGGCAGCGCGCCCGCCTGGAAGGGCTGGACGCCTTTGCCGACCACGAGGTGCTGGAACTGCTGCTGTTTTCCGTGCTGCCACGGGTCAACACCAACCCCGTCGCACATCGCCTGATGTACCGCTTCGGCAGCCTGTCGGCGGTGCTCGAGGCCGACGCGCGGGACCTGGCCACGGTAGACGGCATCGGCGCGCGCGGCGCGGATTTTCTCGCCCTGGTGCCGGGGCTGGCGCGGCGTTACCTGCAGGACCGGGTGCAGCGCGACAACCCACCCCTCACCGATCCGGCGGCGGTGGCCCGTTACCTGGTTCCCCTGATGGCGGGCAGGCCCGAAGAGGTGGTCTATCTGCTGTGTCTGGACGTGCAGTGCCGGGTGGCGTTTCCCGCCCTGCTCTCCAGCGGCACCGTGGCGGAGGCCTACGTCCACACCCGTCACGCCGTGGAAGAAGCCCTGCGCCACCGGGCGACATCCGCCATTCTGGCCCACAACCACCCCTCCGGCAGCCCCAACCCCTCGGCCTCCGACATCGAACTGACGCGCCGCGTGGCCCGCGCCCTGGAGGCGGTGGACATTCCCCTGCTGGATCATGTGATCGTGGCCGGGGAAACGACCTTCAGCTTCGAACAGGAAGGCATGCTCCCCACCTAGGGCCGGGGAGCTCCCCGCCCCCCGCCCCCCGCCCCCCGCAGCCACCGCATTGCCGAAGGCCCCGTCAAGGGCGCAGAAGCGGTGCTCAGCCCCTTGCGTTGCCCTTGCGGGGGGCGGAAGAAAAGACGCGGCCAGTTTCGCGATGGACGGGGCCGCGCCATATGTTTTACGCGAATACGCCCGCCGGGGCTCCCCGGCCCCGCACCCCCGTGTCCGGGTTTTCTCCCACGTCGATTCCGGCCCCCCCTATCCCCAGCCCTTTCCCCCCCAACGGGGAGGAAAGGGAGGTGCTGTGCGCACGGCACGTGATGCGGAAAGTGACTGATCGGATTTGTCCCGCGTGGGACCGGCTGGAATAGCCGTCACGTATAGTTTGTCGTCGAACGGTGGCACTGGCAGGGGGA
>Ga0224495_10001758_pt1 | contig 14914 bp, 9 predicted proteins | sample SF_Jul11_sed_USG_FD_168128 | JGI IMG/M metagenome (GOLD analysis project Ga0224495, IMG submission 168128) | Sediment microbial communities from San Francisco Bay, California, United States - SF_Jul11_sed_USGS_4_1 | ecosystem: Environmental > Aquatic > Marine > Sediment | place: USA: California... | reverse complement strand
CTCCGAACCATGATTCTCGTGAGCCGAGCCTTCGTGCCGGGCTTCGACCTCTGGGTCCTCGATCCGGCCGGCCCGATGCCATGGCGCTTGCTCGGCGTAGGCTACGCGGTAACCAAGGACGTCGTAATCGTCGGCGTACTTCTCGGCGTGCTCACCTTCTTGCGATTCCGCCTCCTCGACCGCACCCGGCGCCTAGCCTACGGCTGGCACGCGTGGGTGGTTCTCGGCGTGATCGCCACCATGATGCTCGCCGACGTTCTGCACGACGCAGGGGCCATTGCTCGCGACGCATCCGCGCTGGCTGGCCTCACACTCGACCAGATCCGAGCGCTGCCGAGTGCATCCGGCGCGCGCGCGGCAGCACTGTCGTGTACTGGCGAACACGCTATTGTCGGAACGGTTACCGCGGCCTGGGCGGCTGACGCGATTGCGTGGCACGAGGCGTCTCCCTTGGGTTGGCTCGGCGCGCGCGGTTTCCTAGCTCTGGGTCTACATGATGGCACCCTGCTAGGAGTTCTCTCGGGTGCGGGGTACTGGCTCCATGTCGCACTCGTCTGGGGCTTCTTGAACTACCTACCCTACGGCAAGCACTTCCATGTGATCACCGCGCTTCCGAACGTGATCACACGAAGCCTCGATGCTCCCGGACGCCTGCCGCCGATGGCCACCTCGTCGGACGAACTCATGGAGAAGGTCGGGGCGACGGCCGAGATGGGGAATCCGACCGACGCCGCAGTAGGCGTAGCCCGCATCGAGCACTTCTCGCGCAAGGCGCTGCTCGATCTGTACACGTGCACGGAATGCGGACGCTGCTCGGACAACTGCCCCGCTCACGCGACTGGCAAGCTGCTCTCGCCCAAGCAGCTTACTATCGATTTGCGCGATCATCTCTACGGTCGCGCCGACGAGTTCACGAAGGGGTCTGTCGCCAGGAAGACCGAGGGCACGGAGGCACCGTCCACCACCTCGCCGTGGCAACCAATTGATCTGGTGCCCGCCGTCATCGAGCCCGATGTGCTGTGGGCCTGCACGACGTGTCGGGCGTGCGAAGAGCAGTGCCCCGTCATGATCACGTACGTAGACAAGATCGTGGACATGCGGCGCAACCTCGTGCTCGTAAAAGGTGAGTTTCCGCACGAGCTGCAAAAAACCTTCTCGGCCCTCGAGGGCAACGGCAACCCGTGGAACCTCACGCGCATGGACCGCGGCGCATGGACCGAGAAGCTGGACTTCCCGGTCCCGCTCATGGCCGACAAGCCCGACGCCGAGGTGCTGTACTGGGTCGGTTGCGCGGCTAGCTACGACGACAACGCCAAGAAAATCGCCCAGGCGACTGCGCGATTGCTGCATGCGGCCGGCGTCGACTTTGCCATTCTGGGAAGCGAAGAAACCTGCACGGGCGATCCGGCTCGTCGATCCGGCAACGAATACTTGTACCTTCTGCTCGCCGAGCAGAACGTGGCCACGCTGAACAAGTACAAGCCGCGCACGATCCTGGCGACGTGTCCGCACTGTTTCAACTCGCTGTTGCGTGAATACCCCGATCTCGGCGGACGCTACGACGTCGTGCACCATACGGACTACCTGCTAGGTCTGCTTGCTCGAGGGCGTTTGAAACCGACGCAAGGTGTGCACGCGAGGGTTGCCTATCACGACTCCTGCTACCTAGGCCGCTACAACAACGTGTACGATAGTCCGCGTGAGATCCTACGTCGGATACCCGGTCTCGAAGTCGTCGAGGTCGAGGGCGCGAGCCGCGAGAAAGGTCTGTGCTGCGGCGCGGGCGGCGGACAGATGTGGATGGAAGAGCAGAACTCAGACCGCGTGAACAAACGCCGCACTTTGCAGCTCGTCGATACGGGCGCGAGCACGGTGGCGTCCGCGTGCCCGTTCTGTCACACGATGCTGACCGACGGGCTGAAAGCGCTCGAGGGCGAGCCCGAGCTGGGTTCGCGCACGATCGAACAGCTCGATATCGCCGTGATTCTCGAGCGCTCACTCGGACTGGGGCCGAACGCTGGAAAGAGCGCACATACGGAGCGGTAACATGGTCGATCGGGGGGAAGTGCTGTCCATTGCGCAGGCGTTCGGAGACTCGCCCCACGGGTCGACCGGCGGACCCGCCTTCGCCTCCCAGCTACTTCAGAGCCTGATCGCCCTTCTCCTGGTGTGCGTCCTCGCGTGGTGGGTGCTTCGCTGGATGGCGAGGCATAGCCCGACGCTGCCCGGGTCAGCCGGCAGAGCCGTTCATGTGGTCGAGCGCACCGTGCTCGACGCTCGCACCGCGCTCTACGTCGTACGCGTCGGCGAGCGATGGCTGCTTCTCGGCGTCGCCGAACGAGCACTCACGCTGCTCGCCGAATTGCGGCCCGAGGACCTCCCGACTGACCTTCGCGACCCGCGCGGCTCCGCACCCGGTCCGCGCTTCGCCGACATCCTTGCGCGCGTTCGCGGGCAAACCACCCGAACGGCCGACACCGCCGCCGCGCGGGGCGACACAGAGCTTGGCGGGGAGAAGCCCTGATGGCCGCGGTCCACTCGCTGGCGTCTATGCTAGCGCAGGCCCAATCCACGCCGTCGAGTGCCGGCTTGTTCACGGGAACCAGCCCCTTGCTTCTCGTGGTGTTGGTCGGAGCCCTCTCCGTGCTTCCCTTCTTCCTGGTCGTGGCGACCAGCTTCGTCAAGGTCTCGGTTGTGCTAGGTCTGGTTCGCAATGCGCTCGGCACACAACAGATCCCTGCCAACCTCGTGATCAGCGCCCTAGCCGCCGTGCTCTCGATTCACATCATGGCACCGACCCTCGCGGCCGTGAACGCAGCCGCCGGTCCGGCACTCGAGCGCGCTCTTCGAGCCGACCTTGCGCAGCCCGATTCGGCGACGACCTTGCGCGACGTGTGGACGTCCGCGCGTGCGCCCGTGCAACGGTTTCTGCGCGCCAACGGTAGCTCCCGAGATCGCGCACTGTTCCTGGACCTCGCGCGACAAGCGCGCAACCGACAGGGAACGGCAATGTCGTCCGACATGCCGACCGCGGACGATCTGTCGGTTCTTCTCCCAGCCTTCATGGTGTCGGAACTCACGCGCGCGTTTCTGATCGGCTTCTTGATCTTTCTGCCCTTTCTCGTGGTCGACTTGGTGATCGCCAACCTGCTGACGGCGCTAGGGATGCAGATGGTGTCGCCCGCGGCGATCTCGTTGCCGTTCAAGCTTCTCCTCTTCGTGCTCGCCGACGGATGGTACCTGATCGCGCGCGCGCTCGTGCTCGGCTATCGCTAGGGTCCGGTCCTGCGCTCAGTGAGCATCGTGTCGTGCGCCATCCAGACGCCGACCGGCTTCACCGGAACGTACGAGCGCCCAGCGAAGAAGCACCGGCCCGACGAGTTCGTTCACGGTCACGACGCTGAGGATCAGCGCGCGCGCGCCGCCGCCCCACGTGGGAAAGTGCCGCGCGACCAGCACCGCTAGCCCCACGGAAATTCCCGCTTGTGGAAGCAGTCCATAGGGCATCCACCGCCAAACGCTCGCATCGGCACGTGCCAGCGAGGCGCCGCCACGGCCAGCGGCGAACAGCGTGAGTCCGCGAACGATGACGAAGAGCAGTGCGAGCGCACCCACTGAACGCAGATCGCGAACGTGGAGTCGAGCGCCGGCCATCGCGAAGAACACAGAGAACACGGGCAACACGGCAGGAGCGAGCTCCTCGCGCAAGGACTCGCCGTGAACCTTCCACACGTTCTCGAGCAGCAGGCCGGCCGTCAGGCAGATGATCAACACGTCGAGATGGAGACGCGCACCTACCTCCGCCGCCACGAAGCAAATCGCCAAGACGAACAACGCGATCTTCGTTCGCACACGCCGGACGTACAGCGCAAGCGTGGCGGACACAGCGATGCCGACGACCATCGAGCCGAACACTTCGATCAGTATTCCCCGCACGAGGTTTCCCGACGGCGCGCCGATATGGAACACGCCGGCCGCTAGAGCGTGCGCCACGGCGAACAACACGATGATCGCTAGGTCTGCTAGGACCACCACACCGAGGACGGTCTCCGACACCGGACCATCGCTGCCCGTCTCCGAGAGCAGAGCCAACGCGACCGAGGGCGACAGCGACGCGAACACGACGCCTAGCGTACCGGCGACAACCAGACGCTCGGACAGAGACATGCCCGCGAGAAAGGGCAGACGGGGGGCGAGGACGAGCGTCAGACTCGCCGTCACTGCCGCAGTGAGCGGAACCGCCAGGAGACCGGTCACCGTGACGGTTCGCAGCCGGGGCTGCATGCGGCGGAAGTTCAGCTCGCTTCCCGCGGACAGGGCGATCAGGCCGACCGCGACGCCGCCAATCGGAGTAAGACTATCGAGCATCGACGAAGAGACCAGGTGACCGACATCGGGACCACACGCCAGGCCCGTGAGAAGGTAACCCGTGATCCTGGGTAGACGCAGGGCCGCGAAGAGATTGCCGACATGCACGGCGGCGATCACCAGGAAGCCGAAGGCTAGCAGCACGCCAGGCGACGCCAGCTCGGAGATCGACGTCGGCACGAAGGTCCGCGCGCTGGCCATGAGCACGACGACGGTGAGCACGATGAGCGCGGAACGAATCATGGCGACGCCGACGGTGTTCGCGCATCGTGCGCGCGGCGCAGCGCGACGACACGGAATTGAAACAACACGTCCGTGATCACCGCACCTACGATGACGATCGTAGTGATCGCGGGAGCGATGGCACCGACGTACATCTGCTGTGCGCTGACGACTACCGCGATCGACACCTCGCTGGCTGGGAGCAGCGCGCTGCCGATCACGTGCGGAGACGGGCTACCGGCCGCGGCGATCCATGACTGCGTCGCCGGCTGCGATGCGGCGTCCGATGGGCCGGAGGAAGCCGGGTGGTCCGATCGGCGGTTCTCGGCACCGTAGGCAACGCGGGTTCCTAGCATCTTGCCGATCCATCGCGCTAGGAGGAACAGCGGTACGATCACCCACCCTTGCCACGCGCGGACGCTCCACATCGCGCCGGCAATCGCGAAGAAGACCATGAAGATCGGGCGTTCCATTTCACCGAGCCGCCGCGAGAAGGCGTCGTCGTCGGGGTGACCTCGAACGTTGGCGTGCACGATTCCCGCGACGCAGCCGACGGCGAGCGGCGAGAAGCCCAGGTAGCCGGCCATGCCCGATGCGAAGGCGATGCCTGCCATCGCAAGAGCGATCTCTTCATGTTCGCTTCGAAGTCCGCGCACCATGGCTGCGCAGAACCCGCCGAGCACGGTGCCAAGTCCGATCTGCACGAAGAGCCACGCGAGGGGGGGGAGCTGCCAGGCGCCGCCGTCGATGGGGCGAAAGACCGAAGTCAGCAAAGCCAGCACGACGATAGGAACGGCGTCGTCGAGTTGAACCATCCGTCGGACGATGGCTGCGCCTCCGCTGGCGAGCAGGCCCGCAGACTCCAGGGTTCGCACGCCGCTAGGCGACGACACTGCGGCACTTGCAGCTAGGAGCAGACCGTCACGAACGAGCGTATCGCCGCGGAATCCGCCGACAAGGGCCAGCGCGCCCAGCGCCACGGCGCCGGATGCAAGGAAGGCCGTGATGCTATGGGTAGCTACGAACAGGGCCGCGCCACGAGGCATGCGATCCAGCTCGCGAACGTCGAAGTGGGTGCCGACGCGGAAGCCGATCCACCCGAGGCCGAATTCCAGCACTGGCTGAAGCGTGTGTAGAACTTCGTCGGAGAACACTCCAACGGTTCTCGTTCGGGCAAGCATTCCGATGAGAAGAAAGGGCACACCCGTGGACGCGAACATCGAGAGCCCCGACCGACGTTCGATCTCGGCGACGCTCGGGCGCCCCGCTAGGATCGCAAGCGCGATCAGTGCGATCAGTCCGAGCGAGACTCGGAGCGTCTCACCGGCGGTGCGCTCGCTCGGTACCGCGCCCGATGTCTTCTCGGACGCGCTCGGTACCGACTCGCGCGCGAGCGCCTGGTTGGCGCGGCCGCCGGTGTCGCTGGCGTCGACCCCGCTGACGGCAGCATCCGCAGGCGTTGCCGCGGCATCGAACACGATGCTCTGCGCCCCCACCGGCCGACCGAGCAACAGGACCAGGACTGCAAGCTCGATAGCGATGTGTGAAACGCGCCTACACGTCAGACGCCGAGCCGCGACCATCGAGTCAGCTTCGCCCGCGGCGCGAAGCTTCCGCAAGCGGCATCGTCACGAGGAAACTGAATCGGCTTCGTGTCCGCGCAGGAGCTTCTGGATGAGACCATGGAGTTGCTTGCGATCGGTCCGAGAAAGACCGCGCATCGTGTGATCGAGCGCTACGACGGCCGCTCGACGACCGGCACGCATGCAGGCGCGCCCCGGGGCCGTAATCGCAACGCTGAACTTCCGTCGGTCGGTTCGGTCGCGTCTGCGCACGACGAGGCCACGCGCCTCGAGCGCATCGAGCTCGCGCGACACGCCGGCCGGATGCTGCGACGTGCACTCGGCGATGCTTCGCTGTGTGGCCGGCCCTTCCATGACCAGACACGTGAGTATCTGGAGGCCGACGACCGAGGTGCCACTGTCTTCCAGGGCAGGCGCGATCGACGCGTACGCGAGCTTGCGCATGCGAAAGAACAGCTGAGAGAGCTGTTCTGCGAGTTCGAGCGTGTCGGGACGCGGTCGCGCAGGAGCCATGGACCGGCGCACACCTAGCGCGACTTGATTGCGTTTGCAATGGTTGCGTTCTCAACGATCCCGAACTATAGGTCGTGCGCTTCTGCTCGCACCCTCGAGGATGGTTGTGCATCCAACGACGGGAGCGGTGGACGACTCGCTCAAAGGTGGTCATGGCTTCCAGGTTCGATCGGTCGGTTGCACGGTGGTGGTACCTTCTCGCGGTGGGCGGTCTGCTCGCGTGCGGTCGCGGTGGCAACGCAGCGTTGTCCGTGCCCGGCGCGGCCGATGCCGGCCCGGTTCGCGTCACGTTCGCGGTCGCGCAGGGGCGGCAGGTGCACGCAACGTTGTCGCTCACGGGCACGCTGGTGCCCGAGCAGCAGTCTGCCGTGACGCCCCTGGTGGCCGGTCGCGTCGACGAGGTTCTGGTCGAGCGCGGGACGATCGTACACGAAGGCGACGTTCTCTTGCGTCTTCGCGACGTGGACTACCGCGCGAACGCTGCGTCTGCGAACGCTGCGTTGCAGCAGACCGAGGCTCGGCTCGGTCTCGACCACGGGCAGTACGACGCGGAGCAGACGGCCGAGGTGCGCGCCGCTCGCGCGAACCGCGACCTCGCCGAAGACGCGCTGCGCCGGTCGCAGCAACTCGCCCAGTCGGGCGCGATCAGCGACCAGGATTTGCAACGCATCACGCAACAAGCGCTGGCTGCACGCGAGCAGTACAGCGCGACGGTGAACAACTCGCGCGCGGCTTTCTTCGCGTACCGAAACGCGCGCGTTGCGGTCGATCAAACGCGTCGAAGTGTGTCCGATTCCGCCATTCGTGCTCCTTTCGGCGGCGAGATCGCCGAGCGCTCGGCCAACGTGGGAGAGTACGTCACGCCGCAGCGGCCGGTTCTCGTGCTCGTGCGCACCAACCCGCTGCGGCTCGAGCTGCAGATTCCGCAAGATCGCATCGCGTTCGTCCAGCGCGGGCAGGACGTGCTGGTTCGAGTCGACGCGTTTCCCAACCGACCATTCCACGGCACGGTGCGCTACATCAGCGCGTCGGTTCGTGCGGACACCCGCTCGCTCATCGCCGAGGCGGTCGTGCCGAACGACGATGGCGTGCTCCGCCCCGGGATCTTTGTTTCCGCCCGGCTGCAACTCGATCAACGCGCTGACGTCGTGGCCGTTCCCAGCACCGCCGTCGTGACCGAAGCGGGCACGAGCCGGGCGTACGTCATTCGCGACAACGTCGTCGAGGAACGGATACTCACGGTGAGCGATCGCACGGAGAATGAGGTGCTGGTCTCGCGTGGGCTTGCAGCCAACGAGCGCGTGGCCACCAGTCGTCTCGAGCGTCTGTCCGACGGCGCGCGGATCGTTCAATGAGCTGCTTCACACGCGGATCAATCGGCGTTCTTTCGAGTCTCGCCCTGCTGTCGTTCGCCTCGATCGGCGCGGCCCAGATAGGACCAGCCCCGACCAATCCGACGGACCCGGCCGGCGCGACTGGCACGGCCGTGCCGACTGCTGCCGGAGCGTCCGGCGTGGGCGGCCAGGCCGTGCTCGTGCCAGCAGTCGTGCCGGCGCCACCCGTCATCGGGACGGGCGGGGTCACGCCGCCGCCGAGAATCTCGCTTGGCGCCCCGCCGAATCCCGCGACCGCGAACCCGGCTGGCTCGTCCGCGCCCGAGATGCACATGCCCGAAGCGCTGCAGGTTCGGCCGGGAGGACTGACGGCCGACGGAGCTGCGCGCCGGGCTCTCGCCGGGTTTGCACCGGCCGTGGCCGCGGCCCAGGCCAACGTAATGGTGGCTCGCGCGGCGCAGGCCGAGGCCGCGCGATCGATGCTGCCACAGTTGAGCGCAAGCTTTCGATACACACGTTTGTCGACGTACACGCCCGGAATGCTGCCGGTGTTCGACACGGCTGGATGCCTTCAGAACATCGCGCGGTGCCAGATGAATCCGCAATCGTTTCAGACCACCGTAGCGCTCGGCACGGCGATTCTCGATCAGTGGGGTCTTCGCGTGACCCTCACGCTTCCGCTCAGCGACGTTCCGTTGCGCATCTTGCCGAACTACCAGGCTGCCGGATACCAGGCCGAGTCCGCTGAACTCTACGCCGAGGCTGCGCGACAACAGACGGCTCTCGAGGCGCGCGAAGCCTTCTATGAATTCGCGCGCGCACAGGGACAAGCGTGGCTCATGGAAGAATCGCTCGCGACTGCTCAGCGGCGCCACGGCGAACTCGGGCAGGCCGTCGCCGCCGGCGTCGTGGCTCGCAGCGATCTACTGCGTCTGGAAGCAACCATCGCCGATCTGCAGCGTCTCTCCGTGCTCGCGCACAACGCGGTCGGAATCAACGAGGCGCTTCTGCGCCAGCGACTGCATCTGGCACCCGAAGAGAGCTTCTTGCTGGGCGAGTCGCTGGTCGATGCGCCACCGTTCGACGTCGCGCTTCCGGAGCTGATCCAACGGGCCCAGCTGCAGCGTGCCGAGGTGCAGGCCATCGATCGGCAGCGCATGGCGCTCGACCGGTCGATCGCGGCGACGCGGGCCTCGCAGTTTCCGAGCCTAGCCGCCGTGGGAAACATGGACTACGCCAACCCGAATTCGCGCTTTTTCCCGCAGACGCCCGAGTTTCGAGCGACGTGGGACGCAACGCTGTCGCTCTCGTGGAACATGACGCAGGCTTTCGTCGCCGACGCGACGATCGATCGGATCCGTGCGCAGCAGGCAGCGCTCCAGGCTCAGCAGCGGCAGTTGCGCGAGGGGCTCGAGATGCAGGTGCGCCAGTTCTACATGGCCGCCCAGGCGGCCTATGCGCAGGTCGAAGCCTCTCGATCGTCGCTCGCGTCGGCGGAAGAAACGCTGCGGGTTCGTCGCGAGAGGATGCGCGCGGGCGCTGCCGTTCAATCCGATGTGTCAGACGCGGAGACAGAATTGCTGCGCGCGCGGCTCAACGCAATCAATGCCGTAATCGATGCGCGGCTCGCTCTGGCTCGGCTGCGGCGCGCCGTCGGCGAGCGAGAAGCGCAACGATAGCGGGTACACGGGAGAACTCATATGCAATGGCTCGCTTCGATCTGTGTGCGCCGCCCGGTATTCACCTGGGTGCTGATGCTTCTGCTGGTCGTCGTCGGAAGCGCCAGCGTTCTTGGCCTCGGCGTGGACCGCTTTCCGAACGTGGATTTTCCCGTGGTGATGGTCACGACCATCTTGCCGGGCGCGTCGCCCGAGCAGATGGAAACGGAAGTGTCCGACCGCATCGAGGAGGCCGTGAACACGATCTCGGGTCTCGACGAACTGAGATCGGTTTCGTACGAAGGACTTTCCGTCGTCGTCGCGCGATTCGATCTCGATAAAGACACCGCTGTCGGTGCGCAAGAAGTGCGAGACAGGGTCAACCGCATTCTCACGCTCCTGCCGAGGGACATCCAGCAGCCGCGCGTCGAGCGCATGGATCCGGACGCGGCGCCCATCATGCTGGTGGCGGTGCAGGGACCGCGTTCGATGCGTGAACTGACGGAGTACGCGTCGCGCACGGTGCGACGCCAGGTCGAGTCGATCAACGGCGTCGGCGGCGTCACGGTGCTCGGCGGACGTGCGCGGCAGATCAACGTGACGATCGACCCGACGCGGTTGCAGTCCTTCGGTCTGACCGCCGTCGACGTGCAGCGATCACTGGCAACGCAGAACATCGAGGTTCCGGGCGGAACCGTGGAGCGTGGCGCCGAATCGTGGCAACTGCGGGTACGCGGGCGAGTGTTGAGCGTCGAGGAACTCAACGACCTGACGATCGCGACACGCGGCGGGCTCACGGTGCACTTGCGCGACGTGGGGACTGCTTCGGACACCGAGGCAGAGGCCACGTCCATGGCTTCGCTCAACGGACGGGAAACCGTGGTGCTCGGCATTCGCAAGCAGTCGGGCACCAATACGGTGGCCGTGATCGACGCACTGCGAGAGCGCATCGCGGAACTGCGCACGCGGTTGCCGCCCGGCTACCAGCTCCAGATCGTGCGCGACGAGAGTGAATTCGTGCGCAACGCGATTCACACCGTGGAAGAGCACCTCGTGCTCGGATCATTGTTCGCGGCGCTCGTGGTGTTGCTGTTTCTTTGGAACAGTCGCTCGACGGTGATCTCGGCACTTGCCATTCCCACGTCGATCATCGCCACGTTTGCGTTGATGAAAGCCATGCATCTGACGCTCAACGTGATCACCCTCCTCGGGCTCACGTTGTCCGTCGGCATCGTGATCGACGACGCAATCGTCGTGCTCGAGAACATTTTGCGATGGATCGAAGAGAAGGGCGAAACGCCACGGCGCGCAGCCGTGCTCGCCACCAAGGAGATCGGTCTCGCGGTGCTCGCGACGACACTCTCGCTCGTGGCCGTGTTTCTTCCGATCGCTTTCATGGGCGGCATCGTCGGCCGATTCATGGGCTCGTTCGGATACACGATGGCATTTGCCGTGATGGTGTCGCTGTTCGTCTCGTTCACGCTGACTCCGATGCTCTGCTCGCGTTGGCTCGCGCCATCGCGCCGCGGCGGTGCTGTCCCACAGGATCCGGCTGTCGACGCCGACGAACTGGCGGGGACGATTCCAGATCCTCCCCCCGGTCCCCGCAACGAAGAGATCGGTGCCCTGCGCGAGTGGAGCCAGGGAAGGCGCGTGCTACCTGCGGCTCATGCACAGGGGCATGCAAGTCGCGGAGTGTATGCAATCGTCGAGAATGCCTACCTGCAGATTCTGTCGGCCGCGATGCGGCACCGATGGGTAGTGGTCATACTGATCGTCGTGACGGTGTTCTCGATCCGGATCTTCGGAAAGATAGTGCAGAAGAACTTCCTTCCCCTCGAAGACGAATCCCGCTTCGAAGTGTCGGTGCGCGCGCCCGAGGGCACTTCGCTAGTACAAACGCGATTGATTGCTGATCGCATCTCACGCGCCGTTCGTGAATTGCCGGGGGTATCGTACACCGTCGCGACCGTCGGTTCGCCGCCCGGCGACCCGAGCGGCCGCGGCCCGAACCAGGCGACCGTCTTCGTCTCGCTGACGGCTCCCAGTCAGCGGCGGTCCACGCAGCAGGACCTGATCATTGCGGTTCGAAACCAGGTTCTTCCTCGCTTTGCGTCCGAGAGACTCCGGGCGATGGTTTCGCCGGTCAATGTGTTCGGTGGCGGTGGGGCTGACAGCGCGAGCATCCAGTACGTCATTCGCGGACCCGAACTCGAGCGACTGACCACCTATGCGCAGCAACTGCTCCAGCGGGTGCGCCGCATACCGGGCGTCGTGGACGTTGACAGCACGCTCGTCGTCGGGCGACCCGAGTACGTGATTCGAATCGATCGGGCGCGAGCGGCCGACCTGAATGTCAGCGTCATGGACGTCGCCAATACGTTGCGTCTTCTGGTGGGAGACGTCCAGGTCACCACGTACAACGAAGGCGGCGAGCAGTATGAAGTGCACGTACTCGGCACGACGGAACTGCGTGCGAGCCCCGACCGAATTCTCCTCGCCACGGTGCCGTCGATGACGCCGGGGCGCACCGTGCGTCTGGCCGACATCGTGACCGTCACCGAAGCGACCGGACCGTCGTCCATCATGCGGCTGTCGCGCCAGCGCCAAGTGACGATCTATTGCAACGTGCTTCCGGGAGTCTCCGAAGCGGGGATCATGGACCGAATCGGTGCGGCCCGCGCCGAGCTGTCATTGGCGCCCGGATACACGGCGGAGCTGGCAGGTCGATCCAAGGAACTCGGCCGCGCCTTCAAGTCCTTCGCGCTCGCGTTCGGTCTGTCGTTCATCTTCATGTATCTCGTGCTCGCGGCACAGTTCGAGAGCTGGATTCATCCGATTACCATTCTGCTCTCATTGCCTCTTACAGTTCCTTTTGCTCTGGTTTCTCTGATCGTCTTCGGTCAGTCGATGAACATCAACTCGACCCTTGGCATCCTCGTGCTATTCGGAATCGTGAAGAAGAACTCGATTTTGCAGGTCGACCGCATGCGCGACCTACGGCGTCAGGGCCTGCCGAGGGCCGACGCAATCATGCTGGGAAACCGCACGCGCCTGCGGCCGATCTTGATGACCACCGTGGCATTCGTCGCCGGAATGATGCCCCTGGTCGTGTCGTCGGGCGCCGGAGCCGGGACGAACCGCGCCGTCGGCATCGTCGTGATGGGCGGGCAGACACTGTCGCTATTGCTTACATTGATTGCGACGCCCGTCGTGTACAGCCTTTTCGACGACATGAGTCATTCGCGAGTCGTGGGAAACATTGCGACCGTGATTCGTTTTCCCTTCACGATGCTCGATCGGCTGTTCGACCGGAGCGAGCACACCGAAGAGCAGGGCGCGGCACGAACACCGGCCGAATAGTAGGCCCTTGCGCTACTCGACGTCGTACGCGACCAGCCTGCATTCGATGTCGCCGTTCCACAGGGTCTGCGCGCGTGGCACGCGAGGCAATGCGCGCACGATGTCGGGCGAGCCGGCGAGCACGGCAACGCGATGCCCTCGCAGTCTGTCGAGTGCGCGCGCCATCTCCCGATAGAACGCGCGATCCGCGTCCAGCCGCTCGCCGTACGGCGGGTTGCACGCGATCATTCCGGGCGGATCGAAGGGCTCCAACTCGTCCACGGACCGCTGCCCGAGGTGCACCCGCGTACGCACGCGGGCAGCGTTGTGCATCGCAACCTCCACGGCTGCCGGATCCGCGTCGAAACCGAACACGTCGGGACCTCTTGCCAGCTCGCCGGCGCGTGCACTCTCGCGAAGTTCGGTCATGCGCCTTCGCGCGTCGTCGTCGTGGCAGGCCCAACGTTCGAGGCCGAACGAGCGCTCGAGCCCCGGCGCGACACGACGCGCCCACAAGTCCGCTTCGATGGCGATCGTGCCACCTCCACACATGGGATCACAGAGCGGCCGCTCGCGGTCCCAACCACCGAGACGCAGCAGCGCCGCCGCAAGCGTTTCCTTGATCGGCGCCGCGGTGACGTGTGTACGGTAGCCGCGTCGGTGCAGCGACTCTCCGGCGGCGTCCACGTAGATCGTGGCGCGATCGCGCACCAAGTGTACGTGTATGCGCACGTCGGGCGTGTCGCGCTGTACGGACGAACGCGACCCGAAGCGATCACGCTGCGTGTCCACGATGGCGTCCTTGGTTTTTTGCGCGATGAACTGCGTGTGGGTCATCGTGCTGGCGTTGCACGTTGCGCGCACGGCCAGGGTGTGTTCCGGTGTGAGATACGGACTGAAGTCGAGCCCACGGACTCCGTCGTAGAGCGCCTGCGGGCTGGGCGCCTCGAACGCGCCCAGTTCTACGAGCACGCGCATGGCGATCCGACTGTGAAGGCACACGCGCGCCGCGTCGTCGAGCGACCCGCGGAAGTGCACACCGCCGCGATCGGCGCGCACGCCGCGCACACGGATCTCGCGCAACTCGTCGCGTAGCGCACCTTCGGTTCCGCGGGCGGCCGTTGCGAACAGAGCGTGGCCGGGAAGATCAGACGCCATGCTCGAGGCATGCACGTGAACGCGCTAGCACGCAAGGGCGATTGACACGCGTTGCACACGGTGCTTGGTTCCGCGCGATGCGCGACAACGTCGGTTGCACCCTGCTCGAGTCGGCCGACCGAGCGCCGGATCACGTTGCCCTGATCGACGTGGGCGACGGCGGGCGAAGCATCGGGTTCGGTACGCTGGCCGACGCGGCGTTGGGCTTCTCCGCGTGGCTGCATCGAGAGGGCGTGCGATCGGGCGAACGTGTCGCGTTGGTCGCTGGCAACCACGCGAACTTCGTGCGCGCGTGGTTCGGAGTGGTGCTCGCGGGAGCGTCGATTGTTCCGCTCTCGCCCTTGTCTGCACCGCTCGAGATCCGTGAGCGCGTGGCGCGCGCGCGATGCAAGCTCGTGCTCGTCGATGTCGATAGCGCAGACCTCGCGCGGCGGAGCGTTCCGGACACCGTGCGAATCGTCGAGCTCGACACGGTACCGTTCGAGCGCGGCACGTGGACTGATGTCCGGGTCCCTGACGAGCACGCAGGCGCCATGGTGCTCTTCACGTCGGGGACGACAGGAATCCCGCGCGGCGCCGTGATCTCGCATCGATCGCTGTACGAACACACGTTGACTTTGGTTCGTATCGGCTTCGAATTGCGAGGGTCGGATCGCGTGTTCGGCGCTCTACCGCTCGTTCACTCGTTCGGGTGTCGCTCGGTCATGCTGGCCAGCGTGATAGCCGGAGCGCGCTT
>Ga0224495_10001757_pt1 | contig 14921 bp, 12 predicted proteins | sample SF_Jul11_sed_USG_FD_168128 | JGI IMG/M metagenome (GOLD analysis project Ga0224495, IMG submission 168128) | Sediment microbial communities from San Francisco Bay, California, United States - SF_Jul11_sed_USGS_4_1 | ecosystem: Environmental > Aquatic > Marine > Sediment | place: USA: California... | reverse complement strand
ATTTCATACTCTCCGGCTTTCACTTTCGGAATGGCCTCTTCCATCCGGGCCAAAAGGTAAAAACTTCGGCGATCGCGAACAATTCCATTTTCTTCCAGAATCCTGGCAATATCACGGAAACCCATTCCGGCTTGAATGGTAACAACTTTGGAGTGCCGCTCCCAGCTCGGTGGGGCCAAGAAATGAACATAACCCGTCGCTGAAAATACCACCACTATGCCCACAAGGGTGATCAACAGGTCATCGGTTCTTTCCTTAAACCCATGGGATAAAGAATTCCACAATTTGGCAAGTTTTTTTTTCCAAGTCATCTTTAAAGACCAACCGGTTTGCTTCCAAGGAATAGTTACGGCACTGAAAATTAAGGCTCAATGGGGTTTTATTAGATTGTAAAAGCCCTTTCTCAATGCGTCAAGCCTTTTTAGCCACTGAATAGGATATAGCAGATATTCAAGAAGAAACAGGATATTGACTTCTTTAGATGATGGATGTAGAAATATTTTAATAAAAATCAGGGAGATGGAAAATATGAACAACGCCCTTACCGATGTTCCCGGCTTCAAGGTCGGACACGCTCAAGATTTAAAAGCAGCCACTGGATGCACCGTTGTCCTATGCCCTCCAGGAACGGTAGGAGGAGTGGATATCCGGGGGTCTGCAGCGGGAACCCGTCAGACCGACTCCCTTCATGCCTCCCACTGGGTTGATGAAGTGCATGCTGTCCTTCTTTCCGGCGGGAGTGCCTTTGGTTTGGACGCTTCTGGCGGGGTTATGAAATTCCTTGAAGAAAAATCCATCGGTTACCAGACTTCAGCGGCTAAAGTCCCCATCGTGCCCACCGCCATCATCTATGACTTGGGTTTGGGAGATGGCCGGGTGCGACCAGACAAAGAGATGGGCTACCGGGCCTGCCTAAACAGCCAATCCGGGATCATTGTCGAAGGAAGCGTAGGAGTTGGAACCGGAGCGAGCGTCGGAAAACTCCTCGGAATCAATCTGGCCACTAAAGGCGGTGTTGGAACGTCAGCCAAGACCACAGCCGGTGGAGTCATTGTAGCCGCTCTCGCTGCTGTTAATGCCTTTGGCGATGTTATCGATCTGGAAACGAGAAAGACCCTTGCGGGTGCAAGAGATCCCGCCAACCCCGGGCGTTTTATCGATTCGGCCGCCATGATCAAGGGAGGATTTTCCCTGCCCCGGCGCGAGACCGGTTTCCAGAATACGACTCTGGGAGTTGTGGCCACGAACGCTAAGCTGTCCAAGCGACAAGCCACCAAGGTTGCTCAGATGGCTCAAAGTGGATTTGCTCGCGTCATTGTGCCTATCCACTCCACAGTGGATGGGGATTTGGTCTTTGCGCTTTCCGCCGGCGATTTATCTGTTGATGTGAATATGATCGGCTTGGTGGCTGAAGAAGTTTTAGTTACGGCGGTCCTTCGCGCCATCCAAACCGCTGACGGGCTGGGACTCCTTCCGGCTTACCGTGATTTAAACCAAGATTGAAATAGGGTTGGGTTCCAGGGCTCAGTGGTCTAGGGGTCACGTGAAAAGAATAAAAAAACCACTGGGTCCTTTTCATTCTTTAACCCTTGAACCCTCGGATCCTTGAACCCTTTATTGTTTTACCATTTTCGCCGGATGGAGTAATCCGCAAGGGTCTGAAGCGCCTCTTTTTCTCTGGAAATTGGAAAGGGCGAGAGAGAATTTTTAGCCTTTTTTATAAAATTCTCGGCGGCCTGGATCGTGTATTCAATTCCCCCGCAGTCTTTTACGACCTTCATAACATACTCCAGATCCACTTCCCGACGGTCCCGGTCCCGAATAATCTGCCTCAGGCGCTCTTTTTCTGCCGGGGAACAGACTTTTAAAACCTGAATCAGTGGCAGAGTAATTTTCCCTTCGTTGAGATCCTGGCCTATGGCTTTTCCCAGGGTTTCTTTGACGGATATGTAATCCAACGTATCATCCATCAATTGAAAAGCAATCCCCAAATTGAGCCCAAAATCAGCCAAGGCCCCTTCTTTATCCGGTGAAGCGGTGCCGAGAATTCCTCCCATCTGACAAGCGGCAGAAATGAGTACGGCCGTTTTATTGGTCACTACATAATAATATTCCTTTTCCGTAATGGCCGGGTCTCCCATCTTAACCATCTGCATAACCTCCCCTTCGGCCATGCGGGTGGTGGCTCCGGAAACAACTTCTAAGATACGCAGGTTGCCATCCTGCACGATCAAGGAAAAGGATTTGGTAAACAAAAAATCTCCCACCAGCACACTTGCCCCATCGCCCCACACCGAGTTGGCCGAAGCCATCCCTCGCCGGACGAAAGCTCGATCCACTACATCATCATGGAGCAGAGTAGCGGTATGGATGTATTCGATGGTGCTGGCCAAAGGAGCGGCTCGCGGTCCGCGGTAACCACAAAGGTGCGCGCAGAGCAGCAAGAGGATAGGGCGAAATCGCTTCCCCCCGCTGGCAATGAGGTATCGGCTTACCGTGGGAATCATGGTGATTTCGGAGAGGAGGTTTTTGACCATCTCTGCTTCTACAGCCTTCATCTCTTCCGCGACTAAATCTATCGCTTGCTCGACATTCAAAAAACCTTCTCCTTAATCCTGTTGTTGCCTAAGGATCCAGTTGAATAATCCTTACCTAAAAAAGGCGATTCACCACAGAGGGCCCAGCGCGGCAGTGCCGCAACCAAAAGAAATCACCCCCTCCCACCCCTCCCCCCTCCGAGGGAGAGGGATAGGGTGGGGGGGATTGTTTAACAAAATTTCTAGAATTTGAACGTTAGTAGTATAGAGGAAAATTAAGATAAAACCAGGAAATAAACTCCTTTTCTCTGCTTTACTCTGTGCCCTCGTTAAGTGAAAACAACACCATATTCTATCTAACGAATTTATTACCTGAGAACACAGAGAAAATATTGAGCTTATTTTGTTTTTTAACTATGAAATTATTCTCTGAGATCTCTGTGGTGTAAAAAAAATCGCTCAATTTAGGCCTTATATTTTTATCAAGATACGATTTATTCCATTTTTATGGTACCTTTAAAAGTAACCTTTAGAGTGATCCAGCGAATAACCCCGAGTTAAGGTTCGCCACCCCACGGGCAAAGGTTTCATGATTACGAACATTGAATTAAATGCACCAACAGGGTTAACATGATTTTTCATTCAGAAAGGAATATCCTCTTCATCCTTCTGCGGCGGGGGGGAAAAATCCCCCTCGGTGTCTTTGTCTTTAACTTTGCTTTTTTGCTCCCCAATTCCACCAAGCATCTTCATTTCCGTGGCTTCGATTTCCGTGGTGGACCGTTTATTTCCATCCCGGTCTTCCCAGGAACGGGTCCTCAACCGGCCTTCAATGTAAACCAGCTTCCCCTTACTCAGATATTCACCGCATATCTTGGCTAACCCCCTCCAGGCAACGATGCGGTGCCATTCGGTCCGCTCCTCTTTCTCGCCGCTCTTATTGGTCCACGATTCACTGGTAGCCATCCGAAAGGTGGCTACTTCCGCCCCGCTGGGGGTATAACGAATTTCCGGATCCGCCCCCAGACGACCGATGAGAATAACTTTATTGACCACTGATGCCCTCCCTCTCCGGCGTAAAATTTGATGGCTTCGTAAAAAGTCCATCTGCGGCGTTGCGCTGCATCCTTCGTCGTTGCGGCGTACCTGTAAGTACGCCTCACTCCTCAGGATTGGCGCGCCTTGCATCTGGAGCTTTTTACATTGCCATCCAAATTATGACTTTTCACGAGTCCATCAAATTTAATAGGACGCAGATTTGCGCAGATAAACACAGATATTTATTTTTTAAGGAATTTTATCATTCAAAGGAAGGAAGTCAAGGCTTTATTCATAAGCCCTGAAAAAAGCAACATTGACAGCCTACTCTGAATCGAGTATGAATAGAATTATTCCATCGATTTTTAAGGGTCATGAACCGATGCTCCGGACGCTTTTTGCCTGGATGGTCTTGCTGGTTTCTACGGTGTTTTTGGGGACGGTGGCGATTTTTCTCTCCCTTTTCGACTCCACCGGAAATCTTCCCCATCTGATTGCCCGCCTCTGGGGCAAGATTCAGCTTGTCACTACGGGCACAACGGTGAAGATTCAGGGCCTGGAAAACCTCGACCCCCAAAAAAGCTACATCCTGGCATCGAATCACCAGAGTAACTTCGACATCTTTGCCTTCCTGGGGTATCTTCCGATCCAGTTTCGCTGGATCGCCAAGGCCGAGCTGTTCCGTGCCCCGTTTATGGGATGGGCCATGTCCCGCATCGGTTACATTGCCATCGAACGCGAGAGTCCCAAAAAAGCTTACCGCAGCATGCTCCAAGCGGCCGAGAAAATTAAAAACGGCGTTTCGGTCATGATTTTTCCGGAAGGAACCCGCAGCCTGGATGGCAACCTCCAGCCCTTCAAAAAAGGGCTCTTTCTCATCGCCCTCAAATCCCAGGCTCCCATTCTGCCGATTACGATCTGCGGTACGAGAAGAATCATGCCGAAGGGCGACTGGCGCATTTCTCCGGGAAATGTCCAGATCATCATTGATCCGCCCGTTGAAACTGCCGGTATCCCCACCGAAAAGGAAGGGGAGCTCTCCGCACGAGTGCGCAATATTTTAATCAAAAATCTGAGCCGGTCTTGATGGGGGGGATCGTCAGGATAAATTTCATAGGACGCAGATTTACGCAGATCGCCGCAGATAGAAGAAATTAATTAAAACCAAAAAAAAGGCGATTCACCACAGAGGGCACAGAGGAAATTTGAGGTAAAATAAGGAATTACCCCCTTTTCTTTGCTTTACTCTGTGCACTCATTAAGTGATAACAATACAATATTTTGGCTGGCGTATTTATTACATGAGAGCACAGATAAGAAACTGATTTTATATTATTTTTTAAATATGAAACTATTCCCTGCGTTCTCTGTGGTTTAAAAAAATCGCTCAATTTAGGTAAAATTTATTTTGGAGGGAAGAAATTTCCCCCTCCCGCGAAAAAATGAAGTGGTTTTGGCTACACGGTAAGGAGCGTTTTTCAGAATGAAAGTTCAAGCGAAAGTGAAAAAAATGGCTGCGGTCCAGACCGCCAAGGCCATCCTCAAAATTTTACCCCACATTAGCGAGCAAAGGCTCCTGGGATTTCCCTTGGTTCAAAAAGGCCTGGATGCGGTTTCCTATTATCCGGAGGGCCGAGATTTCCTTAAAAGTCTTCTCCTCCACATCCAGAGGGCCATCGGTCGGTGTTCCAAGGAATGTCTGGCCAAGTTTGCTGAAAACCTCATCGTCAACGAGTTCATCACCGCCACCCCCAGGAGGGACGAGTTTAAGTCCCGATATGGATTCTACCCACCTTTCTTTTTAGTAATCAGCCCAACCATGCGATGTAACCTGAATTGTTATGGCTGTTATGCCGGGGATTATAACAAGAGGGAGGAGTTGGAGACACCCCTCATCCATCACCTTCTTCAGGAAGCCAAAGAGATGGGCATCTATTTTATCACGATCTCGGGGGGAGAACCTTTTATGAGGGAGGATCTCCTGGATATTTTTGCCGCTCACAGCGATGTCTACTTCCAGGTTTACACCAACGGCACGCTCATCGATGAGCAGATGGCCAGGGTTCTCTCCAGGCTGGGGAATGTTCTGCCGGCAGTCAGCGTGGAAGGCTGGGAAAAAGCCACGGACGCCCGCCGTGGCCCGGGGAGCTTTAAGAAAGTGCTTGCCGCCATGGCCGGGTTGCGGCAAGCCGGAGTTCTTTTCGGATTTTCGGCAACCGCCACCCGCCAGAACAATGAATTGATTTGCAGCGACGAGTTCGTGAAGTTCTGGATCGACCAGGGATGTTTTATGGGCTGGTATTTTAACTACCTCCCCATCGGTAAAAAACCGGACCTTGATCTCATGCCCACCCCTGAACAGCGGATCTACCGGAGGAAGCGTCTCATCGAGATGCGCCCGAATTTACCCATTATCTTAGCCGATTTCTGGAATGATGGACCGCTGGTAGGGGGGTGCATTGCCGGGGACCGCTATTTGCACATTACCGCCAACGGAAATGTCGAACCCTGCGTATTCGTCCATTTTGCCCTGGACAACATCAAAGAAAAGTCCCTGGCGGAAATTTTAAACTCCCCATTTTTCCACAGCATCCGCCAACGCCAACCCTATTCGGTAAATTATTACCGGCCCTGTATGGTCATCGACCATCCGCATATTCTGCGCGAGGTAATCAGGCAATCCGGCGCTCATCCTACCCACTCGGGTGCCGAAGGCATTCTCACCCAATTCGCCGGTGATCTGGACCGGTATGCCTTGACTTATGGTAAATTAGCGGATGCCCTGTGGTCCGAACAAAGCCCGGATTCCGCTCCCTTTGAACGGGGACCTTACGGTGAGTTGAGAAAAATGGCTAAATGAGAAAACATAATTTTATAGGACGCAGATTTACGCAGATAAACCCAGATATAATTTAAAAGGAGGAAAAAACGAGATGATGGAACTCAAACTGAGCAAAGAACCTTTGCTGAAAAACCCCAGCTGCGCTTACTGCGGAAAGGTTTTCAACGAAAAAGGGGTAAGCCTACAACTGGAAGTGGACCACAAAGTTATCCATTTCCCCATCTGTGAGCCCTGTTTTAAAATGGTCTCATCCTTTGAGGCCACCGTGAACCTGGAGGACGGATTCGCTCGCATCAATCGCTGACCCGGAGAAGGCTTAGGGGAACATAACCTTTTTTCCCAAGGAACAGCAAGGAGGCGTAAGGATGGCTGGGGAGGAACTGGAAAAAGAAAAAGTGAAAAAGGAAACAAAAGAACTGGAGAAAAAATTGAAGTTCCAGGGGAAATTATCCTGGGACCTTCTGGACGAACAGGAGAAGGAAGAGACTTTTCGTTTTGCCGAGGGATATAAAAGCTTCCTTAACCGGGCCAAAACCGAACGGGAGGCCGTCCGAGAAATTGCCCAAGCCGCCAAAGAAGCCGGGTTTCAAGAGGCTTCTTCTCCGGAAGCGGGCAAAAGATTCTTCTCCGTGAATAAAGACAAATCCATTGCCCTCGCCTTGATAGGCCAAGTGCCTTTGGCCGAAGGTCTCAGGATTATCGTCTCGCACATCGACTCCCCACGGATCGACCTCAAACAGAATCCGCTTTACGAGGATGCGGACATGGCCTTACTCCGAACCCACTACTATGGAGGAATTAAAAAATACCAATGGGTGACCATCCCCTTATCCCTCCATGGCCTGATCGTAAAAACGGACGGCTCGATCTTAAACGTGATCCTCGGGGAAAATGAAGCGGATCCCGTATTCGTCATCAATGACCTTCTCCCCCATCTCTCGGGCAAGGTCCAGGACCAGAAGAAACTTGCCGAAGCCATCGAGGGCGAAAAGCTCACGGCCCTCGCTGGAAGTATCCCTTTTCCCGATGCCGAAGTCAAGGAGCGCTTTAAGCTCCGCATGATGGAGCTTCTCCACCAGAAATACGGTTTGGTGGAAGAAGATTTCGTCAGCGCCGAGTTGGAGCTCGTCCCGGCGATGAAGGCTCGGGACGTTGGGTTCGATTGCAGCCTAATCGGTTCTTACGGACAAGACGACCGCGCCAGCGCCTACACTTCCCTTCAGGCTGTCCTTTCGGTTACAGAACCTCCCCGAACAGCCATCGTCCTCTTCGTGGATAAAGAAGAGATCGGCAGCGATGGAAACACGGGGGCGAAATCCTTTTTCCTGGAAAGTGTCCTCCGGGCTCTGATCAAACGCTCAGGCCTCACGGTCACGGAAGCACTGCTGAAACAGATTCTCTCCAACTCCCAAGCCCTCTCCGCCGACGTGGAAGCCGCTCTGGATCCAAATTACCCGGAGGTTCACGAAAAGCAAAATGCCGGCAAGCTGGGTTACGGAGTTTGCCTGGAGAAATTTACCGGCTCTCGCGGGAAAGCGGCCGCCTCAGATGCCCGGGCGGAGTATGTGGGTGAAATCCGGCGTATTTTCAACGCCAACAACGTGGCCTGGCAGATGACCGAGCTTGGCAAGGTGGACGAAGGGGGGGGAGGTACCGTGGCCAAGTATTTGGCTATTTACGGTATGGATATCATCGACTGCGGTGTGCCTGTGCTTTCCATGCATTCCCCCTTCGAAGTAACCTCCAAAGCGGATATCTTCGAGGCTTACAAAGCTTACCGGGCTTTCCTGTCCAGCCCATGAAAGACAGGGTTCAACCGGAATCCTTGAACCCTTGATCCCTTGAAACCTTTAAAACTTCTTTCACCGGACGGACTTGCTGGATATATTTTTCTATCGCTTCTGCCGGAGGGAGAAGAATCTTCACGGCCTGCCTCGGGCAAACGAGGGCGCAGCGGCCGCAGCCGCGGCAGTTTTTACCTACGACGGCTTTCCCCTCCTGAAGGGTCATGGCCTTTATAAAACACCGTTCCACGCAGATCCCGCATCCATCGCAGGATTCACCAACCTGAACCTCCAAGCTTTCAAGCTTTTGTAACCCCTTGGCAGCTTCCTGGGGAAGATAGCGGTAGAGTCGGAAATAGCAGCAACAATCGCAGCAGTGGCAGATGGTCAGGAGTTGATCGGCCCTTTTCACTCCCAGCCAGATTGAATCCCACCGTAGTTTTCCCAACATGGGAATCAAGCCGAGACCGAGCGCTTGGCGGTGATGGGCCAGCGCTTCCTCGGGTGTTGCTTCCCGCCCCAGCTCCGGAGCGATTTCTCTTGCTCCTTCACCCAAGAAAAGGCAACCGATATTTTTCGGATAATGTTGGCACGGCTCGAGAGAACGGCACATACATTCATGGAGAAGAAAACGGAAAGATGACTCCTGGATGAGCTGTTCCACAACCCTGCCGGGTAAAGCGACACTCACCGGCCTTTCCACGTCAACCTTCACCGCGAGGAAAATCGCTTGATCCCCCCGAAAAGTAGAGGCCAGCCAGCGCCCGATGACCGGCCACCCCACCATCTTGGCCAACAAATTTCTTATCGGCCAAAAAGCGGTTATGATTTGAATCTGCCAGCTTGGCCGGCCCATATTTTTCCCTTTCCCATTATGCCCCCCCAAGGCGACAGGTAATTTTTTAAAAGACACGCAATTATAACACCTTCCCTATATTTTCGGAATGGCTGTTTCGTTCAACGGCAGCCAAATTTTTTGGATTTTTTATTATAAAAATTATCTTGCGCTCTTCATTCTAAAATGCAATATAATGAGGCAGTTAAAATTTTTGAGGTCATCGGAGTGGTCAAAAGAAATTCGTGGTCTATTGCCAATTTGGTCAAATCCTCCCTTTCGCCCTCCCAAATTGTTTCCCCCATCGATTGCGCCGAGATGGTTCTCATCCCCGCGGGGGAATTTACCATGGGGCTTTCGGAGAGTGAGTTGCACCAGGTCTTCATTTTAGACGGCTCCCAAAACCCTGTTTTTACGGCCGAGACGCCTACCCGGAAAATAATGCTGGAAGATTATTATATCGACCTTCATCCCGTAACCAATTACCAGTACGGCAAGTTCCTTGAGGATACGGATCATCGGACCCCCATGCTCTGGGGAAAAGAAGGATGGAACGAGCCCCTCCAGCCATTGGTAGGTCTGGGGTGGGATGACGCTAGGGCTTATGCGGACTGGGCTGGAAAAGAGCTTCCTACGGAAGCTCAATGGGAAAAGGCAGCCCGGGGAACGGATGGCCGGTGGTGGCCCTGGGGGAACGATTTTTATCCCGGTTATTGCAACTCCGCCGAGTTGGGAATCAACCGGGTGACGGACGTCACCCGCTTCCACCTAGGCCTCAGTCCCTATGGATGTTATGATATGTCGGGAAACGTCTGGGAAATGTGCGAGGGAGTGTGGATCGAAGGTCACCTGCCCATGCGGGGGGGATGTTTCCTTGGAAGTGCCACCTTTGTGCGCACCACGGTTCGTTGGTCAGCCGAAGACCAGGTTAACGGCGCCCACTGGCTTGGTTTTCGCTGCGCAAAAAATATCTCTGGAGGGTAAATGATGGAGACCAAAGCGATCCTCGATTTTATCTGCCGCCGCCGCAGTGTCCGGCGCTATCAAAAAAAAGAAATTGCCCCGGAAACCTTAGAGCTACTGATGAAAGCTGCCATGGCCGCTCCCAGTGGGAACAATGTTCAACCCTGGGAATTCGTGATCGTCCAGGATCCCCAAATCAAAGAAGCCTTGTCGCGCGTCCACCCGTGGGTTTATATGGCTGCTGAGGCCCCTGCGGCCATTGTTGTCTTGGGCGATAAAAGTTCGGAATGGTGGGAAGATGACTGTGCTGCCGCTACGGAAAACCTCCTTTTGGCCGCAGCTAATCTCGGCCTGGGAACCGTTTGGTGCGGGATTAAAGAAGGTCAAGCCCCTGCGGTGCGCAAAATTTTGGGCATCCCCGCCAAGATGGGAGTCCTCTGCATTGTCCCCATCGGCCACCCGGCAGAATCTCCACCTCCGCATACCAAATTCCGTCAAGATAAAGTTCACCGTGAGACTTATTCAGGTCGTTGGTGAATGCCAAGCAGTTTCAAGATTGCCTCTGCCAACAAGTCTAAATTTCGACTTCTGCTTTTCATTGTTCCCTCTTGCAAATATTTTCTGGAAAAACCTTGGCCGCCTCCCTCCGGTCAATTTAAACAATTATTTTAAAGAAATCCTTTATAAATGCCGACTTTTTTAAAAGCTATACGCGTTTTGACCGAATTTATATGACTGACTCTCAAGGCCCATTCTCAGCAAATAATACGAGGGAATAGATTATTTTATCAGCAATTCATAGAAGATTTATAAGGATTTTACTATGGGTCCTGCTGATTCCAACCTTCATCCTTTCCCCACCGGCCTTCGCCGAGGAGACTTTAAAAATAGGCGGCACTGGTTATGCCTTGGGTTCAATGGCATTAGTCGCTAAAGGTTTTGAGAAAGCAAATCAGAATGTCAAGGTTATGGTGATATTCCCGAGTTTAGGAAGTGGCGGAGGTATCAAGGCTGTTGCCAAGGGGCTAATAGACATCGGGCTCAGCTCCAGGTCATTAAGAGAAGAAGAGCTAAAGCTGGGTTTATCATCGATTAAAACTTCCAAGACTCCTTCAGTTTTCGTCACAAGAAAAGATGTGCCTATATCCGGTTTAAGCACCGGGGAAATTGCCAAAATTTACAGAAGGGAAACCGCTACCTGGCCTGACGGAAAACGTATCCGTCTGGTATTGCGTCCGAAGACTGAGATTGATATGCTTCTGGTTAAAAAAATATCCCCTGAGATGAGCCATGCTGTTGATACCGCTTTGACCCGAGAGGGGATGCTGGTAGCGATGACTGATCAGGACTGCCTTGATTTGCTTGCAAAGACCCCTGGAGGATTGGCGGTTTCCACTTTAACCCAGCTCGTCACTGAAAAACATCCATTGAAAATACTCTCTTTTAATGGTGTGACCCCGAGCATTGAAACCCTCGTGGATGGGACCTATCCCCTCTTTAGGGAATTATATTTGATAACTAAAAAAGAACCCTCTGGACTGGTTCGGAAATATATTGATTTTGTTCGTTCTTCTCCAGGAAGAAAAATATTGGAAGAAGCGGGTAATTTGGTTATTACTGGTAAGTTTAAAGGATAACCCATGCCGAGGCAAAAAAATATTACCAAATATATTACCGGCTATGCCGGAGGGATGATTGCTTTTATGGTAATCCTCGTTCCTCTGGGACACTTTTATTTTTCTCATCAAGATACGCTGGCGAGACTTGAGACGGAAGTCGAGATTAACGCGAGGCTCGTGACCCGGATAATCAGTGCCAATCCTGAAATGTGGGAATTCCAACATTTGAGAATTGAAGAATACCTCATGAGTCGGCCAGGGAAAGGGGGGGCGGAAATAAGACGCGTTTTAAATAACAAAAATGAGATCATAGCCGAAAGTTTGGATGAGCTAAAACCCCCCTTCGTAAGGCATTCAAGCAAACTCATGGATTCGGGAGTAGTAGTGGGCAGGCTTGAAATATACCGTTCTTTGCGGCCCCTTTTAATGCAAACCGGTCTGATAACCCTGCTCATGTTGCCTCTTGGGTTGGGGGTATTCTTTATTTTTCGCCATTTGCCAATTCGAGCCATCCATCAATCGGAGGAAGCGCTGCGAAGCAGTGAAAGGGAAGCGAACCGGCTGGCTGAGGAGAATGTGATAGTAGCGGAAATTGGACGAATTATTAGTTCAACCCTCAGCATTGAGGAGGTGTATAAATTATTTAGCGACGAGGTGAAAAAGCTTATTCCCTTCGACTGGATTTCCATATCCTTGATCAATCAGAAGGAACAAAAATTCTGTAACCGCTACGTAGATGGAAGTCCTATTCCAGGAAGGAACCCCGGGGAAGCTTTCCCCATAGCCGGAACATTCAGCGAAAAGGTGCTCCAGTCGCGAAAAGGCATTGTAATTGAGGGGAAAAGAGAAAATGAAATATTAGCCGAGTTTCCCACCCTGCTCCCAATTATTAACGTAGGTGCCAAGTCCCTCCTATCGGTTCCCTTAATTTCGGGAAACCAGCCTATTGGAGTGCTCCATTTCAGATCGAAAAAAAATAATATTTATTCAGAACGAAACCTGAGGGTGGCCGAAAGTATTGCCAATCAGATCGCCGGCGCCATCGCCAACGCCCAGATCTTTAGGGAATATATCCGGGCAGAGGTATCACTGCGAGATAGTCAGGATTATTTAAAGAATCTGTTGGATTCCATCCGCGCAGGGATTATTGTTATCGATTTAGAAACTCATGCCATCGTCGATATCAATGCCTTCGCCATCGAAATGATAGGTGTGGCTAAGGAACAGGTGCTGGGTCGAATGTGTCACCAATATATCTGTCCGGCAGAGGATGGAAAATGCCCGATCACTGACCTCGGGCAGGCCGTAGATTGTTCAGAACACGTACTATTAAAAGTCAATGGTGACCGGATTCCTGTCCTAAAAAGCGTGATCCCAACGATGCGCGAAGGACGAGGATATCTGATCGAAAGCTTCATCGACATCTCCGAGCGTAAGCGCGCAGAGGCCGAGGCAATTTCTTTTCAGGAGCAGCTTCGCCAATCCCAGAAAATGGAGGCCATCGGCAAGCTGGCGGGTGGGATCGCCCATGACTTCAATAACCTCCTCACCGTCATTAAAGGCTACAACCAACTCTCCCTCATGGAGCTTAAAAAGGACGATCCTCTGAGGGCAAACATCGAAGAAGTCCAGAAAGCCGCTGAGCGGGCAGCGGCCCTCACTCGCCATATTCTGGCCTTCAGCCGCCGCCAGATCTTACAATTTAAAGTTTTCGATCTGAACACTCTCTTGCATAATCTAGACAAACTGCTCCGGAGGCTCATTGGTGAAGATATCGAATTGGTCACCTTTTATTCGGAGGATCTGGGGAAGGTCAAGACCGATCCCGGACAGATCGAACAGGTGGTCATGAACCTGGCGGTCAATGCCAGGGATGCGATGCCCCACGGAGGAAAGCTAACCATCGAGATGGCCAATGTAGAGTTGGATCAGGCTTATGCTCAGGTCCACAGAGGTGTAACTCCAGGCCGTTATGTTATGTTTGCAGTGAGCGATACAGGAGTGGGCATGACTCCAGAGGTTAAAGAACGGATCTTTGAGCCTTTCTTTACGACAAAAGAGATGGGGAAGGGGACAGGGTTAGGTTTATCAACGGTCTACGGAATTGTGAAGCAGAGTGGGGGTAACATCTGGGCTTACAGTGAGCCGGGTCAGGGAACAACCTTTAAGATCTATCTGCCGCGGGTGGATGAGGACGCAGAAGAGGTAAGGGAGAAGGTCGTCCGGGAAGAAATTCCTGATGGCAATGAAACTATTCTCGTGGTGGAGGATGAAGAACCGGTTCGAAATTTGGCGGTACGGATCTTACAGAAGCAGGGGTATAGGGTTTTGGATGCCTCTCAAGGGAATAATGCCCTGCTCATCTATAAGCAACATAAGGGGCCGATTCATCTGATGGTGACCGATATGGTGATGCCCGGAATGAGCGGTCTTGAGTTAGCCCAACGGCTGGAGTCCTTCAATTCGGAGATAAAAGTCCTCTTTATTTCCGGTTACACCGATCAAGCCATTGTCCATCATGGTGTGCTGGAAAGAGGAATGAATTACATCCAGAAGCCCTTCACTCCGGATGCCTTGACGCGTAAGGTACGGGAGGTTTTAAATAAATAATTCCTAATCCCACCTAAATGAAATCCTCAATGTCTTTGATATGTCTTTCAAGAAATGAGGTTTAACTCATAAGGTAAAACCACCAAGAGCGATTATTCATAGCGGCGTAAAATATCCCAGTAGGCACCCCGATATCCTTTCCGGATCGCCTCGGAAAGCCGCTGGTTGGCGTTATAATTATAGTTCCGCTCCGGCCTGGAAGGGTCAAAGAAGAAGAAACGCTGGTCCGCGCCGATTTGCTCATCCAGCAGGTCAAAAACGAAGGGGGCAATGCGTGGCTCAAGAAAGAAGAGAGGCTCTGACCCATTTTCACCCGTTCCCAGGCCCTCGTCTTGACCCTCGTTCCTAAGGTGGCGGGCGAGTTCGGTTCCGGGATAGACGCGCACCCCTACGGCCACCCCTACCCTTTCGGGATTTATACGTTTCATCAGCTCGAGGGTACGGACAAGGCTCTCTCTGCTTTCCCCGGGTGATCCGAGTAAAAGGTCGAGCATGACCGCCATACCCGACTCTTTACACCAGCTCGCCGTTTGAGCGATGTCATCGGGGGAGAAATCGCGTCCTAATCGTCGCAAGATTTCCCCGTCGCCGCTATCCACTCCAAAGTTAATGCCCACGCATCCGGCCCGGTGCATGGTCCGGGCTAATTCCGGCGAGAAAGGGACAGGGGCACAGTAAGCATACCAGCGCAGT
>Ga0224495_10001756_pt1 | contig 14929 bp, 11 predicted proteins | sample SF_Jul11_sed_USG_FD_168128 | JGI IMG/M metagenome (GOLD analysis project Ga0224495, IMG submission 168128) | Sediment microbial communities from San Francisco Bay, California, United States - SF_Jul11_sed_USGS_4_1 | ecosystem: Environmental > Aquatic > Marine > Sediment | place: USA: California... | reverse complement strand
TCCCCATACGGGTATTCCGTGGGCAGCAGAGATTCCTGGACTTTCTGGGCGGTTTTCAAATCCTCTTCCATCAGCCGTTTGGCCAGGGTGATCTGGTCGAAAAGAGATTTCATCCTCAACATCGACTTGACCCTGGCCACAAGCTCGGTCTCGTGGAAAGGCTTGGTGATATATTCGTCCGCGCCGGAGTCCAGCGCCGCCACCACGTCTTTGACCTCTTTTTTCTTGGCGGTGAGCAGGATTATGGGCACATGGCGGGTAGACTCCATGGACTTGAGCCGGGCGGCCACTTCCATGCCGTTCATCTCCGGCATCATAAGGTCCAGCAAAACCAGGTCTATCTGGTTGCGCGCCGCCAACTCTATGGCTTGCATACCATTGTAGGCGGAGAGAACCTCATGTTGGTGATTCTCCAGAATCACCTTGAGAAGAAAGACGTTATCTTCGTTATCGTCTACGGCTAATATTTTCGCCATGTGTTCCCCTTATAGCGCCTCTAATACTACACTATTTCCGGCCTGGCCTGATCTGAAATGTTAGCACAGCTTTATTATGCTCCTGCAGGCTTTTGGAAAAATAATGCTCCCCGTTGTTCTTGGACACAAAATAGAGATAATCCACCGGCGCTGGAGCCCACGCCGCTGATAATGAATCGATTCCGGGGTTGGCGATAGGCCCTGGCGGCAGGCCCCGGTATCGATAGGTGTTGTATGGCGAGTCGTAGCTCAAATCTTTCTTGCGGATGTTTCCGTCGAAATCGGGCAGTGAATATATCACCGTGGGGTCGCTCTGCAGAGGCATCCCGATTTTCAGCCGGTTGTGGAACACCGCGGATATCAGCGGCCGCTCAAACCCGGCGCCAGTCTCCTTTTCGATAATGGAAGCCATGGTCACCAGCTGATGCAGGCGGAGAGGATCGGCCATGGCCTCCTCTGGCAGCGCCTGGGCCGCCTTCCGGCGGAAGGTGGAGAGCATGGTTTCCACCACCGTTTTCACCGGGGTGGATTTTGCGAAATGATATGTCTCCGGAAACAGATAACCCTCCAGCGACGCGCCTGGAAAGCCTTTCTGCCTCATCCTGGTCGCAACGTCGCTGGCAGTGGAGATGAATTCCATCGCCGGGGCCACTCCGGCTTTCTCCAGCTCCTCGGCCACCTGGGCAATGGTCAGCCCCTCGCGGATGGTCACCGGCCTGGCCCATGTCTTGCCCGAGATCAGCAACCGGGCGATCTGGCGGATGGAGCTCTCTCCGGCGAATCGATACTCGCCTGCCTTCACCTCGCCTCCCGCCCGCCGCACCTCCATCTCGAACACCATGGCGCTGCGGATGGCGCCATCGTCCATCAGGCGCCTGCCCACGGCCCTGGCCGATTCGCCCCGGCGAGCCTCGAACAGCACATACCCTTCCCTCCAGCCGGGCCGGGTGGCCGCCGCGTCGAACCAGAGATATCCGGCCACCCCGGCCAAGGCAAGCCCAACCGCCAGCGCAGCCAGCTTTTTCACTCTGCCACGCCTTTGGCCCTGGGGCCTCCCGCCGCCATCCAGCCATTGAGGATCAGTTGCGCCGCCATCTGGTCCACCGATTTTTTCCTTTTCTTCCGGCTCACGCCGGCGTCTTTCATGATCCTGTCCGCCTCGGCGGTGGTCAGCCTCTCGTCCCAGAGCACCACTTCCAGGCCCAGGGCCTCCTTCAGCTTTCTGGCCACCGAGGCGCAAGCCTGCGCCCGTTCCCCCTTTTCGCCGGACATGTTCACCGGATAGCCGATCACTATACGCTCGATATCATATTTTTCCATCAACTCCATGACCCAGGCAAGCTCGGATTTATAACCCGTCCGCTCCCGGACCCCGATAGGCTGGGCTGTGATATAAAGCTCGTCGGTGATGGCTGCGCCGGTGCGCTTCTGGCCGATATCCAGCCCCAAAGTTCTTCTCATTTTCCTTGCGTAACCGCGATAATCGACTGGCGCAGGATTTCGGCCATGCGCAATATCTCCGCCAGCGCCGCCGCCGGCGCCGGGAAAAGAACCATAGTGTTCCCCAGCGGCCGCACGATCAGCCCCCGGGCCTTGGCCTCCGCGGCGCATCGCGCCCCCATCTGCGCCTCCCATGGGTATGGCTCGCCGCTGGCCTTATCCAGCACAAGCTCCACTCCGGCTATCAGCCCCCGGCGGCGTACATCTCCCACATTGGGCAGGCTCAAGAAACCTTCCAGCGCCCGGCCCAAGGCGGCGCCATGCTCATTCACCCGCTCCACTATCCTGCGCTCTTCCATCAGCCGCAGATTCTCCAACGCGGCCGCGGCGCCCAGCTGGTTGGCGGTATATGTGTGCCCATGAAAAAATGTTTTTCTATCCTTCTGCTCCCCCAGGAAGGCGTCGAACAGCTTGCCGCTGGTCAGCGTGGCGGCAAAAGGAAGTAGCCCGCCGGTAATCGACTTGGAGAGGGTCATGATATCCGGGTGGACATCCTCATGCTCGCAGGCGAACATCCGCCCAGTCCTGCCGAACCCCGTGGCCACCTCGTCGGCGATAAGCAACACACCATGGCGTTGACAAGCCTCCCAGGCCCGTTTCAGGTACCCTGCCGGGGCGGTGATTATCCCCGCCGGGCATTGCACTATCGGCTCGATGATCATGGCCGCCAGTTGGCCCTGGTTCTCCTCCATGGCCCGGTCCAGCAGGTCGGCGCAGGCCAGGGCGCACTCGGGCTGTTTCTTGCCCAGCGGGCATCGATAGCAATAGGGGGGTGGGACGAAAACCGCGTCGAACAGGAGGTTTTTAAACACGGCGTGGTACAGGTCTATCCCTCCCACCGAGACGGCGCCCACCGTGTCTCCATGATAGGCCCCTCCGATAGAGAGAAACTTCTCCCGTTTCCCCTCCGGCGCCGCTTGACGCCAATACTGGCAGCTCATCTTTATCGCCACCTCCACCGCAGTGGAGCCATCGTCGGAGTAAAAAACGCGCTCCAGCCCCCGGGGAGCGATGGAAGCCAGCTTTTCCGCCAACTGCGCCGCCGGAGCGTTGGAAAGCCCCAGGAAGGTGGAGTGGGATATCTTCCCAAGTTGGCGGGTCACGGCGCGGTTCATCGCCGGGTCCCCATGGCCATGGATGTTGCACCAGTAGCTTGAATGCCCATCCAGCCATTGGCCGCCATCCGCGCCGCGCAGCGTCACCCCATGGCCGGACTCGATCACATCCACAGGCCCCTCCATCCACTCCTTCATCTGGGTGAATGGATGCCAGATATATTTCTTATCCTTGGCCTCCAGCTCTTTGGCCCGCTGAGCCCTGGCTTCCGGCGAAAATTCGGCAAGCCGGGCAAGAAAGTTTTCAGCTTCCAGCCCACTTTCGATCCCTTTCATAATGGACCGCCGGTTCAGCCTGGGCAGATGGCCCACCAAACCGAACACCTCTTCGCCGCTCTTTCTGCGGATCAGGTCAAGGTCCGGCTGTGGATATTTACCCTTTCTGCAGGCGTTGAATATTATCCCCAACACCTCCAGCCCTTCGGCCCGGGCCGCGTGCGCCGCGGATAACGCCTGGTTGATGCTCCCCAAATATGGATGGACGACTATCAGAACCGGCAGGCCCATCAGCCGCGCCAGGTCCGCCATGAAAAAATTTTGGGTGATCGGGACCATCAGCCCGCCCGCGCCCTCCACGATCATCAGTTCGTGTTGTTGCGATAGGGTGTTGAATGCCTCCATGATCGCCCCGATATCGACGCTGGCGCCTTCCGCCATGGCCGCGTGATAAGGCGACAGCGGCGCGCGCAAGGCCACGGGGCGCGTCAGCGAAACCGGATCCCTGCTTTCGGCCAGCTTCATCAAAAAGCCCGCGTCGCCGCCGGGCAGCTTGCCCCTGGAGGGTTTCACTCCGGTTTCCAGCGGCTTCATCACGCCCACGTCCCGGCCCAGCTTCCGCAACCAGGCGGCCAGACCTCCGGCGATGAGGGTCTTTCCCACGCCAGTGTCGGACCCGGTGACGAAAAATCCCCCTCCCTGGCGCATCTATCCCTCCCGCCGGGCTTTTATGAAAATGACCTCGTATGTGGCGGTGAAGCCGCTGTCGCCCCTATTCTTGAGCAGCGCCGCATACTCTTTCTCCACCCTGCCCAAAAAGCCTCTGCGGGCAAGCCCCGCGCCGGAAAGCGCCGCCGGGCCCAGGGCGCCCACTTTTTTCAGGGACCTGATGAAGTCGTAGAAGTTGGCATATTGACGAGGCCGGAGGCTTTGAGTGACCTCTGCGGAAAAACCGGCGCGGGCCAGCTCCTCCTTCAGTCGATGCGTGGAGGGAAAGAAGTCCGCCGCAAAGTTCAGCCGTTGCCCGGCCTTGCCCTCCAGCGCCGCCGATACCGCCAGCTTGAGCTCCGGAAATGTGCCCGGCCCCAACGTGGCCGCCACCAGCGCCCCATCAGGGCGCAACATCCGGGCCGCCTGCGCCAGGAATGGGCCGATATCCGCCACCCACTGCATCGCCAGGCTGGAGACGACAATGTCGAACGAGCCTGCGGAGAAGGGCAACGCTTCGGCGCGGGCATGGATGACTCCGGCGCCCAGTGGCTCAAGCCGTTGGGCGGCGATCCTGACCATTGCGGCGGAGGCGTCCATGGCCATGGCCACCGAAGGCCGGGCCGCGGGGAGGATGTGGCCCATCAACGCGCCGGTTCCGCAACCGATATCAAGAATCCGCAGCCCAGGGCGGGCGTGGGATAGGGCCATCTTCGCCGTCTGCTGGGCGATCTCATCCTGGAACCGGGCGTAAAGCGAGTATTCGCCGGCGCTCCGGTCGAAAGCCCGGATGACTTTTCGCGTGATGGATGAGGTCAGCAAATTAATATGAGCCTGAAAGGAAGTTATTTATGGCCGCGGCGGTATCCGCCAGGCGAGTAAGATGGGGTGCGTGTCCGCAATTATCCATTGTGGACCAGGATAAATCCGAAAAGATACCATCCCATAACGCCTGTCCCGCCACCGGACAAATTCTATCAAGCGTTCCGTTGATTATCAACCCGCGCACGAAGCTGGGGATGGCCCGATGGCGCGTCAGGTCAAGCTCCGTCAACTCGCCAAGCGTGGCCAGCAGCGCCTCCTTGTCCGGCGGGAAGGCGCCGGCGGGGGTCAGCGCCGCGCGGATTGGCGCCTCCATCTCCGGCCCGATCAATTCACCGGACATGAAAAAAAATTCGATGAAGGTCCTGAGAGCGGCGGTGTGATCTGCCGTCAGTTGCGCCCTAAGCCGCTCGATGGCCGACAGGGTCTGGCCCAGGCCGGAGCCTTTGGGGGCGATAAACCGCGCTGGGGCGGCCAGCAGTACAAGCGATGATGGGATCGGCGCCAATCGCTCCAGCGCGTATCTGGCGGCGATGGCGCCACCCATGGACCAGCCCAGCAGGTGGAACTGGCCATCTGTATACTCCTTTGCCATCTGGCTGATCCAGTCCATGTAGCGGGAGAATGTGTATGGCCCAGGCAGGTCCCTGGCGGCGCCATGGCCGGGCAGGTCTATGTTTATCACCCGGTGGCCGCTGGCCAGAGCGTCGGCCAGAGGCGCCATGGATGAGCGGCTCTGGCCCCAGCCATGAACGATGATGATGGCCGGACCTTGGCCGGTGATTTCCATAAAATTGAGCTTCATGCCACATTCTTGCAAAGAGTGAATTGAATAACAAGCATGTATAGATAAAGGTTATGAAAATCCAACTCCCATCTAAAACCGAAAGCAATAATCAATAAATATCGTTCATTTATTGTTTCATGCTTTGTTGATACTTAATTATTCCACTGCATCTTGATCTTGCAACGTCAAAACTAATGAAAAACATTGTCGCAAATCGAAACTTCGCAATCCATCATTTGCTTATAAAGGGTTTCTTTCAAGCAAACAAACAGGATCATATTGACATATTGCCAAATAATGAAAGATACTACGCGACAAAACAAGCAATAGCAATATTATCGGAGGTAAAGTGAGCATTGTACATATGAGGCAGATTTCTGCGCAAATGAAAAAGCTGTTTCACGATTCTATTGATTGTAGCGATATCAGAGGCGACAATAATGATGCAGAAAAGAGCTTTCTCTCAAGAGCGCTTGCTGGGTATTCGATTTTGGATATGTGTAGTGCGAAACCAGAGGATATTGCCCCTTTTATTGTAGATGGATTCAACGACAATGGAATTGATGCCATCTACTATTCAAAAACAGAACGGGAACTTTATGTGGTTCAGTCAAAATGGATTTCTGATGGGAAAAATAATGTTCCCCAAGCAGATGTTCTAAAATTCACAAACGGCATTAGAGATTTGCTTAACTTCCAATTTGAACGTTTTAACGACAAGTTAAATAAACACAAAGATATTATCCAGAATGCAATTAATGATTCCGAAACACGTTTTCATATTGTTTTGGCTCATACAGGAACTGAAAAAATATCGACACACGCACGGCGGGTAATTGACGACCTCTTAACAGAAATGAATGATCCCACAGAAGTTCTATCTTTTGCCGAGATCAACCAAGAACGTATTCATCATTCCATTGTTATGGGAGCATCTGGAAGTCCAATCAAATATAGTATCTCACTGCACGATTGGGGGGTTGTTCGGGACCCAAGTATTGCATATTACGGCCAGGCAAACGCCAGTGATATCGGAAAATTATGGCTAGATCATCGAAATCGATTATTTGATGGAAACCTCAGAAGCATATTGGGTAGCACTGACGTTAACAGTGAGATCACGGAGACTATTTCAGCAAACCCAGAGTTGTTTTGGTATTTCAATAATGGTGTCACAATGATAGCTAATAAAGTAACAAAAACAGTTGCTGGTGGAAGTGATCGGAAAAGCGGCACATTTGACTGTATTGGCATAAGCATTGTCAACGGTGCTCAGACCGTAGGATGCATTGGCAAATATTACGAGAATAGTCCCAATGCGATAGGAAACGTTATGGTTCCGATGAGGATTATTTCATTGGAAAGCTCACCCGCGGATTTTGGTAGCAGAATTGCCAGAACTAACAACCGTCAAAACAAAATTGAGAACAGAGATTTTGTTACTCTCGACCCAGAGCAAGGTCGTATTAAATCTGAATTGCAAATTGACGGAATTACTTATCACATCATGCGATCAGCCGAAACAGCCAAAGGTGCAAACTCTTTCGATATAGTTGAAAGCACTACCGCCTTAGCTGTAGTTTCTAATGATATTAAACTAGTAGTGCAACGTAAAAGAGAGATTAGCAAAATGTGGGACAATTTGAACAAGCCGCCGTACACGTCACTTTTTAACAAAAATGTCACTGGAAGGTATGTATGGCAATCCGTTCAACTGAATCGGCGCATTGAGTCAGTCATTTCAAAATTGGAGAAAGAAAAAGCCGGAAGGCTGAAAGCTGTTTTAATACACGGCAATTACATTATTGCATTTATGCTTGCTTCAGAGTACGGAAGCGCGAAAATTAAAGATATTGATTTTGTTAATACCGCCATCACGGAAGAGTGGATTAACGACCGTGTAAATGCTTATGCCAATGCGCTACAAGAACAGATTGATGCTACCTATGGAAAAAATAGCGTAATTCCAACCCTGTTTAAAAATCCTACAAAGTGTAAAGCTCTCTATGGGAGCATCAAAAAATAATTGAATTTGTGTATCCATGGCCATAATCCGAATACATATTCTTTTCGGAATAATCCGGCATTGCCGTAGCTAATTACCTCTTTATCATCCCACTCCGCCCAGCTCGAACCTGTCTTTCCAGCGCTCCATCATGGCCCGGCGCAGGGGGTGATGCTCCGGCGCGTCCAGGGTGGGGTCCTGCTGCACTATCTGGAAAGCCGCCTTGCGCGCCTCGGCCAGTATTTTGAAATCCCGCACGATATCTCCCAGTTTGAACTCCGCCATCCCCCACTGTTTCTGGCCGAAAAACTCCCCGGCGCCTCGCATGGTCAGGTCCGCCTCGGCGATCTCGAATCCGTCGTTGCTTCTCTCCATGACCTTCAGCCGCTCCCAGGCCGGGGAGCCGGGGTATGTGTCGGCCATCATCAGGCAGATCGATGGGCGCGCCCCACGGCCCACCCTGCCGCGCAATTGGTGAAGCTGGCTCAGGCCGAAGCGCTCGGCGTGTTCTATCATCATCACCGAGGCGTTGGGCGCGTCCACCCCCACCTCCACCACGGTGGTGGCCACCAGCGCGTGAAGCTTGCCATGGAGGAAAGCCTCCATGGTTTTATCCTTCTCCTCGCTTTTCATCCGGCCATGGATCAGCCCCAGCTTCAGGTCGGCCAGGTCCTCCTTCTGAAGATGCTCGAACATCTCCTTGGCCGCTTTGAGCTCCAGCTTCTCGCTCTCCTCCACCAACGGGTAGACGATGAACGCCTGCCCTCCGCGCCGGATCTCATCCCGTAGCGCGTGGAGGGCGGCCCCACGGGCGCCCTGGGCGAACAGCCGGGTGGCCACGGGGGTGCGGCCTGGAGGCATCTGGTCGATAATGGAGACGTCCAGGTCGCCATACAGTGTCATGGAGAGGGTGCGTGGGATGGGCGTGGCGGTCATGATCAGCGTGTGGGGGTGGTCACCTTTTTTCATCAGTTGGGCGCGCTGGTTCACCCCGAATCGGTGCTGCTCGTCTATCACCACCATTCCCAGGTTATCGAAAACCACCTTATCCTGGATCAGCGCGTGGGTGCCGACAACGATATGGGTCTGGCCGCTGGAGATCTGATCGAGGATCTGCTGTTTCTTTGTCCGGCCGGAGGTGAGAAGGACGGTGTTCACCTTGGTATGCTCCAGGAGCGCGGATATCTTGCGGTGGCTCTGGGCGGCCAGAAGCTCCGTCGGGGCCATGATGGCTGCCTGCCGTTTGTTCCGGACGGCGATCAGCGCCGCCGCCAGGGCTATGACCGTCTTGCCGGAGCCGACATCCCCCTGCAGCAGCCGGCTCATGGGGCGGGGCCGGGCCATGTCCGCGGCGATCTCCCCCAACACCTTTTCCTGGGCGCCGGTGAGGGGGAAGGGGAGCAACTGCTTTATCTTGCCGATCAGCTCCGGGCCGGACTCCATGGCCGCCTGGGGGTGGTACACCGTCTTGCCCCGTTTCATCAGGGCCAGGGCGGTCTGGGCCATGAAGAACTCGCAGAAGATTAGCTTCTTCTGCTCCCGGGTTTTTACGTCGGCCAGTTCCGCCAGGCTCACCTCCGGCCCGGGCCAATGCGCCGTCCGCACCGCATCGGCCAGCGGGGGGAGCCGATATTTCTGGTTCAGGGCCTCCGGAACGAAATCCTCCAGTGCCCCGGCAAGATCGAGGGCCGCCAGGGTGGCGGCGCGGATCGCTTTTTGCGATAGGCCCTCGGTGGCGGGGTAGACCGGCGTCACCCTGCCCATATGGGCCAAAGACTCCTCCCCCTCGAACCGTTCGGTGTCTGGATGGAAGATGGTTTTGGCTCCGCTGTATTTGTTGGCCTCCACCCGGCCGGAGATTATCCATTCCGAGCCAGGCTTGAACTTGGCCTCCAGCGCCTTGGCCTGTATGTTGAACCAGGTGGCTCTGATAAAGCCGGTTTCGTCGGCGAAGGCAGCCTCGAAGACCTGGCGGCCTCCCCGCCCCCTGGGTTTTGCGCCGAAGGAGCGGACATAACCCTGCAGGGTGACAAACTCCCCCACCTCCACCTGGGCGATCTTTTTCACCTGCGACCTGTCTTCATAGCGGATGGGGTAATGGAAAAGAAGATCGCCGATGGTGTGGACGCCGAGTTTTTCGAAAAGCCCGGCCCGTTTGGGCCCGACGCCTTTGAGATACTGCACCGGGTCGCTCAATCCGCCGCCAGAGGCCATGGGGGCTATCTGCCTCCCCGAAGCGGCGCCCTGATCACCGCCGCCGGTTTCTTCCCCCGCCGGAGGCCGCGGGAAGGCCAATCCTCCACCAGCGTCCCCCGCCCGGGCTGTTACTCGACCCTGGTGAAAGCGTCGAAGAACGGAATGCGCATTTCGGTCTTCTGGAGGGTCATTGGCTCATACAGGAAATAAGCTTCCGCAGTAACGCTTTTCACCGAGGCCGGCCTCTGGATGAAGGTGAATTTCTCCACCCTGCTCTCGCCGGAGCGCAGCCTGTTGTCGCGGGCGATCTTGGCGCCATGGAGGAAGACATCTCCTCCGGCGCTGATCTCCATGCCGTTGGAGTCCACCACCGTCCGCCGGTAGACCCGTTCCTGCTTCTCTACCTCGGCGCCTCTTTCGTCAAAGGCGGTCACTTCCACCACCAGCTTGCGCTCGGCCGTGCCGGTGGGGATGGAATGGCCCGCCTTGGCGTTGGTCACCACCAGTTCGACAATAAGTACGCCAGGGGCGCGCTGCGGTTTTTTGATCTGCAGAGTTACGGCGTCCTTCATGCTCTCCACGTTGTGGGAAAGGGAATGGTCGGATATCTCCGTGATGCCACCGCCTGGGATTTTCACTCCTTCGATCTTTTTCATGTGGCAGTTGCGGCAGCTCTTCCCCTCTTTCCTTACGTTGGACTCGCTCCATTCCGAGTAGGTGTCCATAACCTTCAGCCCGTGGCTGGTCACCATGTTGTGGCATCCGGCGCAAAGCTTGGAAGAGGCGAAATCCTCGGAATACGCCTGGCCATGTTCCTCTATCTTTTTGTCCTTGTTGGGCGAATATTTCACCTTGCCGGGCTTGGAGACGAAGTGCGCTCCGTTGTCCAGCGTCACCTGGGCCACCGTATGGCAAAAGTCGCAGGTGACTCCCTCGCGGGTGATCTCCAGATTCGCGCCGTAATCCCCGGTGACCAGCACCGTGGGAGCGTGGCAGGGTAGGCATATCCTGGCCGCCTTTCCCTCGGTCTCGGTATAGGCTTTCTGGTAGGCGGCAGTGAAAATGGGATTGTTGAAGGTGAAAGCATGCAGGCCGCCGCGCCAGTTGCGGAAATGATCCTCATGGCATCCTTTGCAGGCGTACGCGCTTTCAAAAACGCTTTCGGCCCCTGGAGAGACCCCCGGCGCCGCGAAAAGGGCCACCCAGGCCAGCAGAGGAAGGAAAAGACTAAGCCCAATGTCGCTCCGGCCCGATCGTTTCATTTTATTCAGCCCTTTCGATAATATTATTTCGCCACAAGCAGATCACTGCCCGCCATTGCCCCGTAGACGGCCCTGGCCGGCATGCCCCCGGGCCGCCATATTCTTCGCCAAATAGTTTATCATGGCCCAATCCTGATAGCCATTGGGCCGGTCAACCCCCGGTCATATGAAGGCGCCCGTTCAAATTCTGCGCAGGTAATACTCCATGGTGTCGCCATCCATCCCCTCACCCTCCAGCCTGGCCGTTTTGCACCGTGATACCCACGAGTGTATGTCTGGATAGCTTCAGGGGTGGCCGGAGCGCAACAGCAACAACTGGCCTGGGGCCATCTTGTTCAAGGCCTGGGCGCTGAGGATCACCGGCATTCCCATGCCGCAATCTCCCAGCTCCAGCGTCTGGTCTGGCGTGAGAAGCGGCTTGGGCGACTTGGAAATTTCCCTGCGGATGTCATCCATGCTCTGCAGGCGGGGCCTGTCCCAGGCTTTCATATGAACTCTCCTGATGGTTTCTCAGTCCATGATACCAGCCTATATGGCCAAAAAAAACCGGCCGGGTGTAGCCGGCCGGCAAATGCAGGAGCGGATAAAAACTCCATGCCGCCTAATCCTGATACATCAGCCCCTTGCGGTATTCGTTGCGCACCTTGACATTGGCCGTGGTCAGCTGGGTGGCGAACATATGAAACTGCTTGGAGAAGGGGATGAACAGGATGAAACCAAAAGAGAGCCCCACATGGGCCGCCCAGGAGATTATGTAAAAGATGGCCATGGCGGACTTGCTGCCGAAGAAGATGGCGTTTATGGCCAAGCCGCTGACATGGCCCACGGGGGACCAATGGCCCGGGAAATCCTGCATGGCCAGCCTGGTTCCCTCCACCGCGAAGGCCGTGACCACCACAGAAAGCAGCAGGATCATGATTATGGCGTCCTCCAGGTTCCCCACTATCCTCTCGGGCGGGAACACATAGCGCCTGAGCAGGAAGAAGGTGACCGCCAGAAAAAGTATCAGCCCTGCGATATCCAGGACCAGAGAGAATATTCTCCATATGTTCCCCTGCAGGAGGGCGCCGTAGAAAAAGTCAAAATCCAGCGCCACGGTGGCCGTGCCCAGCACCAGGATGTAGAAGGACCACATGGTCAGGTTCAGAGCCCACTGGCGGATGCGGCTTCGGGCGCCCACCCGATAGGCGAATAGGCACTCCGGCGAAAGCAGCTTCTGGATGGACATGAAAACAACCTTGAGTGGTGTGGCGCCCATCAGCTCGGGGGTGTCCGCGTCATCCCTGCCGGCAAGCCAGGTTTTGATTTTCATATGGGTGGCCATCATGAACACGGCCATCATCATGCCGGCGGCGATATAAAAACCGGTATGCATGAACCGGGGAAGCCCTATGAACACTTCCCTGCATAGCCCATCGGCTGGGCATCCTGGGTTTTCCCAAAGCGTGTGTAACATCTTTATCCGCTCCCATTAAAGTTATTGTTCTCTGGCAAATATCCAGCTGTTGCCGGGGTTTTGGTCAATCCGCCTCCAGGGTGCAGGTCAGGGGAAATCCCCTGGCTCTGGCGGACTGATGGACCATTTCCACCTTAAACTCGGCCCTCTCCAGCGGCATCAGGGCCACCGGGCTGGAGCCTGTATGGTGAATCTCCAGCATCAAATCCTGCGCCTTGCCGAGCCCATGGCCGAATATGTTCATAAGAACCTTGACCACAAAATCCATGGTGGTCACCGGGTCGTTATGCATTATCACCCAATATAGGGGTATCAATCGTTCGTCGGTAAGGGTTTCGCCCCTTATATTCTCGACAAAAACAGGTTTTTCCTTGGCCATGGATATACACAAAGCATGTTACACCAGAATCACCTTCCCACTGAAGTGAATGATACCATATCCACTCCCTTTTGCTCCATGCGCCCCACGGCCGGCGGCGCCATTGTATGGTGATGCTATTCGTTGCGCCGCGATTCGAAAATAATCGCAGGAGCCCAAATCTTTGGCGCGCCATCCGCCGCCTTGGGGTCTGCAGAACAAAAAAACCTCTTTTCAGGCAAGTTTCCTGTTTGTTTGTCACTATTCTTGGCATTTAGGATATTGCTAATATTTGGATTTAAATATATACTTAAAAGGTTTAGAGAATACATTACAAGGACTTGAGCCAGCGCATGACTAAAGCCATCAAACCAGCCACCAAACCGGACAGTTCCGCCGCCGGGGGTGAGCAGCGAGTACAATACCTTGAACGGCTAAAGAAAATCTCTCACCAGATCCACTCCGCCGAAAACCTGGATGAGTTACTCATAAACCTGCAGACCCCCATCCTCAGCCTGCTGGACGCTCAACGGATCACCATTTACGCCGTCGATAAAGTCAAAAGAGAAATCTATTCCAAATATAAGCTCGGGGACAAGGCTCTGGAAATAAGGGTCCCCATCAACAAACTTTCCATCGCCGGTTATGTGGCCGCCACAGGGTCCACCATCTCCATCTCCGACGCCTATAACGACATCGAGCTTCTGGCCATATATCCAGACCTTAAGTTCGACCGCAGTTGGGACAAGAAAAGCGGATTCAGGACCAAGCAGGTGTTGGCGTACCCCCTGATGCACGAGAAATACCTCATGGGGGTGATCCAGGTAATCAACAAAAAAGCCGGCGAGAAATTTTCCAACGCAGACCGCAACGCCGTCCAGGAAATCTCCGAAGTTCTGGGCCTGGCTCTTTTCAACCATCAAAAGCGGGCCGTCAAATACAAAACCAAATTTGACTGGCTGCTGCATAACAACCTCATCTCCCGGGAGGACCTGGACAAGGCGATAAAAGAAGCCAGGGTGCGCTCATGGCCCCTGGAGGAGGTGTTGATAAAGGTCTCCAAGGTGCCCAAGGAGAATGTGCTCAAGTCCCTGTCGGCCTATTTCAACCTCCCATACTTCTCCTATCATGAATCGTTCATCCCATCCCTGTCGCTGGTGGACAGGCTGAACAAGAAAAGCCCTTTCAGCTTCCTGGAGACCAACGGGTGGACCCCGTTCCGCGAGGAGGAGGGGAAGCTGCACGTGCTGTGCGAGGATCCGGCGGACCAGGCCAAGGTCGCCCAGATACCCCTGATGGTCCGCGGCGGCAAGTTCGACATGTTCGTTGGGCTGCGAAGCGACGTGCAGGAGATCATCGCCAAGCTTTCCGGCCAGAAACGGTCGATGGTCGGCAACTTCGACGACAGCGATCTGGAGGTCACCAAGGGGGATGAGGCGGCCACCGATCAGGAGTTTGGCGAGGAGGGTATCTCCGTCAGCGAAGGGGACACCGGCGTGGTGAAGCTGGTCAACTTTCTGCTGATCGAGGCATACAACCGGGGCGTATCCGATATCCATGTGGAGACATATCCCGGCAAGGCCAATACGCTCATCCGGTTCCGCCAGGATGGCGACTGTTTCCTGTTCAAGGAGATCCCCGCCAACTGGAAGAAGGCTCTGCTGGCCAGGATCAAGATCATGAGCAACCTTAACATCGCCGAAAAACGCCTGCCCCAGGACGGCAAGATACAGCTGAAGCATGGCGACAAGATCATAGAATACCGCGTCGCCACCATCCCCACATATGGCGGCAACGAAGACGCAGTGCTCCGCATCCTGGCCGCCAGCGAGCCCTTGCCGCTGGACCGGCTGAACCTGTCGGATCGGAACAAGAAGGCCTTCATCGAAAGCGTGTCCAAACCATACGGCATATACCTGGTGGTGGGGCCCACCGGCTCCGGCAAAACCACCACTCTTCACTCGGCCCTGGGGCACATCAACACCGTGGACATGAAGATATGGACCGCCGAGGACCCGGTGGAAATAA
>Ga0224495_10001755_pt1 | contig 14931 bp, 18 predicted proteins | sample SF_Jul11_sed_USG_FD_168128 | JGI IMG/M metagenome (GOLD analysis project Ga0224495, IMG submission 168128) | Sediment microbial communities from San Francisco Bay, California, United States - SF_Jul11_sed_USGS_4_1 | ecosystem: Environmental > Aquatic > Marine > Sediment | place: USA: California... | reverse complement strand
AGCATTTCCTTTTCTCTTTCTTCTCCGCCATCTCCCCTTCTCTTGTTTTTACCTTTTCCGCATTTTTTTCGAGTTCTGCCATGAGCACCCGGAGTCTCTCCGATTTTTCATCAAGGGCCCTGAGATTGGCGCGGTAGCTGCTGAGGACAGCATGCTCGTAACGCGTCAGACTTTCCAGGTATTTCCAGACCCGCATCATCCGTGGAATGTCTTCAGCGCTCATGAGGATCATCACCATATCTCCCGCGTAACCGTATCTTTGCATGATCCTGAGTTTTCTCGCGAGCCACTCTTTCTGCCTGTCGAGACTTTCCCTGGTTTTCGCGATTTCCTTGTTGACCTCATCTATTTCCGATTCGGTCTGCCTCAGGATCCTTCTTTGTTTTCTCAGCTCTGCTTCGGCTATGCTCAGTTTCAGGCTGACGCTGTCGAGTTCGTTTAAAACCGACGATTCGCGCAGCAGGGTTTCGGACAGCTTTCTTTTCTGCTCCTGAATCTGCTCCTGTATTTTTTTGAATTCTTCTTCAGGGGCTGTTGTGTTCGAAACAGAAGGAAAAAACAGGAGAAGGACAAACACGAGGACTACAAACATCAGTACCTTATCCTTCCCAGCGCTATCGTTGCGCCGGCTAACCCAAGCAGCATTCCGATGACCGGCAGGGGGAGAAAAAGATTTGCAGGGAAGAGTACTGCCTTGAATACCGGCATCGTGACGCTGAGACGAAGGAGGACGGTATAGTAAAGGGAAAAACATCCCGCGAGACTGAGCAACCCTCCGCAAGCGCCGATAAAAGCTCCCTCGATCAGGAAAGGGGTCCTGATGAAGCCTTTTGTGGCGCCGAGAAGCTTAAATGTTTCAATCTCCTCGGTCCTCCGGTAGAAGAGTATTTTGACCGTACTGTAGCAGACGAAAATGATGCCGGTCGAAAGGATTACCGCAAAAACCAGCCCTATCGCATTAAAGCCTTTTTTTATGGCAGTAAGGGTAGTAAGGAAATTTTCTCCATAGTCTACCTCTGCTACCCCTTTTATTTTGAGGGCCTCCCTGGCAAGCTGCTGTGCTGTTTCCCGTCCGGTAGCATCTTTTCTCAGCTTTATTTCCAGAGAGTCCGGCAGGGGATTTTCCTCAAGCCCCTCGAGGATATAATCTGAATTCTTGAGGTACGATTTCAGCTCCTTCATCGCCTCGTCTTTTGAAATATATCTGACAGACAGCACAGCCCTGTTTTTCCTGATGGCATCCATGATGGAGTCAAGCCTGTCTTGCTGCAGATTGTTGTCGAGATAGACGTTCATCGAGAATTTTTTCGGCAATTTCTTTGTCGCGATGTCGATGTTGTAAAGGGCGAAAAAGCTGACACTGATAATGAGAAGTCCGGCCCCTATGGTCATGACCGAAAGAAGATTTATCCATTTTTCCTTCAGCAGACTCTGGACTGCAAGTTTCAGCGCATATGGTGCGATCATCTGCCAAATTCCTCCCCAATGAGATTGCCTGAGTCCAGCCGCAACACTTTATTGCCTGTATTCCGGTAAAGTTCCCTGTTGTGCGTGGCGATAAGTATCGTGGTGCCTTTTGCATGAACGTTCTTAAAAGTATTCATTACCCCTTCCGCTGTATCCGGATCGAGATTCCCGGTCGGTTCGTCAGCGAGCAGAATCACGGGTTCCGGAACGATCGCTCTCGCGATAACCACCCTCTGCTGCTCCCCGCCGGAAAGCCTTTTCGGGTAGCTGTCCGCTTTATGCCGGAGGTTTACGTTCTTGAGCACATCATAGGTCCTTGTCTTTGTCTCCTTTTCGCCTATTCCCCTGATGCGCAGGGCTATCGAGATATTTTCGAACACGGTCCTGTTTTCGAGGAGTCTGAAATCCTGGAAAACGATCCCGATGCTGCGCCTGACCAAAGGTATGCCGGAATCTTTTATCTGGGAAGTATCATATCCGTCGATGATGATTTCGCCGTTGTCGGGCCTTTCGGCAAGGTAGATCAACTTCAGAAGCGTAGTCTTGCCGGAACCGCTTGGTCCGGTCAGAAAGACCATCTGGCCCTTATCGACTGAAAAACTGATATCCTTTAATGCAGTCTGGTTGTCAAAATCCTTTGTAACATTCTGAAAATGGATCATCGGGAAATAACCCTCTCATTCATTCTTCTTGATGATGTAGTCAAGGAGTATATCATCAAGACTTTTTACGATCTGGCTTTTCGGTTCAGTCTGCTGCTCTGCACTGTTTTGAATCTGCGCAGGGGCTGGAGGCTCCCCTCCGGCAGGGGTATGCTTGCCCGCAATTAGCTCCTTTATCATGGCCTTGTGCTGTTCCTTCATGATTTCTCTTGCTTTCTCCTTATAGTCAGGGCTGGAGGCAAGATGCGCATAGCTGGACTTCTTTGAGGCCAATATAGTTCCCTTGAGGTACAACAGCGTTATGATAACGGGATTTTTCAGTCCGCTGTCTTCTGTCTGGACATGGTATATGGTACCCTTGTAAGGTACATTGGTATTATACCCTACGAGCATGGTCGTAACCTGTCGTTTTGTAAAACATCCTTTGTATTATAAGTACTTATCTTCAAAAAAGTGAAGGGAATATGCCCGAAGTGCAGGGCAAAGGCTTTGAGCATCTGAAGAGAGAAAAAACTTTTATCGGCCTGGATTCCCTTCTTTTTCGCCTGCCGGAGGCAGGAATGGGAAAGAAACTCTGCCACGCCATCATTTGGAAGGGCCGCCGGATGCATCCGGAACGCCTTTGAAAAAATTATTCCTTGGAGACGATATCAATCAATTTGGACTTTTCCTGCATCTGCTCGGTAAGGACCTCGCGCATTAATACGCAGGCCTTTATGACCTTCGGGTTGGCAACGCGGTAGTAGATGTTTACGCCTTCCCTGCGTGAGTCGAGTATACCCTTATGTCTCATAACGGCAAGATGCTGGGAGACATTGGCCTTCGGCACGCCGAGGATTTCAACCAGTTCACTGACCGTTTTTTCGCCTTCCTTGAGGGCGTTGAGTATTTCCAGTCTCTTGGGGCTTGCGAGCGTCTTGCAGACTTCAGACTGCAGTTCGAACAATGTCTTATTCTGTGCCATATTAATTATTCTATTTTTTTATTGACCGAAACGTCAAGTAAAAGTTCGGGCGGGTATTCTTTACTCCCTACAATAGTTTGTGATAAAATGTGAGACTTCAATAAGAATCCTCGAATGATAATGTCAAAGAAATATGCAATAGGAATAGATCTCGGAGGGACCAATCTCAGGGTTGCTCTCGTTTCCGCGGAGGGAGAGATCGTCAGGAAGATAAAGAGATCTTCTTCCGAACAGGTATTCGACTCTCTTGTGGAATCCATAGAAGAGGTTAAACACGGAGAGATTGCAGGGATAGGGTTGGGGGTAGCCGGGATTATCGACAGAAAAAACGGCAGGGTTTTCAGTTCTCCCAATCTGCGCGCAGTGGAAGGGATAGATCTCGTCCACGGGATACAGCGGAAATTCAATGTCCCTGTTTTTCTGGAAAACGATGCCAATGCCGCTGCACTCGGGGAAAAGGTGAGCGGAGCAGGGAAAAACTTCGAAAGCTTTGTGCTCCTGACGCTGGGGACAGGCATCGGAGGGGGTATCATCCACAAGGGAGAGTTGCTCGATGTTGCCGCGGAGGCTGGACATATGAGTATAAACGCGGAAGCGGATAAATGCCCTTGCGGAAATATAGGCTGCCTTGAGAATTATGCGTCTGCCCGGGCGATGATCGCCAGAGCCGTTGCGATGCTGGAGAAAGGGACCGAGAGCATTCTGAAAGAATGCTGCAAGGGGAGTATTTACAAAATAACACCTGAGGATATCTACAAGGCAGCCCTTGAGGGAGACACCCTTTCGCGGGAGATCCTGCGGGAGGCCGGGAAGGCCCTCGGAGTAGGTATCGCGAATATGATAAATGTATTGAGTCCGGAAGCGATCATCCTTGCCGGAGGCCTTATCGGCGCCTGGAACATATATGTGCAGGAGGCGATAAGAGAGGCTTCGAGAAGGGCTTTTAAAGATCTGTTTGATTCAGTGAAGATTATCCCTTCCTCCCTTGGAGATGAGGCGGGAACAGTCGGAGCCGCCAGTCTTGTATTTATGAAAATAGAAAAAAATACCCAGCCAAGATTTTAAATGTCAAAGAAGATTCGTAATTTTTCGATCATAGCGCACATAGACCACGGGAAATCAACGCTCGCCGACAGGCTGCTTGAATATACGGGAGCTCTTAGCGCGAGGGAGATGACCGCGCAGGTCCTTGATTCGATGGACCTTGAGCGGGAAAGAGGTATTACCATAAAGGCCCATGCGGTCAGGCTTCTCTACAGGGCTGATGACGGCAACGAATATATTCTCAATCTGATAGATACGCCGGGGCACGTTGATTTTTCCTATGAAGTCTCCCGGAGCCTTGCCTCCTGCGAAGGAGCGCTGCTCGTCGTTGACGCGACGCAGGGGGTTGAGGCGCAGACACTCGCAAACGCCTATCTTGCGGTTGAGCATGATCTCGAGATCATCCCTGTCATCAACAAGATAGACCTCCCGAGCGCCGATCCGGAAAAGGTAAAGGAGCAGATAGAAGACGCCATAGGCATCGACTGTTCCGAGGCCGTGCACGCAAGCGCAAAGGAGGGCATAGGGACAAAGGAGATTCTCGATGCTATCGTAAAGAAGGTGCCGCCGCCCTCCGGTGATGATAAAAAGCCCCTGAAGGCGTTGCTCTTTGATTCATGGTTTGATAACTATCAGGGGGTGATTGTCCTGGTGAGAGTTTTTGACGGGAAGGTGAAGGCCGGACAGAAGATCAGGCTTCTCGCGACGGACAATGTATTTGAAGTTTCCCAGGTGGGGGTGTTTTCCCCGAAGATGGGGCCTGTTGACGAACTTTCGGCAGGAGAAGTTGGCTACATCTTTGCCGGGATAAAAAGCGTGACCGACACGAAGATCGGCGACACTATTGTCGATGCCGCGCATCCCGTGACTGAACCCTGTCCAGGGTATAAAGATATAAAGCCGCTGGTCTTTTGCGGGTTTTATCCCACGGCCTCGCATCAATACGAGAATCTCAGGGACGCGCTGAACAAGCTGAGGCTGAATGATTCCTCTTTTAACTATGAACCTGAGACGTCTCTCGCGCTCGGGTTCGGCTTCAGGTGCGGATTCCTCGGTCTGCTGCATATGGAGATCATACAGGAAAGACTTGAGCGTGAGTTCGGTCTTTCACTTTTAAGCACCGCCCCTACAGTTGTTTACCGGGTGACAAAGACTGACGGCGGGGTCATATTCATAGAAAACCCCGCTTCGCTGCCTGAAAAATACGAAATGATCGAAGAACCCTTTGTCGTTGCGACCATTTTTGTCCCGAAGGATTTCATAGGTCCTATTCTGGATCTCTGCCAGGAAAAAAGAGGCGCGCAGAAGAGCTTTCATTTCATCGGGAAAGACAGGATAAAGGTCGAATACGAACTGCCCCTGAACGAGATACTCTGGGATTTTTATGACAGGCTGAAATCACTTTCAAAGGGTTATGCCTCCATGGACTACGAATTTCTCGGATACCGGAAATCGACCCTGGAGAAGCTGAACATACTCCTGAACGGAGAGGTTGTAGACGCACTTTCCTTGATAGTTCACAAGGACAAGGCGTATTATAAGGGCAGACAGCTGACTGAAAAGTTGCGGGAGATCATCCCCAGGCAGATGTATGAGGTTGCTATCCAGGCCGCAATCGGCGGCAAGATCATCGCCCGGGAGTCGGTAAAGGCCATACGCAAGGATGTTCTGGCCAAGTGTTACGGCGGTGATATCACCCGGAAGCGTAAACTGCTGGAAAAACAGAAGGAGGGCAAAAAAAGAATGAAGCAGGTGGGAAGGGTCGAAATTCCTCAGGAGGCCTTTCTCGCGGTTCTGAAATTAAAATGAAAAAACAGAAAAAATCGAATATAAGAGAGACGATCGAGGCGATTGTTGTTGCCTTTGCCATAGCACTTGTCATCCGCACATTCGTCATACAGGCCTTCAAGATCCCTTCCGGTTCGATGATCCCCACGCTCCAGATAGGAGACCATATCCTGGTGAACAAATTTCTTTTGGGGACGCCGGTTGATGTGCCTTTCACCAATATCCATCTTTTCAGGATGCCGGGACTGAGAAAACCGCAAAGGGGAGACATCATAGTCTTCAAATACCCGGAAGACCCTACCCGGGATTTTATAAAGAGGGTAATCGGTATAGAGGGGGATGTCATCGAATCAAAAGACAAGACCCTCTTTGTAAACGGCCGGAAGCTTGTTGAGTCATATGCACAGCATGTCGACAGCTTTATCAAGCCTTCCGGGATGGACAAGAGGGACAATTTCGGACCTGTCACTGTACCGAAGGAAAGTGTTTTTGTTATGGGTGACAACAGGGACCAGAGCTACGACAGCAGATTCTGGGGGTTTGTCGATCTTCCCAGGATAAAAGGAAAGGCGATTATCATCTACTGGTCGTGGGACAGCGACAATACCTGGGTCCGTTTTAACCGCATAGGGAGGCTAATACAATGATGAAAAAGATCGGAGAGAAGGGTTTCGTGAAGGGTCTTGTGGGCATATTTATCCTCGTGGCCATCGTTTTTGTCGGGATATCTTTTGGCAAGCCCTATTACCGCTATCTTACGCTCGGCTCTCACACGAGGGATTTTCTGAAGACCGATGTCGGGAATGTAGATACTATCAGGAAAAATATTATGGCGAACGCGGCTGAATTGAACGTGCCCCTCGTCGAAAACGACCTTGAAGTGCGCATTGAAAACAAAATGGTCAAGGTCAGGGCGACCTGGTCCGAGACCGTGGATTTCTGGGGATATTATCAGAAGCGGTTTGATTTTGTCATGGAAGAGGAGTACTGATTGTTTACCGGTCTGATTGTGGAGATGGGAGAGATAGTCTCCCTGGTCAGGAAGGAGAACGGCGCCCGCCTTGCGCTGCAGGCAAAGACTCTCGCGCATGATGCCGCGCTGGGCGACAGCATCTCGGTTAACGGCACCTGTCTGACGGTCGTAGAGAAAAAGGGAAATATCCTTTCGTTTGATCTTTCGGACGAAACGCTGCAGTCGACCAATATGGGACAACTGAAGATAAAGGACCAGGTCAATCTGGAGCCAGCCCTGCGTCTGGACGCGAAGCTCGGGGGCCATTTTGTGACAGGACATATCGACGGCGTCGGAAAGATAAAATCAAAGTCCCTGACAGGAGAAGTTTACAAGATCGTCATCGGGACCGAGGGCCGCATCGCCGATTTTCTTGTTGAAAAGGGGTCTGTTGCGGTCGACGGCATAAGCCTTACGGTGGTCGACGTGTTCAGGGACGGATTCTCGATTGTCATTATTCCCCATACCGCAAGCCTGACAACCATCGGGTTTAAAGGCGCAGGGGACGCGGTGAATATTGAAGTTGATATCTTGGGCAAATATGTTTCAAAATTTTTGAGCAAAGGAAAGGACACCGGTTTTATGGACACCCTTCTTCGCGAAGGGTTTGCCTCATGAGGCGGGTTTTCGCATATAAATCAGTTTTGCTAAGGAGTTGATCAAGATGCAGAAAAACAAATTCAATACGATAGATGAAGCGATCGAGGATATCGCGAAAGGCAGGATGGTTATTCTCGTTGATGACGAGGACCGTGAAAACGAAGGCGATCTCTGCATGGCGGCTGAGAAAGTCACGCCTGAAGCGATCAATTTTATGGCAAAATACGGCAGGGGACTCATCTGCCTTTCCCTGACACCGGAGAGGACCGGGGAACTCAAACTGCCGATGATGACCGATGACAATACCTCTTCCTTCGGCACCGCATTCACTGTTTCGATCGAAGCGAAAAAGGGCGTCACCACCGGCATCTCTGCTGCTGACAGGGCCACTACGATCCTGACCGCGATCAATCCCGCAACAAAGGCGGAAGATATCGCGAGGCCGGGGCATGTATTTCCGCTCAGGGCAAAGCCGGGTGGTGTCCTGCAGAGGGCGGGCCAGACAGAGGGTTCGGTGGACCTTGCGAGACTCTCAGGGCTCTACCAGGCGGGCGTCATCTGCGAGATCATGAACGATGACGGGACAATGGCCAGGGTACCCGAGCTTTTGGAATTTGCCAAAGCGCATGACATGAAGATAGTCACCATCAAGGACCTCATACAGTACCGGATCAGGACTGAACGGTTTGTCCACCGGGTTTCAACGACCAAATTGCCCACGAATTATGGCGGAGAATTTACTGCTATCGCGTATTCGAACGATGCGGACAGCAATATCCACATTGCTCTGGTTAAAGGCGAGATAAAGCAGGACGACGAGGTCCTGGTAAGAGTGCATTCAGAATGCCTGACCGGCGATGTCTTCAGCTCCAGGAGATGCGATTGCGGTGATCAGCTGCACAAAGCCATGGAGATGATAGAAGAGAACGGCAAAGGGGTCATCTTGTACATGCGTCAGGAAGGCCGCGGCATAGGACTCGTGAATAAATTGAAGGCCTACGAGCTGCAGGATAAAGGGCTTGACACGGTCGAAGCCAACATCAAACTCGGTTTTAAGGCAGACTTGAGAGACTATGGCATCGGCGCGCAGATGCTGGTCGATCTCGGGGTGCGAAAGATGCGGCTGATGACGAATAATCCCAAAAAGATTGTCGGTCTCGAGGGCTACGGACTGAAGGTCGTTGAGAGGGTTCCGATGGAGATAAATCCGCATGAAAAAAATCTGGTATATCTGAAGACAAAGAAAAAGAAGCTTGGGCATATGCTTGATAAGGTATGAGCAAGAACGAGGGGGTAAAAATGAAAGTTATTCAGGGTGAACTTCAGGCAAAGGGACTCAAATTTGCGATTATCGTCAGCAGGTTCAATGACTTTATAACAGGAAAGCTCCTTGAAGGTGCTGTTGACGCATTGCTGCGGCACGGTGCGAAAGAGGAAGATATTGATGTGATCAAGGTCCCCGGCGCCTTTGAAATCCCTCTGACGGCAAAAAAAATTGCCGCCAAGGGTTCTTATGATGCGCTTATCTGCCTTGGCACGGTCATCAGGGGTGCGACACCTCATTTTGATTATGTGGCATCTGAAGTTTCAAAGGGGGTCGCGACCGCCTCGATGGAGACCGGGGTGCCGATAGCCTTTGGGGTGCTGACGACAGATACTATTGAACAGGCTGTCGAGAGGGCCGGCACCAAGAGCGGGAACAAGGGGTTCGATGCTGCAGTGACAGCCATGGAAATGGCCCAAATCTTCAAGAAGTTATGAGTGGTGCGTAACGCGTAATGAGTAAACGAACTGAACAAAAAGGGACACTCATCACCCATCATTCATCACGCGTCACAAACGCATGAACCGCCGCAAAGCACGTGAATATGCGCTGCAGATGTTATTCCAGCATGAATTTGCAGGAGATCGTTCCAGCCTGGAATTTACCGAAGAACGCTCTCCTGACCAAAAAAAGAATGAAGAGCTCAAAAAATTTGCCGGTGAGCTTGTCAGCGGCACGTTAGAACACCTTGAGGAAATTGACAGGGTGGTTCAGGAGGCTGCCGAACACTGGAAGATGGAGAGGATGGCAGCCGTGGACAGGAATATTCTGAGGTGTGCTGTCTATGAAATCATTTATCGAAGTGATATCCCGGCCGCGGTAACGATAAATGAGGCGCTGGAAATCGCAAAAAAATATTCTGCCCTGGAATCGGTCGCATTCATAAACGGCCTTCTCGACAAGATCGCGCATATTCATGGGAAATCAAAGTAAATATGCGGTAATTTCGGACGCCCATGCAAACGCCGAAGCACTCAGGTCTGTACTGAAAGACATCAAAGAAAGACAGATTCAGGACGTATTTTTTCTCGGGGATGCAGTGGGATACGGACCTGAACCAAATGAATGCGTCGAACTCCTGAGCGCGGAATGCAGGATAATGATCGCAGGAAATCATGACTGGGGATTGCTGGGTCTTACTGATCCGGCGTCTTTCAATGAAAATGCAAGGATTGCTCTTGCGTGGACCAGAGGGGTCTTAACCACAGGCAACAGGGAAATTCTCAGGCGTTCTCCCCTGAAGGCGGAGATAAGGGAGATGGCCATTACCCTGGTACACGCCACACCAGATGAACCCCAACAGTGGCATTATCTTTTAAAACTGTCAGACGCAAAAATGAGCTTTCAGTATATGCAGACAGACATCTGTTTTATCGGGCACAGCCATAAACCTTTTATCATCGAGATGCAGCCGGAAGGCGAGCTCTGCACACATAAGCAGGAGATGCGGAAAAAGACGGGCTGCAGATATATAGTCAATGCCGGGAGCATCGGCCAGCCGAGGGACGGGGACCCCAGGGCCTGTTACGCGATGGTGGATGACGGCAGGATTGAGCTGGTAAGAGTAGGATACGATATCGGGGTCACACAAAAAAGGATGGGAGATGCCGGATTGCCCGAGTTCCTGATAGAAAGGCTTTCATACGGACTCTAGTCCGCATTATTCATAATAATGATGTATTCCAAAGTCAGGAGAAGGCATCGGCGCTCATTTTCGCCTTGCTCCGGGGCATTTTCCTCCCGATATTCATATAAGCAGTCTGTCGGTCTATCGGAAATTTTATCCGCCTTCGGAGGAGAAGCCGCGCTCAGTGCCTTCTCCTGACTCATCGTTTGATTGCCACCAGAAAGATTTAAGAATAAGGCATGCCAGGCTTTCCTTTGTGAGAGCGGCTGTCTTGTTGCATTTTGCCCGGAAAATCAAATAATATGAATGACTTTTTAAAAGGAGGAATGCATGCCGGGGGTGTCCTGGAAGATAAGAATGTATACAGATGCCTTCCGGCTCGAAGAAATTACCCTTAAGAATACGTGCCCTGCAAGTCGTGTCTCTTATGACGCCAGAGGAGCGGCATCTGGATAAGCTTTCAAGCCATCAACAACTCCACAACGGCCACAGGGAACGCTTGAGGGAGCGGTTTCTCAGGGAGGGGCTGGACAATTTTGAGGATCATCAGGTCCTTGAACTGCTTTTATTTCAGGCGATCCCGCGCCACGATACAAACCCGATCGCACACAGACTGATGCTGAGATTCGGAAGTCTTTCCGCCGTGCTTGAGGCAGATCCAAAGGATCTGGCGGGCGTCGAAGGGGTCGGCGCAAATACGGCCGCGTTTCTTTCAATGATTTCTCCGGTCACCCGCCGCTATTTTCACGATCGCGTTAAGCACACCCGCAAGCCCCTGAACAATTCTGAGTCGGCAGCTGAATATCTTGTCCCCCTCATGGCAGGACGTTCCGAGGAAGTGTTCTATGTGCTCTGCCTTGATTCTCAGCTCAGGGTGCTCTATCCGGCATTAATAAGCGAGGGCACGGTGAAGGACGCCCTCGTGCATCCGAGGCATGTTGTTGAGGCAGCGGTCAGGCATAAAGCATCGTCCGTCATCCTCACCCATAACCATCCGGGCGGCAATGCCAGGCCTTCTGCCCAGGACCATAAACTCACCAGGCATCTGGTACAGGCGCTCGGCGCCATCAGCATCGGGGTGGCTGATCATATCATAGTTGCCGGAGAGCATATCTACAGCTTTTCGCGGGAGGGTACGCTGCCGGTGTATGAGGCCATGGGATGAATGCATCTGTATCCTTTAAAGCCCCTAATCCCCTCTTAAGCTAAGAGGGGGAGAGGGGGAGTTATGAGAAGCCCTTCATGCCAATGCCTTGTGTGCCGGGAGTGTTCAGGCAATGAATGCCCCTGATAACAAGCCGATTATTTTGAAGCAGGAGTTATACAAAAGGCCTCAGCAGTTTTCATTATATTGCCGATATTGTTAAAATAGATGCCGTTATCAATTATGGGCGGAGGATACTGATCCGGCACCGGGACGATGGCAGCATGACAATAAAAAATACAAAGGGGTAATTATGATAGCACGGTACACACGACAGGAGATGGGAAGGCTCTGGGAGCCGGAAAACAGGTTCAGAAAATGGCTTGACGTCGAGATCGCTGCCTGTGAGGCATGGGCAGACCTTGGAAGGATCCCGAAAAAGTCACTGGAAGTGATAAAAGAGAAGGCAGGATTTGATGTCGCCCGGATTGATGAAATCGAGGCGGTTGTCAAGCATGACGTGATCGCGTTTCTCACCTCGGTTGCCGAGCATGTGGGTCCTGATTCCCGTTATGTTCACAAGGGGCTCACCTCGTCTGATATCGTGGATACCGCGCAGTCCCTGCTCATGAAAGAGGCGGCAGGAATCATAATCAAAGATATCAAAAACCTTCTTGCCGTTTTGAAAGAGAAGGCATTTCTGTACAAAGATACGGTCTGCATCGGCAGGAGTCACGGAGTGCACGCCGAGCCGATGACCTTCGGATTGAAATTCGCGCTCTGGTATGAAGAGGCAAAGAGAAATCTCGAACGGATGGAGAAGGCGAGAAAGACGATCAGCATCGGGAAATTCTCCGGAGCGGTGGGGACCTTTTCGAATATCCCGGTGGATATAGAGGAGAAGGTCTGCAAAAAACTCGGCCTGAAGCCTGAGCCGATTGCCACACAGGTCGTGCAAAGGGACAGGCATGCGGAGTATCTTTCGACACTTGCCATCATCGCGGCTTCAATCGAGAAGATAGTGGTGGAGATAAGGCATCTGCAGCGGACCGAGGTGCTCGAGGCCGAGGAGCCCTTTGCAAAGGGCCAGAAAGGCTCGTCTGCCATGCCCCACAAGCGTAATCCTGTTGGCTGCGAAAACCTTTCAGGACTCGCGCGGGTTGTGAGGGCAAATGCGGTTGCAGCTTTCGAGAATGTAGCATTGTGGCATGAAAGGGACATCTCCCATTCTTCTGTCGAGCGGGTCATCATCCCTGACAGCACGATTCTTGTGGATTATATGCTCAACCGTCTGACCGGGATACTTTCCGGGCTCCAGGTCTATCCGGAGCGGATGAAAGAGAATATGGCCAGGAGCTATAGTCTCTACAATTCTCAAAATGTGCTCATCAATCTGACCGAGAAAGGGATGACCAGGGAGGACGCCTACGCGCTGGTCCAGAAAAACGCGATGCTGAGCTGGAAGACGAGAAAGGATTTTAAGGCGCTTCTGCTGAAAGACAGGGATATCAAAAAATATCTTTCTCCAAAAGAGCTGAATGATATTTTCGATCTCAAGCACTATTTCAGGAATATCGACTATATCTTCAAAAGGGTATTCGGAAAAGCAGGATAATGAAGGCCAAAATATTTGTTACGGTGAAAACTGGCTCAACAGAGGAGATGCAGAAAAGGCTCGAGGATCTCTTCCAGCGTATACTTCGTGACGGTGAGATAGAAGATTACCATTTTGAAATTGAGACCGAAGACGGCATTGTAACGGAAAAGTGCATTCTTTCCGGGGGAAAGGTTATCGCCTGAAAGAGCGGAACTGCCCGTGAGGCAGAGGATAACCGTTCATAAGTAAACAGAAATAACAACCAAAGGGGAATCATTTGTCATTATTGTACAGATACAAAACACCTGCAGTGGCTGATGCCAAAAAAGAGAGTCTCCTGACTGTTGCAAAACAGACTGTATCGCCGGAGATAAAGGACATAACAACAGAATACTGTTTTTACGTTGAGGCGAAAGAGCCGCTTTCCCCGGAAGAACTGGATCTGCTCCGCTGGCTCCTCAGCGAGACCTTTGAACCCGAAAAATTCTCTTTGGAAAGCTTTTTGACTGATAACCCGTCACTCGCCACTCGTCACTGCCTTATTGAGGTCGGCCCGCGCATGAATTTTACCACCGCGTGGTCAACGAACGCGGTCTCAGTATGCCATGCCTGCGGCCTCTCGAAGATAACCCGGATCGAACGGTCGAGACGGTTCAAACTTGAAGCAGGCGGGCTGAACAATGAGCAGATCGAAAAATTCGCCTCCGGGCTGCATGACAGGATGACGGAATGCATCTATCCGCGGCAGCTTGAGACCTTCGATACAGGGATAAAACCAGAACCTGTCTGCAGTATCCCCCTGATTGAAAAAGGCAGGCCTGCGCTCGAAAAAATCAACGCGGAGATGGGACTCGGGCTGGATGACTGGGACATTGATTATTACTACAACCTTTTTGTGAAGGATATCGGCCGGAACCCGACGAATGTCGAATGCTTTGATCTGAGCCAGTCAAACAGTGAACACTCCCGCCACTGGTTTTTCAAGGGGAGACTGATAGTCGACGGCAAAGAGGTCTCTGAAAACCTCATGGAGGTCATACGCCAGACGCTCGACAGGAATCAGAACAACAGCGTCATAGCGTTCAAGGACAACTCGAGCGCGATCAGGGGATATCATATCGAAACAATAGCCCCTGAAAAACCCGGCGCAATGTCGAAATTCGCCAAATCCGAACGTGAATATCACATCATATTTACCGCGGAAACCCATAATTTCCCGAGCGGGGTGGCGCCTTTCCCTGGTGCTGAGACCGGGACCGGCGGGAGGATCAGGGATGTCCAGGCAACCGGAAGGGGTGCGCTCGTCATAGCCGGGACCGCCGCCTACTGTGTCGGCAATCTGCATATCCCCGGCTACCAACTGCCGTGGGAAGATGCCGCCTTCTCCTATCCTTCCAACCTTGCAAGTCCCCTGACCATAGAGATCGAGGCGAGCAACGGGGCTTCGGACTACGGCAACAAGTTCGGGGAACCCGTGATTCAGGGCTTTACGAGATCACTGGGGCTCAGACTGCCTGACGGAGAGCGGAGGGAATGGCTGAAGCCGATAATGTTCACCGGCGGCGTGGGCCAGATGGATGCACGGCATGTCGACAAGAAAGAACCGTCAAAGGGAATGCTGGTGACAAAGATAGGCGGGCCTGCGTACCGGATAGGCATGGGAGGCGGAGCAGCCTCGAGCATGATCCAGGGGCAGAATATC
>Ga0224495_10001753_pt1 | contig 14936 bp, 13 predicted proteins | sample SF_Jul11_sed_USG_FD_168128 | JGI IMG/M metagenome (GOLD analysis project Ga0224495, IMG submission 168128) | Sediment microbial communities from San Francisco Bay, California, United States - SF_Jul11_sed_USGS_4_1 | ecosystem: Environmental > Aquatic > Marine > Sediment | place: USA: California... | reverse complement strand
GCCGCAATCGGCATCGCAGGCTGCGCCGCATGCACCGCAAGATGGCGGTGGTGGATGCGAGAGTGGCATTTGTCGGAGGCATCAATATCATTAACGATATTCCAAGGCACACCGATCTATCCGCGCCACAACTGGATTATGCGGTGCGGATTAAAGGATCGGTCGCAGGTGAAATTCACGCGGCCATGCGCCATTTGTGGAGCGTGGTATCTTGGGCCAGCTTGCGCCGGCGCGGAAAGAGAATAAGGCGGCTGGTCAGGAATACAAAAAGACCCGCGACGTCGCCAGATATATCGCTTGTATTGCGCGATAACGTGCGCCATCGCCGCGATATTGAACGGGAATACATGAATGCCATAGAAGGAGCGCAGCGCGAAATCATTCTCGCCAATGCTTACTTTCTTCCCGGAAGAGGATTTCGTCAGGCATTGATTCAGGCATCGCACCGTGGAGTGCGTGTGGTATTGTTGTTGCAAGGCCGGGTGGAATACTGGATCCAGCATTACGCAACGCATGCGCTTTATGACGAATTGCTTGAAGCAGGTATCGAGATATACGAGTACCAGGCCAGCTATCTTCATGCGAAGGTGGCTGTGGTTGACGGATCATGGGCAACAGTGGGTTCTTCCAATATCGATCCTTTCAGTTTGTTGCTGGCACTTGAAGCCAATCTTTCAGTTCGGGATGTTGACTTTGCCGGGGAACTGCATGCGGGTTTGCTTGCAGCAATCGCCCGGGATTCCATTCGTGTAGGTGATGAGTATGGCCTTGCGCGCAGTTGGTTGGACCGGCTTGTGGCGCGCTTTAGTTATGTGATGGTACGCCTGTTGATCGGCTTGCTGGGTTATGGCAAGCCTATCTGATGCTCAGCGGCGCATTGTTGCGTTCCGCGTACCGATGCCGCAAGCCGGAATTCGGCTGAGCCGGGGAGCCAACTCGATTTGCTCACCTCAGGGATACGGCAGGTTTTTCGGAAATGCGATGTACATAATGGATGTCTCACAATGAAGAGAATGATGGACTATGCAGCCAGGATTACACTGGGAAGGCTACTGATATCGTTGGCAGTTATATCGCTGGCGGCTGCGCTCATTATCGTGCTGCTGATGTCCTCGGTAGTACGCGACCGTGCAATTCTTGAACTGTCCCGCCAGGATGCCCAACAGACTTCCAAGCTGATATTCCAAACCCTGTACTCGGTGATGCGCAAGGGGCTGACCAAGAAAGAACTGACCGAGACCATACATGATCTGAATAGCAGCTTTCCGGAACTGAAGATAAACGTCTACCGTGGCGATATTGTGGCACGCGAGTTCGGTGCGAAAGCGGGTGAGCAGTCAGTCATTGAACAGGATGGCGCATTGGTCCATGCCATGAGCAGCGGCCACGATACGCTGATCCTTGGTGAAGATGACACCACCAGATATCTCTATCCTGTGCTGGCCAAACAGGAGTGTCTGGAATGTCACACCCGGTCGCATTTGGGCGCAGTGCACGGGGTGATCGAAATCAGCTATCCGGTCAAATACCTCAAGACGTCTTTCGGCGCGGTCATTGATTCCGTGGTTGCATACACACTGGCTGCGATGGGGGTAGTTTTCATCATCCTGTATTTTTTAATGAACAACTTAATCGCTGTGCCTATAGCCAATCTGGCCAAAGTCATGCGCGATATGACCCAAGATATGAATTTCAGCCAACGTGTCAGCGGCTCGGCCTGGTCGCTGGAACTGAAGCAGTTGAGTGACTATTTCAACCATTTACTGGCGACGATACAGGATTACAGCACCAGACTGGAGGATTTGTCGGTACGGGATCCGCTTACGGGTTTGTACAACCGCCGAAAGTTTCACGAATTCCTCCACAATGAAATCGTCCGCGCGGCACGACATGAACGGGGATTTTCCGTGATCATGGTCGATCTGGATGACTTCAAGTATATCAATGACACATTTGGTCACCCGATTGGCGACATGCTGCTCAAGGATATTGCCGTCCTGCTGGAAATAGAGTTGCGCAGCATTGACGTGCTGGCGCGATTGGGGGGCGACGAATTCGCCATCATCCTGCCTGAGACAGAAGTGGCAAGAGGATTGCAAGTCGCCAACAAACTGCATCAGGCGCTCGCAGGGAAGGAATTCGAATTGCCGGTCGGAAAGAAAAGAATCACTGCCAGTTTCAGCATGGTGAGCTTCCCGGAAGACGGGAGGACCGAAGATCAAATTTATGCCGCGATGGATGTGGTGCTGTACAAGGCGAAGGCGCAGGGCAAGAACCGGGTGATGACCTCGGAACCCGGTTCTGACCGCAGCATGATGATGATATTCAAGCAGGGCGATTTCCTGCGCAACGCCTTGCGCGATCAACGCATTGAGGCGTTCCTGCAGCCAATCGCAAATGTGCGTACCGGTGAAGTGGTTGCCTATGAGGTGCTGGGCCGCATCCGGGATGGTGAGATGGCGGTGCCGGCAATGGAATTCGTCGAAGTTGCCGAAGAACTGGGTATGGCCCATGAATTGGACCGCGAGGTATTCCGCAAGGGATTGGCACATCATGCCGTGATTGCAAATGCGTATCCCAAAGCGAAGTTTTTCTTTAACCTGTTCCCGAGCAGTTTTATGGATATCGAGTGGATACGCGGCATACCCGAATTGGTGCTGGCGGCCGGCGTTCCGTGCGAAAGCATCGTGCTGGAGATCACCGAGCGCGAAGCCTTGCCTAAATTGTCCCAAGTCGCGACTGTGATCGAAGAGCTGCGTTCCGCAAACATCTCTGTCGCGCTCGATGATTTTGGCAGCGGGTTCTCATCTTTCATGTACCTGAAGTATCTGGCAATCGACTATGTCAAGATCGAGGGGAGTTTTATACGCCAGATCGCCACAGACCCGCGAGATCGCATCATGGTCGAGCACATCAATGATTTGGCGCATCAATTCGGCCTTCAAACGGTAGCCGAATTCGTCGAGGATAAAGCGACCGCGCAAATCATTGCCGAGATCGGTGTGGACTATGCGCAGGGTCATTACTACGGTTTGCCGTCTTTGCCGGAGACGTGAGCTGCTGATCCTGGCCTCTTCGCGGCTATAATCGCGATTCAAAATTTCATCTGTCAAATATGCGATCTTCTTCAGCTCCCACTTCCTATAAAGCTTCGCGTCGCGACTGGAAAACCATTCAATCATTGGTGCCTTACCTGTTGGAATTCAAGGGGCGTGTGATAATTGCAATGAGTTTTCTGGTGCTGTCCAAGCTTGCCAACGTCGCGGTTCCGCTGGCTTTGAAGCAGGTCATCGATGCGCTGGACAAGACCAATGCGGTTCTGGTGGTGCCGGTATTCATAATCGTGGGATACGGCCTGTTGCGCTTGATGAGCACACTTTTCGGCGAATTGCGTGACGCGGTGTTCGCCAAGGTCACGCAGCGGGCCATCCGGCGAGTGGCATTAAAGGTGTTCGAACACCTGCATAGCCTGAGTCTGCGCTTTCACCTGGACAGACAGACAGGCGGTGTATCACGGGACATCGAACGCGGCACGCGCGGGATCGGGTTTTTGCTCAACTTCACGCTTTTCAACATCCTTCCCACGCTGCTGGAAATCGGCCTGGTTGCGGCGATCCTGTTCAGCAAATACAACGTTTGGTTCGCCATTATCACGTTCGTCACGCTGGTGATCTACATCGCCTTGACCCTGTTCATCACCGAGTGGCGCATGGTGGTGCGGCGCACGATGAACGACCTGGATTCAAAGGCCAATACGCGAGCCATCGACAGCCTGCTTAACTATGAAACAGTGAAATATTTCGGCAACGAAAAATACGAGGCCCAGCGCTACGACCACAATATGCAGCACTGGGAAGCCGCCGCGGTGCGCAACCAGACTTCGCTGGCACTGTTGAACTCGGTGCAAAGTATCGTCGTTGCAATAGGCATCACCGCACTGATGCTGCTGGCAGCCAGTGAAGTAGTGCAGGGCAGGATGACACTGGGCGATCTGGTGCTGGTCAATGTGTTCATGATCCAGTTATATATGCCGCTGCATTTTCTCGGATTCGTGTACCGGGAAATTCGTCACTCGCTGGCCGACATGGAGAAAATGTTTGGCTTGCTCAATGAGCACCGCGAGATCGCGGACTCACCGGGCGCGGCAACACTGCATGCGGGAAACGCGGAAGTGCGCTTCGAAAATGTCAGTTTTGCCTATTCCCCGGACCGTCAAATCCTGTTTGACGTGAGCTTTTCCATCCCGGCCGGACATACGGTGGCGGTGGTGGGCGAGAGCGGAGCTGGCAAGTCCACGCTTTCGCGTTTGCTGTTCCGCTTTTATGATGTACAGCAGGGGGGGATCCTGATCAGCGGTCAGGATATTCGCGGGGTGACACAAGCCAGTCTGCGCGCGGCGATCGGTATAGTCCCGCAGGATACCGTGCTGTTTAATGACACGATTTACTACAATATAGCCTACGGACGCCCGGATGCGACTCGGGAAGAGGTGATTGCCGCGGCACAGTCGGCGCATATCCACACCTTCATCGATTCGTTGCCGCAAGGCTATGACAGCATGGTGGGTGAGCGTGGATTGAAGCTGTCAGGCGGAGAGAAGCAGCGCGTGGCGATAGCGCGCGCGATCCTGAAAAATCCTGCGATACTGATATTCGATGAAGCGACATCCGCCCTCGATTCAAAATCGGAAAAGGCGATCCAGGCAGAATTGCGCGCAATCTCGCAGAACCGCACTACGCTGATCATCGCGCATCGCCTGTCTACTGTTGTCGACGCAGACCAGATACTGGTCATGGACAAGGGACGCATCATCGAGCGCGGATCCCATCGCGAATTGCTGACCAGGGACAAAATATATGCACAAATGTGGAATCTTCAGAAACAAGAAGAGCAGGCACGCCCTGTTGATTGATTTATATTGGATTTAAGGTATGCTTCGTATTTACAAGTCGCATCGGGGAGAGACCGTAGAATGAAAAAAAGACTATGTATGCCAATATTGCTCGGCTACGCGTTGGCAGGCAATGTTGCATATGCTGAAACCGGCGACAGTCAGCTCAAGCAGGATAAGGCGACCAGAGCCTCGGTATTCCGCAGTGTTGCGTCACTCAAGTTGCGCTCCAATATCGCGCTGATCTTCGATGAGCAGTCACAGCAACCGATATACGTAAAGAATTCTCGATCGGTAGCGTCGATCGCGTCCATAACCAAGCTGATGACTGCGATGGTGGTGCTTGATGCGATGTTACCGCTGGACGAGGAAGTGAGCGTGGAAACCGCCGATCTGGACAAAATCAAGGGAACCCGTTCAAGGCTGCAAGTCGGCATGACATTCACCCGCAACGAGCTGCTCAAGCTGGCACTGATGGCTTCCGAGAACCGTGCTGCATCTGCATTGGCACGCAGCTATCCGGGCGGCAAGCAGGCGCTGGTGGCAGCCATGAATGCGAAAGCGAGCGTGCTGGGTATGCAGGACACCAAATTCCTCGACCCAACCGGATTGGATACCGGGAATGTTTCCACCGCGCAGGATCTGGTCAAGATGGTATCCGCGGCGCGAAACTATCCACTGATCCATCGCTATACGACTTCCGCATCGCATTCGGTGGACGGCTTTAACGGGCGCGAGATGCGTTTCACCAACACCAACCCGCTGGTCAGGAACGTCTCTTGGGATATCGGGGTGAGCAAGACCGGTTACATCAGTGAGGCAGGATTGTGCCTGGTGATGGAGGCAACGATCGACCAGCGTCCGATGATTATCGTCCTGCTCGATTCTTGGGGAAAGCATACGCGTGTCGGTGACGCCAACCGTATCAAGCGGTGGATAGAGAGTGGAAATTCTCGAGGGCAAAATACCCGGAATGGATAACAGTAAAAAGGGATAAGGGGGCATCAGCCCCCTTATTTTTTTACCCGGGATCAGCAGGTGCCGAAGTTACATAAAGGTTCTGGTATGTTTGTTGAATTGTTTTTGCTGGTGTTGCTCGTCGCTCTGGTGGCGCTGGTTATTCGTGGCGGCGAGACCAAGGCGCTGGATCAGCCGCTGATAATCCATAGTCCCGGCCGGTACCATATCACGCTTGCGCCGCAACTCGAAAGGGCGCAATCCTTCATCGAACAGATCACTGGTTTACTTGCCCAATTGCAACCGATACAGCAGGACATTCCGAGCCAGTTTTTTGAAGTCCGCGATCCGGACGTGCCAGACCAGCAGGGCAATTGTTACCTGTTGGCTGTCTCGTTCCGCGGCGGACTGTTGTACTTTCAGGCCATCAACCCTCAGCCATTGTTGCGTGATTCAGATAGTCACCTGAAACAGGTGCGGGAATTTTCCGAGGCGGTGCTGGCATTGCACCCGCTGGCCTATCCGGCTGGCAGTGGTACGACGGCAATATTGGCCAGCTCAGTAGAAATAGCGGCACAGCAATTGAAGATTTCCGTGAAGCCATTGACCGAGGCGGAATGACCCGGACAACAACAATTATGCAACATACTGATTTGAGAACCGGAGATCGACCGTAAAACCATGTTGAATAAGTTCGGCAAGCTGAGAGTGCTGCTGGTGGAAGACAGCAAGGTCGCCATCAAGGCGATAACCGGGTATCTCGATGATCTTGGCGTGCAACTTTTTATCGCGGAAACCGGCAGTGCCGCTATCGATCTTTACCGGAGAGAGCGACCGGACATCATATTGATGGATATCATTCTTCCGGATATCACCGGCTATGAAGTGGCGAAGCAAGTGCGCAAACTGCAGGGCAAGGACGACTGGACTGCCATCATTTTCTTGAGTGTGATGTCAAAAGATGATGACCTGAAAAGGGGTATAGAAGCGGGCGGCGACGATTATCTGACCAAACCTGTCGGGAGAGTGGTGTTACAGGCCAAGGTGGCCGCCATGTATCGCCTGGTGCGGATGCAGCGGGCGCTGGTCCAGTTGACTGAGCAATTGAATCAGGCCAACGAACAGCTGAACATGGCCAACTTGGAATTGCACCGGGTCTCTATGACCGATGGCCTCACCGGTATTCCAAATCGCCGTGTTTTTGATGAGCTGCTGGTGCGCGAATGGCGTAGATGCGCACGGCTACAGAAACCCATTTCTGTGGTGATGCTGGACGTGGATTACTTCAAGAAATTCAATGACAGATACGGCCATCAGGCCGGAGATGAATGCCTCAAGTCGGTTGCCAAAATGATCGCCGGTGCAGTGCCTCGCGCCAGCGACCTGGCAGCACGTTATGGCGGGGAGGAATTCGTTTTGATACTCAGCGAGACGGACGCAGAAGGAGCACGTGCAGTGGCTAACCGAATTCGGGAGCAGGTGGCCGAACTTAAGGTGGCGAATGAGGATTCGCCCCACCGATGGGTCACGCTGAGTTGCGGTATTTCCACAGTGGTGCCGGGCGACGAAATCCAGGTCGAAAAACTGGTCAAGTCTGCGGATAATGCGCTGTATCTGGCAAAGAAACAGGGCCGGAACAGTGTTGCCTATCTTGGTTACGGCCAGGGTGACTAGCTGAGCAACGGCCCCTCAAGAATCTATGACTGATTACGTGCGATCGTTTATTTTGCCGCTGGAATCATGGCGCCACGAACCTGCAATTCGGAGCAGGCAGCAACTTGACGAAGCGCGCTGTACCTATCACACTCGACCTTATGAGAGAACTGTTCCTCACTTCCTTCGACGGCATCCAATACGGCATCTGGAGTGACGAGATACTTGCTGTCAGGGACATCGCTGCTTTGCACAGGATCCCTCTCAGCCCCGCCCGTATTGCCGGAATCATGATCGAGGACGGCCGTACCGTGACTCTGGCCGATCTTCCGGCTTGCGTCGGACATGATCCCACCCGGGGAAAGGAGCAGGGCTGCATACTGCTCAAGCAGGAGAGCGACAAAGTCTTCGGGTTCGTGGTTGGCGGCGAGTTGCGCACGCAATCCATTTCGCCCGCGCTGGTTTTTCCACTGCCCGATTATCTCAAGACGCGCGTTTTCGATACCTGCGCAGTCCATGACGGTATCTCGATTCCTGTAATCAATATTGCCGAACTTTATTCTGGGGTACTGAAAGCCAGCGATGAATTTTCTGCGGATTCTTGTAGCATTTTCTCTGCGCAATCTCAGGAGGACTCCGGTTTGTCACGGGTCAGGATTTTTTTCGCTGCAGGCGAGCTCTTCGCCGTGCCGGCTACGGGTATCGATGAGCATGCGGTCAGACCCGGGCCGGTAACGCCACTGCCGAACACTCCGCAGTATGTGCAGGGTGTAACCTTTCATAACGGGCGTCTGCTGACTGTCATCGATCTGGCGCGGCGCATCAAATCTCAGCGAGTCGCGCCGGATCCCCTGATGCTGACAGCCGAGATTGCAGGCTCTGCGTTCGGTTTGTTGATTGAAAGCGACACGGAATCATTGCCCGCCGATAAGGTATCGATCAAGCCTGTACCAAAGATAGCCTGGAATTCATGGCTGAAGCACGTAGTGGTGCTGGCCGGAGAGCTGATCCCGCTGGTAGATATTGCGATTGCGTTGGATATGGATGCATGCGAATCCGATAACATGCCTGTTTGGCAGCGCTATGCTCCAGACTCCAGCTTTCCAGACATATTTTTCAGACACGAGGCAGAGGTAGTGGAGTTCTCGCTGCTGGGAGAGCGCTACGCGCTGCCCAAACAGGAAGTGGAAGATGTCATTGCTTTCAAACCTTTCCGTGCGCTTCCGGATGTACCACCCATGGTGATCGGCCTGGCCGAGCACCATGGGGAGATCCTCCCGGTGATCGATCTGGCAATGATGTTCGGCAGGCGGTCGCTTGCCACTTCCGGATGGCGCATGATGCTCGTGAACAATGGAGATTTCCGCGCTCTGGTGATCACCGAGACCGTATTCGGAGAACGCTGTCTTCCTACTGAAATGCATCGTGCGGTGCCGATCCACCTGCCGCACAACCTGATGTATGGATGCTATCCAGACGAAAAAGTGGTCAGGCTTATCCTGAATGTCGAGGAAATATCGGTGCATTTCGAGAAATCCCTGATACAGGTATTCATGCCTGCACTTTCGCAGCAGATGCGGATGTCTCCGACGGGAGTTGTGTATACATTCCCGGAGGACATAACCGATCAAGCGGAGAAAGCTGGTCCCATTGAAAATGCCGAACCAGAGGGAAAAATTGAAGAAGTACCTTTGAATTTGTTAACCGAAACCCAAGAGGAAACTTCTGTTCAGGAATGCCGCGATGCACAACCGGTTGAAGAGGCTGCAGGCTTCAGCGGGGAATCGAAGAATGAGGAATTCATCGCAGCCGAAAATACGGTTTCGGCACGTACGGTTGTGGCAGACGCAACCTCACAAGCGGTGCCGGAGTTTAAGTGGCAGGAAGAGATAGGTGACGCAGAGCTCGTAGAATGGGAAGAAGAGAAGGCGGCTTCCCCGATAGCGGCACAACCTGTTCAAATCGATGCAGTTGATGCAACTGTATCGGATCAATCAACACCGCCGGCCATGACGAAAACAGCGGCCGTGACACCGGAGCCAACTCTGCCCGGACGTGATGTTGCATATAGAGGGCAACTCGCAGAGACCGCCAATGTAAGTGAACCCGGCAAGCAATCGCCACTCGCTGCATCGAGAACATCAACCCGGAAGCAGCAGGCACAAAATACAGCGGATAAGGCGACTATTGATAAACGCTCCGCGGAACCGTTACGCGCCACTACGAGCGACAAGAACGGAGCACCATACCGTATGAGCAGGGAGGTAGAGCAACTGGCGACTCTGTCAGGCAATGAAAGGAACGCAGCAAGCTCACGGAAACGCGGCATCGCCTATAGCGCCATTGCTGCGCTGTTGATTGCAATCCCGGTATATTTCGCGGGCCTTTCGGGTAAACCGGCCGTCGAAAATTCAATCCGGGCAACGGAGTCAGCGAAGATTGCGCAGATTCAGCCTGAGCAGGCCAAAGAGGATACTGTTCTTGCCGGGACAAGCGCCGAACCTGCCATGGAGACGGCTGGGCAAGCCAGTAGAAATGTACAGGCCGAGCGTGAGGTAAAAACTAAAACGGAGCGCAGGGCCATGGCAGACAAAACGGAAGCTTTGGTACTAAGCCCGCTGGCAGAATCCCGGACTGAAACCCTGCGTTCTGCGGAGCAACTTCGAACGCCGCTTGAGCTTGATATCCCCAAAAACCGGCCGACCGATATCGATGTTTACGTGGTGCAGGAAGGCGATACATTGTGGAGTATTTCAGAACGCTTCACCGGCAACCCTGTTAATTATCCCCGCATCGCGGGGGAGAACAGGATCGCTAACCCCGATCTGATCTTTCCGGAACAGCAGATACGACTTATCAAGTAAGCACCGCAGGTTATTCTGGATTCCTGTTAACACAGCCAACAATTTCTTCAGCCAAGAAACCGTAAACAGGAATTCTGGAATGCTGACCTTCTTGAGCGTGGTGTTCTTGATCTAAGGTGTAATGCACCTCTATGTGCTCAGCAAGGTGTGGCAGGTTTTTCAGTACTCATCGGCGCTGACTCTTGCGCTGGTACTTTGCGGAATCGCCATGACCTTCTCGCCGCTGATCGTCTGGCAGATAGAAAGACTGGACTGGCGCAGCGCTGCCGTCGCTGCATCCTGGGTAATTTGTATGTGAATGGGATTGTTGTTCCTTTCCTGTTCCATCACTGTGGTGTTCGATCTTGGCCAAGTGCTGGCGATCCTGCTGGGATACAAGTGGCCGCTTAATGCACCGATGGAGTTGCTGTCCGTTGGCTTGCTTGCCTCAGGAAGAGTAACCATCGCACAGATTTCCGACCTGCATCTCGGCGTGATGCTGGACGAAGAATTCCTGGATCGCGTCATCGCAAGGCTGAACGAACTCGAACCCGACATCGTTGTGTCTACCGGCGATCTCGTTGATGGGCAAGTTGACGGACTTTATGAGTTTGCCCGGTACTTTCGTTAAATCAAGGCTCCAAAGGGCGCGTACGCTATCATCGGCAATCACGAAGTTTTTGCGGGGATGGAAAATTCGCTGCGCTTGCTGCGCAGTGCGGGTTTTATCGTACTGCGCGGCGAGTCGGCTGCTGCAGGAAGAATAATATTGGCTGGCATGGATGATCCAGGCGTCGGGATGCATGGCCAGGAAGTCAGTATGAATACCAAGAAGGCGCTCGCTTCTGTAACCAAAGACGACTTCATCGCCCTGCTCAAGCACCAGCCGGTGGTTGACAAGGAGGCTCCGTTCGATCTGCAGCTCTCCGGCCATATACACGGCGGACAGATATTTCCGTTCTCCTTGATAACGCGGCTCGTCTATGGCGTGAGCACCGGACTTACCCAACTTGCCGATGGGCGCAAGCTGTATGTCAGCCGCGGAACGGGTACCTGGGGGCCACCGGTACGCTTTTTTGCCGCGCCCGAGACCACGCGAACCACGATCGAGAGCGGGTATGGTGGATCAGGATGGTCTCGCTGGTTATGAGCAGATGATGCGAGATGATCATGCAGCGAATGGTGTCATCAGCCATTACACCCCCGGCATTGCGGATGATATGCACATCCCCGGTCTCGCCATCGATTCTGCGAACATGAATGTGAGTTGCAGCAGCCGGAAAACAGCGGAAACTGGACCAGTTCGGCCTATTTCGAACGACAGCGGCAATTTGGCACTGCTGATTTGCAAAGTGTAAGTTGTGGTTCCAGCATAATTTGCTGCGCAAGTCAGTCTACACCGCAATCTGGTTTTGTTGTGTCACAGCAAAACCAGATTGTCCCGATGTATGATTTCGGCATCACCGCCATAGCCGAGCAGGGATTCAATCTTCTGGCTGGCATGTCCCGCGATACGGCGGGCTTCTTCGGCGCTGTAGTTGGTCAGGCCGCGCGCGATGTCTTGACCCTCTTCGTTCACACAGGTGACAGCCGCGCCGCGTTCGAATTCGCCGATGACTTTTTTGACGCCTATCGGCAGCAGGCTCTTGCCTTCGCCGCGCAACGCGGTGACTGCGCCTGCGTCCAGCACCAGTTTACCCGCCACCTGCAGGTGATCGGCCAGCCATTGTTTGCGCGCCGCAAGAGTGAGAGTGGGCGCGGTGAGCAGTGTGCCGATGGATTCGCCCTTGATCAAGCGCAAAAGCACTTCGGGTTCATGGCCGGAGGCGATTACGGTGTGTGCGCCGCTGCGCGCCGCGCGCTTTGCCGCGAGTATCTTGGTAAGCATGCCGCCGCGCCCGATGTGGCTGCCTGCGCTGCCGGCCATCTTTTCCAGCTGTGCATCGCCGGCCAGTGCCGCGCTGATAAGCGTAGCTTTTTCATCCTTGCGCGGATCGGCTGTATACAGGCCGCTTTGGTCGGTGAGGATGATCAGCACATCGGCCTCGATAAGATTGGCGACCAGCGCGCCCAGCGTATCGTTGTCGCCGAACTTGATCTCGTCGGTCACGACGGTATCGTTCTCGTTAATGATCGGGATAACCCGCAAGCCAAGCAATGTGGTCAGAGTGGTGCGCGCATTCAGATAACGCTCGCGATCAACCAGGTCGGCGTGGGTCAGCAATACTTGCGCTGCATGCAGGCCATGCTTGCGGAAGCAGCTCTCATAAGCTTGCACCAGACCCATCTGGCCAACCGCAGCGGCAGCCTGCAGGTCATGTATAGAGGCAGGACGCTTTTTCCAGCCGAGGCGCTGCATGCCTTCGGCGATTGCTCCGGAAGACACCAGGACGACCTGATGTCCGCTGGTGTTAAGCGCGGCGATCTGTTGGGCCCAGTTGCCTAGTGCGGCGAGGTCGAGTCCGGCACCCTGGTTAGTCACCAGGCTGCTGCCCACCTTCACGACGATGCGTTTGCTTTTGGTCAATACGGTCTTCATGGTGATTCTAGATAGTGCTCGCGTCGGTTTCCTGTGCGCTTTCTGCTGCCGCCTGTTGCTCCAGTTCGTTCATCTTGAGCAGGTGATCCATGATGGCGTATGTCAATTCCTTGCAGCCTTCGCCGTTGATCGCGGAGATGACGAAGTGGCGGTCGAAGTCGCTGAACTCCTTGAGGAATGCAGCGACCTTTTCTTCGCGATCTTCCAGCAGGTCGATCTTGTTCAGCAGCAGCCAGCGCGGTTTTTCATAAAGCGACTGATCGTATTTCTTCAGTTCATTCAGGATCGCTCGGGCATCGTGTACCGGATCTGCCCCATCATACAACGGCGCGATATCGACCAGATGCAGCAGCAATCGGGTGCGTGCCAGGTGGCGCAGGAACTGGTGTCCCAGTCCGGCGCCTTCAGCCGCACCTTCTATCAGGCCTGGAATGTCGGCGATGACGAAACTTTTTTCGCTGGATACGCGCACCACGCCGAGATTAGGATGCAGCGTGGTGAACGGGTAATCGGCGACCTTGGGTTTGGCGGCTGAAACGGCGCGTATGAAAGTGGACTTGCCTGCATTCGGCATGCCGAGCAACCCGACATCGGCGAGCACTTTCAACTCAAGCTGCAGTTCGCGCTCTTCACCTGGAGTGCCGGGTGTGCATTGTCTCGGTGCGCGGTTGGTGCTGGACTTGAAATGGATGTTGCCCAGACCGCCGATGCCGCCTTTGGCGAGCAATACCTTTTCGCCGTCATGCGTGAGATCGGCGATCATTTCGCCGCTGTTGATGTCGGTGATCACTGTTCCGACCGGCATGCGCAGCACGATGTCGTCTGCGCCCTTGCCGTAACAATCCGAGCCGCGGCCCGGCTCGCCGTTTTTGGCGCGGTGCATGCGGGAGAAGCGATAATCCACCAGCGTGTTGATGTTGCGGTCCGCCAATGCGTACACGCTGCCGCCGCGCCCGCCGTCACCACCGTCCGGTCCGCCCTTCTCGATGTATTTTTCGCGGCGAAAACTGGCGATGCCATTCCCGCCCTTGCCGGCAAATACTTCTATCCTGGATTCGTCGATGAATTTCATTTTTCTGTCTATAAAATCAGTTTCTGTCTGTGTTGTCCCTGACCGATCAACCTTGGGCAAATAAAAAAGCCCTACCTTGCGATAGGGCTGATCTTGTCAAAGTAGCGATTGCCTGAGTGGTTAACTAGGCCGCGGCTACGATGGATACAGTTCTGCGCTTTTGCGCGCCCTTGATGGCGAACACGACCTTGCCGGTGATCTTGGCAAACAGGGTGTGATCCTTGCCCATGCCGACGTTTTCACCAGGGTGGAATTCAGTTCCGCGCTGGCGCACGATGATGCTGCCCGCACTGATCAATTCGCCGCCGTAGCTCTTCACGCCCAGTCGTTTTGAGTGTGAATCGCGTCCGTTACTGGTACTGCCGCCGCCTTTCTTTGATGCCATGCTGGTTGCTCCTTACTAATTTTGCCTAAATCTATTTTGCAGAGATCCCATCGATACGGATTTCGGTGTAGTTCTGACGATGCCCCTGGTTCTTCTGGTAGTGCTTGCGGCGGCGCATCTTGAAGATGCGCACCTTGTCTCCGCGGCCGTGGGATACGATGGTCGCCTTTACGGAGGCGCCCGACAGCAAAGGCTTGCCAACGGACAGTTTGTCGCCGTCGGCAACCATCAGCACTTCGTCCAGCACAACGGCGCTGCCCTCGTCGCCGGGAATGGTCTCGATCTTCAGGGTTTCGCCTTTGGTGACGCGATATTGCTTGCCACCGGTCTTAATCACTGCGTACATGGCTACCTCGCTTGATGCGGTTTTACAGAGCCGCGCATTATACACAAACGGCCAAGCACGTCAAAATCCTTTTTAAGGGGATTTCCCCGCCAGCATAACCAACCACGCTGTCCGGGTGAGAATGAGTTTGGCGAGATTGAATTGGCTTTGCCATGGGGGGATAGAACTCGCCTAGATGATTTTCTGGCTCGAGTTGCTTTCCGGATAAGGAGAAAAGGGACTTTACTGTTTGGTGTATGCATCCAATGGT
>Ga0224495_10001751_pt1 | contig 14949 bp, 11 predicted proteins | sample SF_Jul11_sed_USG_FD_168128 | JGI IMG/M metagenome (GOLD analysis project Ga0224495, IMG submission 168128) | Sediment microbial communities from San Francisco Bay, California, United States - SF_Jul11_sed_USGS_4_1 | ecosystem: Environmental > Aquatic > Marine > Sediment | place: USA: California... | reverse complement strand
AGATCCTAACAAGACATTAATTGCCAACGATAATGATGCTACTTTTATTACCTGGGTCACTGATTCCTGGTCGGGCGCACCGGGAGGAGGGTTATCTTTGTCATTTAACGCCAGCAGTGCAAACAGCTTTATTGATGTTTTTAGCAGTATTGCGGACACCTACACAGTCTCTATTGTCGATAATGGTGTGGCCTTGACACCTGTAAGCGAGGGCACTGTAGCAGCGCCAACTCTTCTTACATGGGTCCCTGGCGGGTTAACTCATAATGGAACAGTGGCTACCAATACAAGCAGTTACTATGCCGTTTCTGGTCTAACGATAGGTACAACCTATACCGTCAGACTGACTGGTTTGTTACACAATGCCAACCTTTACTGCTATAACGCAGATAGTACATATACCACAACAGTTGCTACGAGCTTCAATACTGCATCTACGGAAGATGTCTGTTCTTTTACTGCGACAGCGACTTCCGGGTATATAAAGGTGTTTGGATCTGGCGGTGGCTGGCCTTCTCAATACCAATTGAAAATATATTAATCTGGTAATTTCAGTAAATTCAAAAACAACATATTTTTTCACCCTCGTAATCAACTTACGAGGGTGATCTTTTTTTTTCTTTTTTTTAAATTACATAGGCCTGCAACTTTTACCGACCATGAACTTCTGATTCAACCTTGATTAAATTTCACATTTAAACAATTACTACATACGCTCAACAAACCATTACGTATCGCAACGAAATATAATCCATGCGCAACTGGCCGACCTGTTGAATTTACAAAATCTTTCAAATCAGAAATTGCTGACTATAAAAAATTTTTTATTTAATAAAAATAATAAGAAAAAAACTATCAAAGACAAAATTCAGAATAGTATATTATATGTTCTACTCACAGGGCTCTTTGCAAGCCCTATGAGTGAATTTGCTGAATTCTTAAAAATCAAGAATCTCGATAGATGCGCCATGCCTGCGTGCAATGTGGGGCAGATCATGGAGGGCCACCTTTGAATCGTCAAAAGAAATAAACATCAGATGTTCTTTATGAGCATGTTTTCTCGGCTCAGATCCTCCGCACTCTTTGCACATTTTTTTTAGTAATTCATCTCTTTCAACAGCATCCAGAGATTGATCAATATGAATTAACGTTTCCTGCAACATACTTTCCTCCTTTATTCCTCCTTAAACAATTTAATATAAATTTGATAATTTTGGCTAATTTTTATGTAAAAATAAGGACTATTTATATACAAAAATAAAACATATTGTCTGCATTTTAAATCATGTGACGATTAAAACAGTTTCCAGTAACGTATCTGCATCTTGTCATTTGACTCAACACAACAGGGTGCCCAAGATCATTCTTCGCAGGTTCCAAAAGAAAAAAGTTGCATACAACATAAAGTCGTTTACAGTTTTCTTAGTCTCATCACTTATATGGATAACGCTCTTTCCATTTATCTTTTAAAAATTCAGAAATTTGATTCTCTTTTGTATTTTTACCGGGAGCATAGAGTATGGTTCCGCTGAGCTTGTCGGGAAAAAACTCCTGATTAATAAAATTGTTTTCATAATCGTGGGCGTATTTATACTCTTTTCCATAACCAATATTTTTCATTAACGATGTAGGTGCATTTCTTAAATGAAGCGGAACCGGCAAATTTCCTGATTCCTGAACCAGTTTTTCAGCGTTGCTGATTGCAGTATATGAAGAGTTACTTTTGGGTGAAGTGGCCAGATAGATCACACATTGTGCCAGAATAATTCTGGACTCAGGCCAACCAACAGCATGCACCATCTGAAAACAGCTGCTCGCAAGAGAAAGGGCCATCGGGTTTGCATTTCCGATATCTTCCGAAGCAAGAATTACAAGTCGGCGGGCAATAAACTCGGGTTTTTCGCCACCGGCCACCATTCGAGCAAGCCAATATAGAGCAGCATTGGGGTCACTACCTCGAATAGACTTTATAAAAGCAGAAATAATATTATAATGCTGCTCACCGTCTTTATCAAACAGGGCAAAGTTTTTCTCGAATGACTCTGTCACAACTCTGTTATCAATCGTTATTTTTGATTTTTCAGGATCATTGCTGCTTAAAAGCTGAATTAATATTTCCAGGTTATTTAAAACCTTTCGGGCATCACCATCACCCAGTCGCAACAACGCTTCATACTCAGTAATTTCAAAAATTTGTTTTTGCAACCAGGAATCTTTTTTTCGGGCATTTTCTATAATTTGAATTATCTCTGGCTCTTCCAGGGGTTTTAAAATATAGACCTGGCACCTTGAAAGTAGTGGTGATATCACCTCAAAAGATGGATTTTCTGTTGTAGCACCCATCAGGGTGATAATTCCCTTTTCAACACTTTGTAATAGAGAATCCTGCTGTGATTTGGAAAAACGGTGAATTTCATCAATAAAAAGAATTGCCCTGCCTTTTTGAAAGAGATCACTTTTTTGTACCTTCTCGATTACATTACGTATGTCTGCGACACCTGAACTTACCGCACTTAAAGAAAAAAAAGAGCGATCAAGAGTTCTGGAAATTATGTGCGCAAGAGTTGTTTTTCCGCACCCGGGAGGGCCCCAGAAAATCATGCTGTGTATATTTCCGGATTCTATTGTTTTTTTTAAAATCTTTCCTTCTGCCAGAAGGTGTTTCTGGCCAAAATAATCTTCCAGGCGTTGCGGACGTACTCTCTCAGCTAAAGGAGTCATAATTTAATTTTTCGAATTTAAATTCAAACTCCTTCATTTTTAAAAGATTTAATCTCCTGCTCCATTGCTTCCCATTTTTCAAGTAATTGCTCTAACTCTGCTTCTGTACTTTTCTTTTCCTGTTCAAGCGCTTTGACTTCCTGCATACTTTTTTTCTCATACAGTTTATGATCACTGAAAATAGTATCAATTTCTGAAAGTCTTGCTTCCTTTGTTTGAATTTCAGATGTAAAAGTCTGACTCTCTTTTTCCATTCTGGCCAGTTTTTTCTTGCGTTCCTTGTTTCCCATATAACTGGCTTGATTACTGTTTCCATTTTTAGGAGTAACTACAGCAGCATTAGATGATTTTTTTTCGTTTGAGGCCGCATTAGAGCCTCCTGCTTTCTTTCCACTCAATCTCAGCAGGTAATCATTTCCATAGTTTTCAATATACTCCTGATAAGATCCGGAATATACATTGAGTCCTTCTGGAGTCAGCTCATAAATTTTCTCGGCAACATTAGAGACAAAGTTTTTATCATGGCTGACTATTAAAACAGTTCCTTTATATTCCGCAAGACCCTGTTCCAGAGCTGTAATGGATTCAAGATCGAGATGGTTCGTAGGTTCATCAAGTAAAATAACATTGGGCCTTTCGGCAATCATGCGGGCAAGAACCAGACGGGCAGACTCTCCTCCGCTCAGGTTAGATATTTTTTTATCTGCCTCCTCCTGGGTTATTAACATTCGCCCCAGAATTCCACGAATATGGCTGATACCCATTCCTGGACAAAACTGACTAAGCCACTCAAATGAACTCATGTCACCCGAAAGATTTTCGTGATGATCCTGGGCAAACCAGAAAGGTTTCGCCTCGAACCCCCATTTTACACTTCCCTGATCAGGTTGAATCACGTTCATTAATATTTTTATCAAAGTTGACTTCCCCACACCGTTTGGACCAATCAGAGCCACCTTCTCTCCTCTTTCCAGAGAAAAAGAGACATTATTTAAAATCAAAGTGTCTTTACCTGTAATAGGCGAAATAAAACTTTTATGAATTCCAGATACCGATAGCGCCTCTCGCCCGGATTCACGTACCATGGCAATATCAATATCAGGATACCTGCGGCTTGATTGAACCAGATCGGGAATATCAATTTTTTCAATTTGTTTTGCCCTTGATTGAGCCTGACGGGCCTTTGAAGCCTTGGCTTTAAAACGATCAACAAAAGCCTGTAACTGATCAACCTTTTTTTCAAGTGACTGGTTTTCCTTCATCCTTTGTTCCATGGCAAGAATTTTCGCATCCATAAACTGATCGTAATTACCCGTATAAATTTTTACCGTCTGATAATCAACATCAACAATATGAGTTGAAACACGATTAATAAAATGGCGATCATGAGAAATTACAACAATCAGACCGCGAAAAGTATTTACCAGATAATTTTCCAGCCAGGATATAGATAAAATATCAAGGTGGTTTGTCGGCTCATCAAGAAGTAAAATATCAGGATTTTGAAACAATACTCTGGCAAGCAATACACGTAATTTTTGCCCACCAGATAAATGCTTCAATGGCTGAAAATGATAATCTGAATGTATACCCAATCCTTCAAGAAGGCGGGATGCCTGGGACTCTGCCGAATACCCATCATGTACAATAATCAACTCCTCAAGATCACCCAGTTTTTTTCCGATTGCATCATTACTAAAATCGCTGTTGCTTTCCAGAATTTTTTCTTTCTCCTGCATTGCATCATAAAGTTCACTGTTTCCAGAAATTACAACATCTACAACGCGATGGTTCTCGTATAAAAACTGATCTTGCTTTAAATGCCCTATGGAAATATCACGAGGTTTCGCAACATTTCCACTATAACCTTTTTCTTCACCTGTTAATATTTTTAAAAAAGTAGATTTCCCGCTTCCGTTGGCGCCTACAAGACCATACCGCTTGCCAGGATCAAACTGAAGGGTAACATTTTCAAATAAAACGTTAAATCCAAAATGCATGGACAAATTTTCAACTGATATCATATAAATAATAATTGATTTTTTCAAAGACACGGCTACAAGATCTTTTTATTCTTCCGAAGGGAATAAATATTTATTTATCGTTTAGTAAAATTTTTAAAAGTTACACCCTCAAAATTCTGGTTATCAATGGAAAGCAGTTTTAAATAACTTTATTTTTTCATTTTCTACCCTCTGGAACCCGATTTCTTTATGTTTTTAAAAAACATAGCGCATATGTAGATTTTCAGTAATTCAATATTTATAAATTTCCTCAAATTTAATCTTTACACTCTGCTTGTTTCTACTTTTTCAACAAATGTGAATATTCATATTACTGGATGCGGCATTGCCGGTATCACCACAGCTCTTGCGCTCTCAGAATTAAATAACAATATTATCATATGGGAAAAAGAAAAACTGCCAGGTATGTATGCGACCTCAAAAAATGCAGCCATTTTCCGAACCTATGAATCCGATCCAACACTCTCATTCATAGCAAAGCAAAGCTATTATGAAATAGAAAAAATGGAAAAGACCGAAGGACCTTTATTAAATAAAACAGGAATCTTTATTGATCCTATGGAGTATGACTATCATGAAGCTCCTTTTTTAAAAAAATTTCCTGATGCCAGCGCTATTTCCAGCGAAAAAAAAAGAATCGAACTTCCTGATGGAAAATCTATGGAGGGATTATATCTGGCTTCAAACGGAGTTCTGGATACTCATGCTCTGGTATCTATATTAATGAAAAAAATTATTGCAAATGGAGTCACAATAAATTTCAACAGTGAAGTTACTTCTCTGGAAACCGATCAGAAAATAATAAACTTCACTATTAACAGCAATCAAAAAATAAATTTAAATGAGAATGATATTTTTATCAATGCTGCCGGATCATGGGCTCCTTCTTTATTAAGAAAAAATCAACAGTGGGCACCTCCTGTCATACCACACAAACGACACCTTTTTTTCATCAAGGGAGCAACACCCCTTCCTTTTTCTATTCCGGTTATCTGGAGTGAAAAACAAGACTTTTATATCAGACCCGAAACCGGTGGCTTTCTTGCTTCTCACTGTGACCAGAAAGCATGTGAGCCTGATGATTACAATAGCGATCCTAAAGAGGTTAACAATTTTTTAAATGCACTACTTTATCACTATCCATTTTTTGAAGAATACCGTATTGCAAAGTATTGGGCATGCATCAGAACATTTGCACTGGATCATCATCCCGTTATCGGTTATGACCCATTTATAAATAATTTATTCTGGGTCAGCGGATGGGGGGGTCGGGGAATGACGATCGCAACAGGAATAATAAATAACATTAAAGATATATTTTTCAAAAAACTGAAAACACCTTTTTCTCCGGAACGATTTATTTAGATTTAAAATTTTTTATTTTTTAGATGATTTAAATTTTTATTGTAGTATTGAAAAACAGAGGATCGTCGAATAGGGATAACAATAAGGAGTTATCCAATGAAACTATTTAAAGCATTAACAAGAAAAGTAGATGGTGAACGTAAAAAAATGTCTGTGGTGACAAACGGTAAAGAGTACCCTCTAGAAGCAAACCAGATACTGGTAAGTCATACAAATCTGAAAGGAATTATCACTTATGTAAATCATGAGTTTGAAATTATCTCAGGCTTTACCAAGGAAGAGCTGATCGGAAATCCCCATAGCATGATTCGTCATCCAGATATGCCCCGCAGCGCTTTTTACGACCTCTGGAGTGTAATTAAAGAAGGTAAGTCATGGAGGGGATTTGTTAAAAATAGAACAAAAGATGGTGGATATTACTGGGTTGATGCACGTGTATCACCTTTATACGACATTAATGCTAATCATGTCGGCTATTTATCTGTACGCTACAAACCTGATGCGCAGGAACTTGCCAATGCAAAAAGACTCTACGAATCAGTACTCGATGAAAAAAGTCCGTTTCCCTATACGCTAAACCATTCCAGGGTGAAATTAATGACAAAAATTCAGACATTGATTTTATTGCAACTGATTCCTGTAACAATTTCTATTTTGCCCAATATTTTCCCATCCTTGCCACCATTTTATACCTGGCTTGTTGCAATTTCAGGGTCATCAATTTTATTTTTATCATTGCTTATTTTTATTAAAAATAAAATTATTCAACCCATGATGAAAGTTTCAGAAACAGGTAACAATCTTGCAAAAGGATATCTGCTAATGGATCTGCCTGTTGACAGACATGACGAGGTCGGAGAACTTTTCAAGTCTATGCACATCATGCTGAACAATTTTACAGGTGTTATTGGAAGAATTAAAGAAAGCACCTCTTTTGTTCAAGCAATAACAGATACCATTGTCTCAACATCACACGCACTAAGTCAGAATAGCAGTGAGCAGGCTGCCTCTATCGAAGAGACAACTTCATCATTAGAACAAATGGGTGCTACGATTATACAAAATGCTGAAAATGCAAAAACAACAGAAGCTATTGCCCGAAAAACATCCGATACCAGTACTGAAGGGGGAAAAACAGTAAACAATACTGTTAAGGCAATGGAAGAGATTGCCTCTAAAATAGGTGTTATCGAAGAGATAGCCTACCAGACAAATTTGCTGGCACTAAATGCAGCGATTGAAGCGGCACGAGCAGGGCAATCAGGGAAAGGTTTTGCTGTAGTTGCTGCTGAAGTCAGAAAACTTGCAGAAACAAGTCAGAGTGAAGCAAAAAATATCAGTGAAATAGTTGCCAAAAGTGTGACAATATCCCGCAAAGCCGGAGAACTTATCAATTCGATTGTCCCCGAAGTTTCAAAAACTGCCGAACTCGTTAAAGAAATCTCTTCAGCTTCTCATGAACAGACCCAGGGAGTGGAGCAAATCAATAAAGCAGTAGGACAATTAAATACTGTAGCTCAAAACAATGCAGCCTCTTCTGAAGAGTTATCAGGAACTGCTGAACAACTGATGGAACAGGCAAAATCACTTCAGGAAATAACAGAAGCCTTTAAATTAAGACGAAAAGAAAATCTGAAACAAGCATTTTGAAAAGGCCCCTGATTTATTTCAGATCCTAAAGATCCAAATACATCGTTTGGATCTTTAGAAAAAAGAGATAGCCATCTTATCTCTTGTATATAAGACAAACTATTAAATTAAAAGTAAAAAAACAAGCATGATCAAGAATAATATTTGACACTCTTATTTTTTTTCTTTTGTGTACCTTGTTTAAAGAAAAAAGCAGATAAACAAAATATTTTTCCGGAGGTCGACTATAAACCAGGATATTCCATACTATGTTTCCCTGCCTGAGAGCGAAATAAAAAAACTCGCAATCAAAATAGGTATTATAGAAAGTGATGAGCAACTTATTTTCTTACAGATTTGTCAGCATATTCTGGCAACTGGAGAAGTTTTCCTTGACATAGATAATTTTACCATTGAGCTCGTCAAGTGGGCTGAACAACATAATCATAATGCCCTTAAAGTCTCTCCAACGGTTCGCAAAAAATTACTTCAACTTGTAAGTATTCTTAATAAAAAAAGGTTTTGCCGGATTCAAAAACAAAACGTTGATGAAATAACTGGTTTTACTCTCGTAGACCCCATTCCTGAATACCTTGATGCAATATACAAGCATTTCACAGATGTAGATATCAGTCGTCCATTTCCCAAAATCGAAAATATGCCTATACCTGTTACTCCCGACAAGATTCAGGAAGTATATGACTCGCAATTAACACAGCAAGGTTTCAACGAACTTGTTAAAATTAAAAAAATAATAAAAATTAATTTTTCTGAAATTGAACATCACATTCTGATTTCTCCCAATTACATTACGCAATTAGTAAACTTGTCGATTCGAAAGTTACATAAATTTTTAAGCGCAGGTGCCAACATCAGACTAATTGATGATATAACAAAATCACTTGAAAGACTTCTTCCAGGCAAGGCCCTGAATCATGAAAGATTAATAAAAGTTTTATCACTTGAAGAACAGGAAGAACCGATTTTCTTTATACACCTGGCTAAAACCCTGATGACTCACATTGAAGAAGAGAAAAACAGATCAGACATTACTCCCATATACCAGGCAGCTATTATTGTTAAAAATTTCAAAATCGACCAGGGGAAAAGTATCGATGATGAAAAAAAAGACGAATTAAAAAAAGAAGATATAAAAAAAATACTCAGACATGCAAAAACAATAGAGCATCTTTTTACCAAAAGCGACCTTGTTGCTCTGAAAGAAACAATTATAAAAACAGAACATATCCAGGGAAGTTATAATGACCAGGACTTTCAACAACTGGTAGAAATATTTTTAAATACCTATGCTATAATACCTCCCGAAAGCAACAGCGATTTTATACCAGAAATTATTCCCGTGAATACCAACAGCGGTTACTCGTATGTCCATCTCAGCCATTTTATTCAACTGTTGGAAAAAGAAAAAGAAAGAACCTCTGATCTGATAAAAAAAAGATTGATCTCGGAGTGGGCAACCCTTTTAAAAAACTATGAAAATTCCGAAGCAATGAAAAAAGACAAACCTTTTGAAAATTATATTAAAGAAATTCTACCCTCTACATCTCCACTGTTCTCATTATTGACAGCAGACCTTGATCTACTATATAAAATATTAAACAATTATAGAAACGAACTGGGCGATCATAAAAAGTTCAAGGAATACTTTAATAAAAATGACAAGTCGGGGCTTAATCCATATTTAGTAATTTTAAAATTACAACGAATGGATATTTATCGTGAAGCGTATAATGCCCTGCCCTTTTTAAACCGCTTTTTTCTGACCAGATTAATACTATACATTATAAAACTCTTTAAAAGCAAGCAGGCAGAAAAAAAACCAGAAGAAAAAAATGCTAATGAAAACAGCGAATCCGAAACAGACGATGATAAAAATGATAATGCTGAAACCATTAGACAGAAAAAAGAATATAAGAACAAAATTAAAAAATATCTCGATGAAATTGAAAAAAACTACCTGGCAAGCGGAAACGTTGAAAAAGCCCTTGATGATCTGAATAACCGATGGAATATAAAAATTGGAGAAGTGAGGGTTATTTTACGCGAAAAAGTAGATAAAGACACGGATGAAAAATCTCTTGCTATCTTCAAGATGATGTACAGGTCTCCCAATTTTTCCATAGATATGCTTCACAAACAATTGCGAAATATGGCAAACAGTCTTTGTCACCAGAAATATAGCGAAGTTCATGATAAAAAATCTCTGGCAATGTATATCATTATCAGAGCAATCTGGGTATTACGATTTAAAGCAAAATAGACAAAATTCTTTAACAAAAAATAAAAAATAGTTATTTTTTATTTTTTTATGCCGATTTATGTCACATAAGACAAATGATTATTTCAATAATCATGAGGTGACAAATATGATAATAAATAATAACCAGCTACCATTTTTTATAAGCAAGGTAAAAAGTGATCAGGGGCTGAAAAATGAGGGCATGGAATCAGGTCTGCCAGCGGGAAAAGATCTGTCAGATTTTCAGGTACAAAAGAAAATCACAATTGACACTATTCGACATCAAATACTGGGTCTTCAGGGAGAAGTAAAAAATATCCAGACTGATATCTCTAAAAAACAGATTGAAATTGCATTTCTTGAAAATTTGGAGACAGATGCACGATGGAAATTAAACCTTGATAATTTTTTAAAATCAAACTTTGGAGAGAGTCACTCTATAGATGATCAACTGAATAAAAAAGAATATATTGGAAAATTATACAAGGAGATCATCGGAATGAATAATGATCTTCTGGCTCGCGAAGTAAAAATCGAAAACATTATATCTACCGGTCTGATAGATGACAATAAAAAATCTATTTCAGATATTATTATAAAAGATCTTCACGAAGCAAGCAACCTTTTTTCGAAAATGAAAAATGAGTCCATTATAAGAGTATTGAAAAACTGATTCAACCTTTTTATTTCAATTTTTTTAGAAAAAAAAGCATTCTTTTAAATAATAGTTGCATTACTGTTAGCACTTTATTATACTAAAAAAAAGGAAAAATTATGAATATACTGGTACTGATAAAGCAGGTTCCTGATACGGAAGCAAGCATAAGAATAAATGGCAATAAAGTAGATGAGTCATCCATCAAATGGATTATTTCTCCGAATGATGAGGTGGCTCTCGAAGAAGGAATACGAATTAAAGAAAAAAATGGGGGAACTGTAACTGTTATCTCCGTTGGACCTGAGCGCGTAGTCGTTTCTCTTCGAACAGCATTTGCAATGGGAGCTGACAATGCGATACATATCAAAGCAGATGAATATGAAATGCTTGATTCATATGCTATTGCATCATCTGTTGCAAAAGCTACTGAAAACGATAAATATGATATTATTTTTACAGGACGTCAGGCAATAGACTCAGATAACGGACAAGTACCTTTAATTTTAGGCGAGTTAAAAAATTGTGCATCCATAATATGGGCTAAAAAAGTGGAAGCAACCGAAACTGAAGTCAAAGTTAATTGTGAAGTCGAAGGTGGGGAAGCAATCTATAATGCATCCTATCCGGTTATTATTACTGCACAGGTAGGTCTGAATGAACCAAGATATCCCTCTTTAAAAGGAATTATGGCCGCAAAGAAAAAACCTGTTGAAACTAAAAACATTGCGGATCTTGGGATCAAGTTTAATGAAGGTATAGAAATCATTGGTTACGAACTGCCTCCGCAACGACCCGTTGGCAAAATCATCGAAAGTGAAAGTACGGAATTAAAAGTTAAAGAGCTCATAAAATCGTTGCATGAAGAGCTGAAAGTAATATAACCTGGAGCAAATTATGGCAAAAGCATTAATTATATGTGAATTAAAAAATGACAAACCAGTCAAAGCATCCCTGGAAATCGCATCAAAAGCAATCAGCCTGGGATATGAAACAACTGCAATTGTAATGGGTAACGGTAATGATATTGTCCAGGATCTCTCCCAATGTGGAGTTTCCGAAATTATAGTAGGTAAAACCCAAAATTACAGTGGAGAATCATATGCTCATTTAATTTCTGCAGTTATCAAGGATAACAACTTTGAACTGATATTAATGCCTCACACCTGGCAGGCAAGAGATATTTCCGGGCGAATTTCTGCCATACTGCAGACATCTGTAATCAGTGACATTGTAGAACTTGAGATAAAGGATAACAAACTTGTTGCAAAAAAACCCATTTATGCCGGTAAAGCATATGCAAAACTCGCTTCCAGAGGAAAATATAAAATCTTTACGGTCAGACCGAACTCTTTTGAAATAATAGAAAAAAAATCTCAACCGCAAACCAGAGAAATTTCTGTAGATACATCTAAAAATAAAACCAGGCGGGAGGAACTGCAATCCTCGCGCGCTGATAAAATGGGACTGACCGAAGCTAATATTATTATCTCGGGTGGTAGAGGAGTTAAAGGGCCAGAATACTTTCCGGTTCTCCAGGAGCTGGCCGACTTACTTGGTGCAGCATTGGGAGCCTCCCGGGCTGCAGTAGATGCAGGGTGGATAGATCACTCCCATCAGGTGGGACAAACAGGTAAAACTGTATCACCAACTCTCTATATTGCTGTAGGTATATCAGGAGCAATTCAACATCTGGCAGGAATGGGATCTTCAAGATACATTGTTGCAATAAATAAAGATAAAGAAGCGCCTATATTTAAAGTCGCTACATATGGAATTGTCCAGGATTTATTTGAAATTATTCCGGAGCTTAAAACTCAGTTAAAAGCATTAAAAGGTTGAAATAAATTTTAGCAAGGCGGGTATTATGAACTTTACAAAAAATGGTGAAAAACTGGTTATCGCTTCAGCATTAAGAACACCTATTGGCCAGGCTGCCAAAAGTCTTTCCCAATTTGAATCATATGACCTTGGTTATATGGTAATTGAAGAACTTCTTACCCGACACCCTTTTCTGAAAAATAAAATTGATCTGCTCGTTGCCGGGGAGATTTCTCAAAGTTCCCGGGCACCCAATGTTGCCAGAGTTCTTTCTGTAAAATCAGGATTACCATTAAGTGCTGTTGCCGTTACTGTTGCCAATAATTGTGTATCAGGTTTTGAGGCTATTATCGAAGCCGCACGGCGAGTTCTTCTTGGCGAAAGTAGCGTTGCACTTGCTGTAGGTCTGGAATCAATGTCCAATATGCCCCTTTATTTATGCAATGCCCAGAAGAATGCTAAAACAGCCAATCTTGATAAAATCAATAAAAACTGGGCTGAAATTCCCACACTTGATGATGTAAAGATAGTCAACTCCGTAGATGAAGGCTTGGTTGATCCTGTCCGCGGCGCAAATATGGCAGAAACTGCGGAAGTTGTATCACAGTCTTTAGGACTCTCTAAAAAAAATCTGGATCAATATGCATGGGGCTCATTCAGTAAATCACTGAAAGCGATCGAAACCGGAAAATATAAACCATATATTGTCCCTGTAAAACATAACGATGGAATACTCGAAAATGATGAATATATCATGTCGAAAACAGGATTCGTGGAAAAACCCGAACGTTTTGAAAAAGCAACGGGAATTTTCAATATGCCTCCCCATACCAGTTTAAAAAGTTTTTATGAAAAATATGAGAAATGGATAGGTAAATCTTTTACCGAAAATGCAGAGGCTACCGTTTCATTATTCAATGCATGCCCCAGGTCTGATGGGGCTGGTGCTTTAATTGTTACCACAGAGTCAAAAGCCCGCGAGTTAGGATTACCTGTTCAAGCCATTATTTCAGGTTGGGGAAATTATGGAGTGGATCCGATTTTTATGGGGTTAGGAATAGCTTATGCAATGAACCAGGCCCTGGTTAACACAAACAAAAAATGGGAAGATATCGACGGTTTCGAAATTCATGAAGCATTTGCAGCTACAGCATTAGGCAGCATCGTAAAAGTAAAACAGGAATGGAAGTTTGATCTTGAAAAAAAACTCAGTGAAAACAAAATAAACCCCAATGGTGGAACTCTTGCCCTTGGTCACCCACTGGGAGCAACAGGGATTCGTATTGCAATTAATCAAATAATGCAACTTGAGCAAACAGATGCAAAGCAGGTAATGGGCGCTATTTGTGCTGGAGGCGGAGTTGGTGGCGCATTAATTCTGGAAAAACCCTGACACTTCATAATGACAAATTAGCCATAAAATCTACTTTTCATTTATGCTAAGAGTCATTTTTGAATTTTTTAAGCCTTTATTTTTACTCATTTTTCTGTTAACCACTGGAACGTTTGGTTATAACATCATTGAAAACTGGAGTTTTTTTGATGGTTTATACATGACAGTTATTTCTATTACCACTGTCGGCTTTACCGAAGTCAGACCTCTGGGTCAAAATGGAAGAATTTTTACCATATTTCTGATTTTGGGAGGGGTTGGATTTTATGGTCTTGCAATTAATTCAATCTTTAAAATATTTTTTGAAACAAATTTTCGTATAATTCTGATGAGGAACAAAATGTATGACAAAATTTCTAAATTAAAAAATCACTACATTATTTGCGGTGGAGGAAGAATGTCTTATGCAATAGCACAAGAACTTTATAATAGTAATGTTCCCTTTATTATTATTGATAACAACAGTCAGGCACTAGTATCAAAATCAAAAAACAAATGGCTGATTCTGGAAGAAGATGCCTTACTGGAAGAAACCCTGATAAAGGCAAATATTGAAAAAGCCATTGGTCTTGCATCTGTTTTGCCTACCGATGCCGACAATCTTTTCGTAGTTTTATCTGCACGATCGTTAAATAAAGAAATGAGAATTCAGACAAGAATTGCCCATGAAAGTTCCCGCAGCAAAATGATTCAGGCAGGTGCTGATAAAATCGTCTCACCTTACGTGCTGGGAGGAGTTCAAATGGCTCGCAGTTTCTTGCAACCAGGAGTAGATGATTTTCTCGATATTATTCTTGATAAATCCAATTATGAATTCGCACTCAAAGTTCATATTGTTACTCCAGAGGATTCATTTGTAAATACCAAAATCAAGGATACAGCATTTTCAAAAGAAAATTTTATAATCATTGGCGTTAAAGACAGCACCAGCCACAAAATTCATACTCCCTTGCCTGAGTTTGTTTTAAAAGTTGGTCATGAAATTATTCTTATGTCAACAGGAATGGAAAAACCACTCAATTAATGGCACTATTTAAATTTGAAATAGATAACGTAGATTCCAACGCAAGAGCGGGAACCA
>Ga0224495_10001750_pt1 | contig 14951 bp, 14 predicted proteins | sample SF_Jul11_sed_USG_FD_168128 | JGI IMG/M metagenome (GOLD analysis project Ga0224495, IMG submission 168128) | Sediment microbial communities from San Francisco Bay, California, United States - SF_Jul11_sed_USGS_4_1 | ecosystem: Environmental > Aquatic > Marine > Sediment | place: USA: California... | reverse complement strand
AGACTGGCACTTTTCTCTGGATGAAGAGAAAATCATCTGACAATTAAGAAGGAGGAAGATAATGGCAGGTAGTGCAGACAAAAAAGCAGATCTGGCTGGTCCTGGTGTGAGCACCTATGAAGAGGTAGAAAAAATCCTACCAAACGATTACCAACCCCTGCTATCACCGCTGGAGCGTATGAACGCGCTGTACGCGATCAAGGACTATATAGAAAAGAATATGTGTAAGGAGTTGAACCTCAATATGGTTCAAGTCCCCTTGATCGTCACGGTGGAGAGCGGCGTCAACGATATGCTAGACCGGGATGGCTCACGGACTCCCATTGAGTTCAATTGCGGGTTAGGGTTGGAAAAACCCATAAGGGCTTCAATAGTCCAAGCGGCGACCAAGTGGAAGCGGCCGGCCCTTCGGCAATTTGGCTGCAAGGTCGGCGAGGGAATCAACACGGATATGAGGGCGGTACGCAAGGATTACTTTCTTGATCATGACCACAGCAGTTATGTTGATCAGTGGGACTGGGAGCGCGTCATGACCATGGAACAGCGCAACCTGGATTTCCTTAAGGATATTGTAAAGAAGATCTGGAAGGTGATCTACGGCGCCAACAAATTCGCCCAGGAGCAGTTCCCCAAACTGAAGACCACAAAGTACCCGGAAATTCCGGAAGAACTGACTTTTCTCCATGCCGAGGAGATTCTCGACATGTTCCCGGACCTACCACGAAAGCAGCGAGAAACCGCGGTCATCCAGAAATACCCGGCGATATTCATCATTGGCGTCGGCTATCCACTTAAAGATGGATATCCCCATGAGATGCGCGCCGCGGACTATGACGACTGGATCACCGAAGTAAAGCACAAAGATGGCAAGGTCACCCATGGTCTCAACGGAGATATTCTCGTATGGAATCCGGTGACAAAACGGCGCCACGAGCTCACCTCCATGGGAATCCGGGTCACAAAAGAGACGCTCAAGATGCAGCTCGAAATGGCCGGGCAAATGGACTTTCTAGAACTGCCGTATCATCGGGCAATCCTCAATGACCAGATACCATTGAGCATTGGCGGTGGGATTGGACAATCACGTACGTACATGTACCTGTTGCGCGCAGCACACCTCGGCGAGGTCAGCGTTACGGTCTGGCCGAAGGTCTTGAAAGATATCTGCGCAAAGCGTAACATTCATGTGCTTGAATAGAAGTTCTGTTTGAGTAATAAAAAAGGGGTGCTTAAAGCACCCCTTTTTTTGTAGGCGAAGAGTTACTTCATGATCACAAATTCAACACGACGATTCTTAGCCCTGCCTTCAGGATTATCGTTAGACGCAACTGGCTTTGATTCGCCGTAACCGCGGGCAACGAGACGATCCGCGTTGATATTATGGTTGAGGATCAGATACTGCTTTACCGAACCAGCTCGGTCGTTCGACAGCTTCAGATTATAGGCATCGCTGCCCTTGCTGTCTGTATGACCCTGGACTTCGATCTTAGCATCTGGGGTTCCTTCAAAGATCGTCTTTATCGTCTTCGCGGCGCCATCGAGTACTGGATAGGATTCGGGTTTTATGTCGGATTTGGCAAATTCAAAATAGACCTCAGGGAGAACGATCTTGAATTCCTTCTTGACCAGTGCGGCTTCGATTTCCAGCGTCTTTGCGGCCACTATTTCGACGGTCCTTTCGTACGGTAGATAGTTCTTATCCTCTGCGAGAATACTGATCTTGTAAGCACCAGGACCCAATGCCTTTTCAATTCTCCCGGTAACCATCTCAGCCGGCATATCACCAATTGTCACATTAGCGGCAACCGGCTCCTTGCTCTCAATATCAATGATATTGACGATCAGATTACCCACCTTGGGTATCGATTTCAGTGCAATTGTAACGGGTGTAACTTCACCAGCTTTGACAAGCACCGCGACTTCATACGGTTTATGATCGGGAGCGGCCGCTTTCAGCTGGTAGGTACCGGGGTTGAGGTTCATGAAGTTGAACTGACCATCAACATCGCTATCCATCGATTTGAATAACGCACCTTCCTCGTAAAGACCTATATTCGCAATCAAGTTTGCACCAGTCTCATCTTCAAGGACCTTGCCGGCAATATCTCCAAAGACCGGTTCGGGCATGAAATCAGCAGTATAGGAAAAGCCGAAAATCGCCGCCCATGGCGGTGCCACACCCCATCCGGTTGTAATGTTGAAGCTATCTGTCTGAGCCATTGGAAAATCGCGTTCATTCTCGCCTTCCCAGGCACGGAAATCAACCGCGAAATTGATATGGAAGTTCTTGCTCGGACGGAAGCTCACGCCGGGTGTTATATAGACCTGATTAGGCCCGAACAGCGAATCATCGAAGAAGGTAAAGAACTGGTCTTTACCGCTGTAATCGATCCCGCTGAGTTCGATGAATGGAATGATACCTGGTGTATGTAGACTTATGGCGGCGTTATAGATACTTGCATTATCTCTCATGCCACCGCCCTCTGCATTGCGGAAAACATATCCCAGATTCAGATCGAATTGAAAATTACCCGCTTTTGCCGTGAACAGACCGACACCACCAAAATCAACGGCATCACTCGAAAAATACCTGTACAGACCACCTGGATTTGTGTATGTTTCATTGAAGATCGGATACTTAACCACTTCACCCAACAAGCCTGTTGTATCTCGATCAGAGCCAGTAGGGATTGAAACAAAACCGTATAGACCGTATTTGATAGTTTCCTTTCCGAAATTGAATTTCAGTCCTACTTTTGTATCACCAAAGCCCACGCTGGCACGATTGGTATCGGTATCTTTGTAATCGATACCTTCAGCATAATAGACGCTGGCAATATTGAACGAAAACCAATCGGTTGGAGCGTAACCAATGCTGAAACCAAAGTCACCTCCGCCATAGGTGGCGTCCATCCCAACCAGACCGGGCAACAATCCATCATTTGGGCTTGTAGCGGTTCGGTCTTCTTTGAAACCTCTCAGATAGAAGCCAAATCCGAAAGTACCGGCCGAGCCGTTGTCCGCCGAAATCGTGCGGAAAAGCCCCATCGTACCTTCATAGTTGGGCATTGCAAACGCGAGCGATGCAATGGTGAGAATCAACACATACTTTTTCATGTGCATATAGCCTCCTTTTGTTTGAGTAACTACTTTGCCTATGCACATAATTGTACACAAATACCGTGAAATGTCAATGGCGGCAGCCAATACCATACGTGTTCCTGTATACACAACTGCCGCACCATGCTTTACCGATCCGCGGGCGAAAACGGAATCAGAATCCAAGATTCCATCAACACTCGCCAACCGTGAGACATGCGACTAACCATAAGACCCCGGCCCACAGCTTTATCGTTTCGTCAATTGCTAAAATGATAAAACGATACTAGCTCTGATGTTCGATCACGTCCACCAAACGCTCAAGGACATCCATTACCTTGGTAACCCGGTTCGTCTTTATCCAGTAGAGATGGCTGCGCCATTTAACCTCATACCTAACCAGGTCAAGATTTCGGAGAACCCGCAGGACCTGAGATATGTTTGATATACTGACACCCAGGAGGACAGCCAACTCCTCCGGGGTCCTCTTTTGATCCCGCATCAATGTCAAAACCTCATAAGCCGTAGGATTACCCAATGCCCGGCATATCCTTGACGCGCGATATCTGTTCTCTGGTATTAACTTCTTTGCCATAATCAAGAGTACATCATTTCGTCATTTTGTCAATTGCTAAAATGATGAGCACCCATTGACATGCACAGAAATACTTCCTATAATGATTTGGAGGTACACTATGTATATCTTTCATGGTCTTGGAAAGTATTTTCCAGTTCTTCTGATCTTCGTTTCTGCCAATTTGTGCGCCCAGGACATATACTTTGTCGCGAGCAGCAATACACCCCTTGCGACCGCATATAATAACAGTCACAAGATCGCGACCAAGTATGAGGAATATCAGAATGACACTATCTACGTCGTTTTTCAGTCTTCGGACAGCATATACTTCGTTTCCACATCGGACGAGGGTATTTCCTGGGCAGCGCCCTTCCCAGTCTGTGCCGGGGAATTCCCTGCGCTCGATATCTGTCCTTCTGGGTTTCGTCATGTTGCATGGCAGTCTTCTGATAACGACATCTACTATGACTGCCTTGATGACTGGAGCCCTCCTGTCAATGTCAGCGGATCGCCTGAACAATCATCCCTACCAGACCTTGTTGTCGATTCAAACAACGTAAAACACATTACATGGGTGGAACACTGTGATGGACGAAATCAGATATACTACCGGACCATAGCCAACGGCATACTCGGTGATACGGTTTGTATCAGCGGCTATGGATCATCCCTGGCTACGTATGATCATCCAAGTATCAGCATATTCGCGCCGGATAATCGCATCTATGTCATCTGGGAATGCTATGATTCACTCTGCTACTCGCCTTACCAGATTCACCTGAGATATGCAGAGAATAACGTATGGTCGCCAACAAGAGTATGGGCACATTACCTGCCCATGCGCCACCCGTCCATCGACTACTCCCACGGCCAGCCGCAGGACACACTATCCTTCTGCTACGAGGACAGCACAAATGGCACAATGCAGGCAACATTCTATGGAGGGAATGGTGGTGGATATCAAACACAAGGGTATTCAACATATCCAGTGGTCTCAACGGTCGGGCCAACCTGGAGCTATCAATTCTGGCAGGAAGATTTAGCCGGGGATAAGAATATTCTCTATGATCTGTACTACTTTTTCAGCGGCTGGTCCCACGGCGGAATAGATTTACAGGAACCAGTGAGATTTCCCAATGTATGCGGGGCGTACATGGTGTGGACACAAGGAGATACCATTCCTTACAGTATCTACTTCGCTAATTTTGGATATCCAATAGGGATACAAGAATACACGGGCACATCAAGAGCAAATCTGTCTGCCAGACCAAATCCATTCTCCCATCAGACAGATATTAGATACTCGATACCTGAGGTAGTAGACAGTAAACAGAACACAGTAGTCAGTTTTAAAATATACGATTCTATGGGACGTTTGGTAAAATCATTTGCGGTGCTCTCACCCGGTATCGGTTATCAATCATCAGTTAAGTGGTTTGGTGATGACCATGCGGGCAATGAATTGCCTGCAGGTGTTTATTGGTGTTATGTTACCGGGGTAGATCAAGGAATATTGCTGAAAGTTATTAAAGTCGATTGAGCGATTAAATAACGAATTCCAATTCTGGGCTGGAACTCAGAGTCGCCACGGCCGAGCAGTATTTATCACGTGACAACTCAAATGAACGGAGCAAATCCTCCCTCTCATAAACACCTTCACACTTGAATTTCAGCGTGATCTTTGTGTACTTGTGAGGATGTTCTTCTGCTCGCACGCCGCTGGCTTCTACTACAAAGTTGTCTATCTTACCACCTTTTTTCTGCAATATAGCTACTATATCCATGCCCATGCAGCCGGCCAATGACACCAAAATGAGTTCAAGCGGCCTGAATCCCTGGTCAGAGCCGCCAAATTCCTTTTCCGTATCAACTATGACCTTATGCCCATACCTATCTTCGGCTTCAAAGCGTATACCATCACACCAGGTTAGTGTAATCATAAAAGACCTCGGTTCTAAGACAATGTCATTCGTTCAGCAGTGAATCAACGAGCGCGTCGAACTGGGACTCAAGCTCAGGTGCAAAACCAACCTGTGTCTTTCTTATGCTACCTTTCTTATCTATGAATATCGTCTTGGGAATACCGCTGACACCGTAAGCCTTAGCGAGCTCGTTGCTCCCGACGAGAATAGGGTAGGGGATGTTCATCTGATTCTTGAAATTGATCAAAGCCTCTTCGTCATCCAGGCCAATGCCCAGGATCGTAAAACCTCGCTCATTATATTTCTCATATAACTTCATAAAGGTTGGGATGCTGTTTCTGCAGGGCGGGCACCAAGTTGCCCAAAAATCAATTATCACCACCTGCCCTTTGAGAGACGATAGCGTATATTCTTCGCCGTCAAGCGAAACAAGCGTAAAATCAGTCAACTCGGTCTGGCCGGATTTTGATTTGTTTCCTGAACCACAGGCAACTGCGATTATTACCAGAATTGACATTATCCTCAGCACTTTCTTAATCACAAAACCTCCCTATTTTGCTATATATTTCTCAAATTTCTTTACGATCTGTTCTTTTGGCAAGGCACCGATGATTCTTTCAACCTCGGTGCCTTTGTCAAAAATGATCATGGTTGGGATATTCTGTATGACAAATTCATTTGCGACCTTAATTTCATTATCGACGTTAATCTTCCCGATATGCAATTTTCCGTCGTATTCTTTGGCTATTTCTTCCAGAATGGGGGCAACCATCGAACACGGTGGACACCAAACTGCCCAAAAATCAACCAGATAGGGGAGAGTCGATTTATCAACTTCCCGGTGGAAGTCATTATCAGTAAGTTCTTTAACCATATAAACCTCCTTATTTAGTTTAACCAGCCGTTTTCAGGTTTTGTACCGAGATGCGGAACATTTCTTATCATCTGAACGGATGTTTCACGTGAAACATTAGAAACTCTGTTCAAATCCCAGCTTTATCATACGATTGAACTGCTCGTCGGCCGGGCTATTGTCCAACAAATCCCTCAATGCAAACTCAAAGAACATTTCTCCGTAGAACATTAAACGTAGACCCACATTCAAATATCCTTTGTTGTTATCTCCCGGATCGTTCAAGTTCGCGGCATAATCAACCAATAAAGCGCCCGAATAGCCGAATTGAGCTTTCAACCCACCGAATATATCAAAACCATCATCCGATTCAAGGCAGTAGTTGCAGCCCATACTCGGCACTACTGTCACACTTGACGCAGTCAGAGTCTTACCCATCTGGGCATACAGTCCCTTGGACCTAATGTCATACCGGTCATCATAGTCGCCATACCCTTGATTGTCAAAACCCATCAAAAAACACGGATAATACAAACCTTCTTCAATTGCGAGTAATCTTATTTGAACGCCAGGCTGGTCGTAGAACTCAGGGTCACCGGCGCCGATAAGATTCGAGGCGCCATAGCTAATGCCCACGCCGATCCTATCCCAAATACCAACATTGAAAAACCCCAGAAGACCTCCATCCGGACCAAACCGCAGTTCGATATCGAAAACCCCATGCATCGGAGACTGCGGATAGGGTTGATCAACATAATACAGGCTGAAAAGCATCAGGAATATAGCCATACATCCTCCTCAAATGATCGATCATATCCTACCATAGATCTTAATCCCTTCTTCCCCAAGAATAGCCTTGATCCGGGTCAGGACATCTGAATCAGGATTGATCTTCATTGTCCGCGACCTGAACTTCTTTGATTCTTTATCATTATTTACCTTAAACCAGACTTCACAGCTCCCCTGATTGCCGTTAATCAAATCACACAGCTGTTTCAGCGTGCTGTCATCAACACTATGTTCATTGACATTAATGAAGATTTTCTTGTAGTATTTCTTGGCATCTCTCAATGATACTATCTCCTCGGCTCTTATGCTCTTCCGGTCTTCCTCTCCAGATATCCTACCCTTTATGATAAGAGGGTTATCGACCTTTAGCAGGGCTGAAAAACGTTCAAAATAATCAGAAAAAATGAACACGTCAATTGCGCTCTCAAGATCTGCCAGGTTAACGATCGCATAGTTCCTTCCATTCTTATCCCGCTTTATCTTCTTTGAATTGAGAATACCGCCAATGGCAATTACTTCACCGTTTTCCACACTGCCCAGCTGACTGATTGGCTTCAGGTTAAGGGCGGTAAATTCCTCCTGGTATTTTTCCAGGGGGTGCTCAGTAAAGTAGAAGCCGAACGCTTCTTTTTCGTAGATTCCCTTATCCTGCGCAGGTTTTTCAGAAACCTGGGGTTCAATTTGCTCCATGTCATCAAATAACCCGCCCTGGGTTCCTGCGTAATCCTTATTTTTATGTGCCATGCCAAGCAGCTTGTCTATATCACACTCAAATTCCTTGAATGCTCCGGCTTTTATTAAAGACTCGAGAGATTTCTTGTTCAGACCGCGGGTACGCGTCTGAAAATCAAAGAATGATTTGAAGATACCGCGCTCCCTCTCATCCAAGATTATCTGAACAATGGGCCGGCCGAGGTTTTTTAGAGCACCAAGGCCATATCTTATCCCGCTTTCTTCGATTTTGAATTCGTAATCGCTTGCATTAATGTCCGGTGGATGGGTTGAAACACCCATTCTCCGGGCTTCTCGTATCAAAACCCACAAACGGTTCGTGTTGTTCATCTCGCTGTTCAATGACGCATTCATGAACTCGAGCGGGTAATGGCATTTCAAGTATGCCGTTTGATTCGCCAGAGCAGCGTATGCTGCTGCATGAGATTTGTTAAAACCATATCCAGCAAAAGGCACGAGTTTCTTGAAAATATCATCGGCGAGGTCAGTTTGAATACCATTCTTTTCCGCACCGGCAATGAATTTTTCGCGATTGTCCACCATCAGATCGGCTATTTTCTTACCCATTGCCCTTCTAAGCAGGTCTGCTTCAGCCAGGGAAAATCCTGCAATGCGGGACGCGATCTGAATGACCTGTTCCTGATAAACGATCATGCCATACGTTTCCTTGAGAATGGGCTCTAGCCAGGGATGCATATATTCAATCTCTCGAGGTTTTTGCTTATTCATGATCATCTGCTGAAGATTCACATTTGCCATCGGTCCCGGACGGTACAACGCAATGACTGCGATGATGTCTTCGAATCTCTCGGGCTGGAAATTCCTCAGGATGTCCTTCATGCCCTGGCTTTCCAGCTGGAATACACCGACGGTTTCGGCACGCTTGAGCATGTCATAAGTATCCTTGTCATCGATGGGTATATCCTCGGCCTGGCGGCCGATCATTTTCAGCGTCGTGTCAATTACCGTAAGGGTTCTCAGTCCCAGTATATCCATCTTTATTACGCCAATATCCTCAAGAGAATTCTTCGCGTATTGAGTTGATATTTCACCCCGTTCCGGACTCTTGAATAGCGGCACGTACTCTACCAGCTCCTTGGGAGTAATGACAACTCCGGCGGCATGAGTGGCGGGATGCCTGGCAAGACCCTCCAATCTCCTGGCGATATCGATTAACTCACTGTATTCATCCTTGGACTTGATAAGGATTTCCAGTTCCTTAATGGTTGTGACCGCTTCATCAATACTCGAGTGGAAGGGGATGAGTTTTGCCAGCCTGTCTATTTCATTATACGGTATTCCCAGCACACGGCCGACATCCCTGACAACGGCCCTTGCCTGCATCGTGCCAAAGGTGATGACCTGCGTAACATTCTTTTCGCCATATCTTTCTTTGATAAAATTTATTATTTCGTCCCGTCTCGTGTCACCAAAATCCGCGTCCACATCAGGCAAACTTACCCTCTCTGGATTCAGGAATCGCTCGAAAATGAGATTGTATTGAAGCGGGTCAATATCAGTAATGCCAAGTGAATATAGCGCAAGGCTTCCGACTGCAGAACCCCGACCCGGGCCGACCGGAATATCCTGTTTGCGTGCAAACTCAACGATCTCCCGGACAATAAGAAAATAACCCGACAACCCCATCTTCTTGATGATGTTTAGCTCATAATCCAGACGGTCCTGCATGCCCTGTGTCGTCCTGGAGAATCGATGGTTAATGCCCTCCTTGGTTAAATACTTGAGATAGTCAAAATCAGTCTCAAAAGCATCGGGTCTTGGGAAACTGGGTAGTTTGACATCCTTGCCCGTTGTGTCGATCAACAGATTGCATCTTTCCGCAATGAGCGAGGTGTTCGATATTGCCTCGGGCAGATCATCAAACAACTTTGCCATCTCCTGAGGCGACCTGAAGTAAACCTGATGGCTTTCAAACTTCAGCCTCTCGCGGTCAGACAGGGTCTTCTTTGTGCCAATACACAACAATACATCGTGTGCTTTGTAATCATCACTATCCAGGTAGTGGCAATCATTTGTGGCAACGATCGGCACGTCGAATTCATGGGCGAGTTTTATCAATTCACCGTGGATCTTTGGCTCGGTTCGCATTCCCAAACGCATCATTTCAAGATGGAAATTCTCAGAACCGAGTATATCGACATAGTCAGCCAGCGCTTTTCGCGCACCCTCAAGGTCCCCCATGGCAATCCGGTAAGGTACTTCACCTTTTAAGCAGCCGGACATGCCGATCAATCCTTTGCTGTGCTGGGAGAGCAACTCTTTGTCGATGCGCGGCTTGTAGTAGAACCCCTCCAGGTAGGCAGCCGACGATAGCTTGATCAAATTCTTATAACCCGCCTCGTTCTCGCAAAGCAAGGTCAAATGAAACGAACTCTCAGGAACACGCATATCCCTTGACTGGTCACGCCGTGATCTGGGTGCGATATAGGTTTCTATCCCGATGATCGGCTTGATCCCCATCTTGCGAGCGCTCTTGTAGAATTCGATTGCACCGAACATGTTCCCATGGTCGGTGATGGCAAGTGCAGGCATCTCATACCTTGCCGCCCGCTCGGTCAACCGATCGATCCTCATCGCGCCATCAAGCAGGGAGTACTCAGTATGATTATGAAGGTGTATGAATTTCATCGAGACTTAATCCTCGTCTGGATTCATGCTAATTATCCTGCGCAGGATCCCCTAAAGGTATACTCAAAGGATTAGCGCAGTAGATCTCCTTACACCGGGGACACAGTATGAACTTGAATTCTCGAAACACCTCTTCATTCAGTAGTTCCTCGGGATATGACTTCACTTTTTCAAACTCTTCAGTAAGGTCAATTTTCTCTTCCTTGATGTTTATCACACCATCAAACCCTGCAGAAACCTTTATCAAAAGACTGTAAAACAAATCACCGGGCCCGATTATGCGGCGGCATCTACTGCACGCTTGCGACGACACAATCAATTCCTAAACAATCCGGGGCTTGAGCATTTTAAGCCAATGTCTTAAGAACTTGCTTACAAATTTCCTTGAGGGTTTCAAAAACGCCGATACCTTGAGTGGCTACCGCTTCAAAGTAGCGATATTCATTTCTTGGGTTCAATATTCTCTGCAGCTCCTCGACCGAGGTAATGTTCGGCAGGTCTCTTTTGTTGTATTGCATGACCAGCGGCACTCTTTCAAGAGCAAGATTATGTGCTCTCAAATTATCTTTCAGATTATCGAACGATTCGATGTTCTCATCAAAACGTTCGATCTGCGAATCCGCGACAAAGACAATGCCATCCACACCTTTTAGGATGAGTTTACGAGAAGCATTATAGAACACCTGGCCAGGAACCGTGTACAGGTGAAATCTCGTATTGAAACCCTTTATCGTACCCAGATCAACGGGGAGGAAGTCAAAAAATAACGTTCGATCGAGTTCTGTTGCCAGACTTATTAATTTCCCCTTGATCGAAGGGTTCAATTTCGAATATACATATTTAATATTCGTCGTCTTACCGCCCAGGCCAGGGCCGTAGAAAACTATCTTTGAATTTATTTCCCGCGATGCATAATTAATCAGTGCCATAGTATTTTATTTTATAAATTTGTCTATCGAACAGATCCCACACCGCAGCTATATTCCAAAGAGCCTATCTATTTCCTCTTCGGCCATCCGGGTGAAATCATCATCGATCTCCTTACTGGGCTCAGCTTCTTTCTGGACCTTGCTGAAAAGGCCGTGGAAGGTCTTCTCAAGCTCCGAAACAGTCGTCTTGGTCTTGACCCGGACCAGACCGAGGGTGGTGCGGTTATCGAATATTACCGCAAGGATGATACGATTCGCCACCAGGCTCACGTATAGATTCTCCTTCTCACCCTGATGAAAGAGCGTGGAGAACTCCTTCTCGCCAATGAGGATCGCAAGCTGGCTGGTCGCAGCAAAGTCGGCCGCCGAAAGCGTGGCGAACGATGATGTGTCCATTTTGCGGGTATCACCGGTTGAGGTGATCAATTGACCCTCACGATCGATGAGCAATATTGTCTTGGCGTGGGTACCCTGCAGGAGTCGGTTGAGCGCGTCATTTATTGACCAGAAATCCTGCTCAAAGATATTTATTTGATCCTGCATTGAGCTATTATAAATAGGATATTGAAAAAGTCAAGAACAACGAACTGTACACTTCCTAATATCCTATCAGTTCAACGGATTACAGAGCAACGCATGCCCGTGTATGCTCAGGATGACTACCTTAACAGTTAGTCTTGATTACCTTTCATCCAAATTATTAAATTACACTATATAGTTACAACTCACTTGAACTGAATAATTTAATATCGTTACCTTGATAGATAGCATTTGAATGCAATCGAACTATTTTAACGCTTCACTTTGCAGTCTACGAACGTACATTAGAAAGACACAGGTTGTTCCCAAAAGGAACCAAAAGAACTTCATCTCTGCAGTACGGTCAATAAAAAAGCAAACCTGGTCAAATATATGGTTTAAGGAAAAAGATGTCCAGGATCCAATCAAGCAAACACTGAGATGCTTAATAAACCCATCGTTGAGTTGTCGATATGCACGAGATAGTTTATAGAATACCATTATAAGCAGGACAACTAACGACAAACCACCCAGTATCCCAGTTTCAGCGAGCGTATTGAGATAAAAATTGTGGCAAAAACCTATCTTGACTATCCGCGTAGCATAGTAGAAATTACCTAGTCCAACGCCCGTAATCGGAAATGAACCAAATGCGTTTAGGGCCGATTTCCACATGATTAATCTCAAAAGAGCGCTAGGGTCTAATTGGAACATTGTAACGCTGAACAAACGCATTATGAATGTTGCGCCAATGAGCATCATCGGAACACCTATCACGAAGAGAGCAACAAATACGAATTTACCCTTGATTCTTACCAACATTGCAGTCATAACCAACATACTCACGATGAAAGAAATATATCCATTCCTTGAATACGTTCTCATCAACAAATATGTACCTAATATAAATACCACTGCCATCAGTATCTTTAGTGCAAGATTTCGATAATGGAAAACGATGAAAGTAAAAGGTAATAATAGAACAAGAATTCCAGCAAGACCGTTGGGTCCTGAAAAAACAAAACCTGTTCGGTTTGCAAGGAATATCCCCGCTCTCGCCTGTGCCGTTGCGGGTATCAGAACAAATGCTCTGACTATTACAAAAACAAGTGCCGCAATGCTTCCGAATGCTAGCAACTTAATATCTTGTTCGGTATTGAAGACAAGAATGATGAATCGGTAGAACAAATACCCAGACAACAAGAGACAGAAGTAGTAGAAAGATACGCTCCTGTCAGTCGCAACTGAGAATGAAAGCGCGACCCCAATCAAGAAAAGAACCATCGGCACCACAAAAACGTCCTTTGCCCCGGGTTTCTCGGGATTGACAGATCTATATATTAAAAACATACATATCTGAAGCAACACAATAAGGTCCGCGAACCCGACTCGGAAGGAATAGCCCAACAGTATGCGCTCATCAACAATGACGTACGCCAAAATGCTTGCAAAAATTGTGGCGAAAACAAGCGCTCGAGGGAAATCAAAAGTGAACGTGAGCACTAAGATTAATGAGATTGTTAGGAAAATCTTCGCCGCTATCTCAAGATGATAATGACAAAAAGCCAGAACGCATAATAGCATCAAAGATAGATAAAACCAATAATATGGGTTCTTAAGACTTTTTTCTACAATTTCCACTTTATTTTGACATTTTCGACAGCCAATACCAATACCATATTAAAGAACAATCCAAACAAAAATGATAACAATACAATCTTCACGCGCGATGGCCATATCCTCTTTTCGGGTGGAATAGCTTCATCAATCACATAGACAGTTGGAGTATTTACTGACGATTTCAATCGTGCGATTTCATATTCCAACAGCAGATAGCTACTTAAAGAATCAAGTGTCCTCTTAGTACGTAGGAGGTTTGTGTGCTCATACTGAAGGAGTGGCAGTCTTGAAATGGGAACTTTAGTAACAATGCTAGAGTGCCAGTTTGTCTCAAGGTCTGACAGTTTCTTCCTTATGCTCTCAATTTCCGTCTCGATGGATCTCCGGATCGGCGCGCCTTCTGCAAACCTCTCCCATTTCGACAACTCGACTTCCTTCTGCATTAATTGCCGAGCCAAATTAGCATATACTTCTACAGTGGCTCTCATTTCATCATCCAGCGAAAAAATCCTATAGCGACTCTCAAATGACGATAGAGAATCTCGAAGGCTGTCTGATTTTTTTCTCATATCGTCCAAGCGTGAACTTATGAAAGCCGATTCTCTTGAACCTTGAAGTTTGGTAACCCATTGATTCAATGAATCAAGCGAATTGACCCATGTATTCGCAACGTGTGCCGCCAATTTGGGGTCAGGCATGAATACCGTAAGCGTTATGATTTCCTCTAATCCAATGTCTAGAGAACTATTCCTTTTCAAATCATCAATCGCATCCTCCATTAATTTTCGGCGAAACACGCGCAACAAATTGCATTTCACTATAACATCTTCCATCACAGTTCTTGATTTCATTATGCCAACGTAAACGTCGGAGATAAGAACGCCCCCAGTAATCAGTGCTGACAGATCAGGCACTCCGGCCGAACGGAGTTCAGAAAATGGTGTCTGTACATAGAAAGCCGGAGCAAATCTCGTAATCGCCTTGTATTCTTTGGGCCATATGAGGGCCAAAATAACTGCGGTGACCAATATAAAAGCCATATTATATACCAACAACCTACGATATTTTCTTAGTAATTTAAGATATTCCAGAATATTAATTTGCATCACTTCCAAGAATTCGGTGGCTCGTTATTTTTTCCTACGCAAAAGAAGGCTCAGAATTCTATTCACGTCACCCCTGATAGTATCAGATAATTCTCGAAGTATCTGTCTTCTTTCTCTTTTGCTCAATAAATCGGCGATAAGAACTGCACCAACACA
>Ga0224495_10001749_pt1 | contig 14956 bp, 11 predicted proteins | sample SF_Jul11_sed_USG_FD_168128 | JGI IMG/M metagenome (GOLD analysis project Ga0224495, IMG submission 168128) | Sediment microbial communities from San Francisco Bay, California, United States - SF_Jul11_sed_USGS_4_1 | ecosystem: Environmental > Aquatic > Marine > Sediment | place: USA: California... | reverse complement strand
GGCCATGCGCCGCGAAGGCGCCGAGCTTGCCTTCACCTATCAAAATGACAAGCTGAAGGAGCGTGTGGAGCGCATGGCGGCGGAACTGGGCTCGGAAATCACCATTCCGTGCGATGTTAGCAGCGATGAACAAATCGAGTCGGTGTTTGAGCATTTAGACGATTATTGGGATCACTTGGATATCCTCGTACACTCCGTTGCCTACGCACCGCAGGGGCAATTAGAGGGCGATTACCTCGACAATGTCACGCGTGAAGGATTTCGTATTGCACACGAGGTGAGTTCTTACAGCTTTGCCGCGCTGGCCAAGGCTGGCGCCAAGATGATGGAAGGTCGCAATGGCGCCTTATTGACATTGAGTTACCTGGGCGCAGAGCGCTCCATGCCCAATTACAATGTGATGGGCCTTGCGAAGGCCAGCCTGGAGGCCAATGTGCGTTATATCGCCAGCTCATTGGGGCCGGACGGCATTCGTTGCAATGGCATCTCCGCCGGTCCGATCAAGACGCTTGCAGCGGCTGGCATCAGCGGTTTCCGTAAAATGCTCAACCACATCGAAAAATATGCGCCGATGCGCCGCAATGTCACGATCGAAGACGTGGGTAACGTCGCCGCGTTTTTATGTTCGGACCTTGCTGCGGGCATCACTGGCGAAATCACCTATGTCGATTCCGGCTACCGCACGATAGGCATGACGATGCCGGACGCGGAACCGACCAAGGAAGAATAAAGTTGCGACGAAAGAGCGGTGCGTTGCGCAATGCTGCGATAAGCGTTTGCGCCGCGCACGCGCGGCTTGTTGACCGATGGCTTATTGTTTTGTGACGGTATATTCAAAGCCCACGCCATTTTTTTTCCATTCTTCGCCACAAGTGAGATTAAATTCGATCCTCCACACGCCTGTGCTGACAAATTCCAAACTGTGCGTTTTATATATGCCCGACCGTGACTGCTCTGGCACATCCAACCACGCCACGTCCGCCGCACCGCTCTCCAATGGAAATTGCCGATATTGCACTTGGCACCCGGTGCCCGCGCTGCGCTGCTTACGCAACGTCGCATATAACTCCGCTTTTTTCCCCATCACCAACGGGAACGGTTGCAAAGTCAGTGACAATGCGGCACCCTCGCCGAGATCACGCGTGTCTGTGCGTTGTTGCATGTGGCACGCACCGACACCGACCAATACCCATGCAACCGCGAATTTCAACCCTCGCTGCGCCCACATACGCCCCCCGTTTCGAATACATTACTTTTCCCAATCCCGCGCCCCTCATCCGGCAGCCCGGATAAGGAGGTGCATGCAATGATGTGATGAGTATAGCAAGAAAGTAAAGCGTATTTTACAGGAACCGTAAACGGTGTTTACAGTGAAATGGCGCTGAACCCCATCAGGAAATTCGCGATAGTATCTTCATACAATTGGTTGGCGTCTTTCATTTGCGCCCGCGCGCGCTCCTCCGTCAAGCCGGTAACCTCCCACGCCGCCGGATCAAAGACCGGTTGCTGTTCGTTAAAGATGATACCGTATCCCGCCAATTTAGATAAATTATTCGCAATGTGCACCACCGCCACTTCTATTGCATTTTCCTTCGCCAACGCGGGCGTATGGTGAAAACGCGTCACATCCTGAAACAAACTCGGTAACCGCCATTGCCGTAACAATTCCGCGCCGACCTCCGCATGATCTAAACCGAACACCTCGTGCTCCGCAATATGCAACGAAGTCCCCGACTGATACACGCGACTGAACATGACCTTGACCAGTTCCGGTATGCGTATGCTCATCGCCAACAATCCCACGTCGTGCAATAATCCGGCGATAAATAAACGTTCCGGATGCAAGATAGGTGTACGACATTTGGCCGCGAATTGCTGCGCAATCAACCCCACGTGTATGCTATGACACCAAAACGTATCCATGTCCCACAATTCGTTCGGCATTTTTGAAAAGGTGTTCATGACCGAGGTCGCCAACACCAACTCGCGTAGTTCTTGATTGCCGATCACTGTGATCGCGCGCGTGATCGTTTCCACACGCGACGCAAGCCCGAAAATAGGACTGTTGGCGATTTTAAGCAGTTGCGCCGTCAATCCAGGATCTTGACTGATCACCGACGCTATTTCATTCGATGTATAACGATCGCTCCCCGTCATCTCTAAAACACGAATACATACATCAGGTAATGTCACTAAATCATGTAAACCACTGACCAGTTCCTGTACATTCATATTTATAATTCCTGCATCCTCAGGCCTATCGAGCGGGACATCATCGCTAAATGCCCATACCCTGATAGTATCGCCCGGCGACAGCGTTTCCTTAAATGAGTGCGGCAAAGTCGCTTGACAGCCCCGCAACACTCGCATAAAGTGCGGTAAAATAAACACATAATAGATTGATCAAGCGTTGTTTTTTTACGACAAAATGGAAAACGCTAGGGGGCGTAGTGAGACTCGACAGCTTACGTAAACAAACGATTTTGGGCGTGATTTGCTGTTTCTGCATACCTTTATCGTTGGCTGCGGGCATCGGCGCGGACATCCCGTCCCCCAAATCCATTCCTCGAGCACCTATAAATCCGCGCAGCACGACGCCGAGTGTAACGCCTTCCGTACCCGAGGTCGGCGCGAACCCTTCACCCGCTGCCCCGCTCGATTCGACAAGCGTATCGCCAATCTCACCCCCACCCTTGGTGGTGAATTCGCTCGATATGCTGGCTGCGGCTGGCAATATATTTCCCGATACCGTAGACGACGCCGCTGCGGACGCGCGTAAACCAATTTTAATTACGCGTGAAACCATCGAGCAATTTTACAGCTATGATATCTCTGAACTGCTGCAAATGTACCTAAACTTGGACGTCCGTCGCGAAGGCGGCGCGGGTGCCGAGTCTGATCTGTTTTTTTACGGCGGCGACGAACGTCAAATCGTCGTCTACATAGACGATGTGCGTGTGGATGATATGGTCGGCGATATACGCGCGACGTTTCGGCAACGTTTGCGCGGCAATATTTCCTGGCAATATATACCGCTTTCTCAAGTGGGATGGATAGAGATTCGCCACGGTATTGAGGCCACACGCCAAGGCGCAAACGCCGTTTCCGCCAGCGTGCATATTTATACGCGACGCGCCTATACCAGCGGTAGCAGTTTCGGGGGCATGGTCACCAATCAAGGCAGCTATGGTATAGAAGGCGGGTATTACGGCAATGAAAAGGACTTTCAAATCGACGTCGCATTGACGAGACACGGCGGCATCTCCGCAACCAATGTAAATAGCGTTGCGTACAATGACGATATAGATGGCGCCAGTCAATTTACCGCACGCACTGGTTATCAAGGCAAATGGACACCTACGCTAGCGTTTGATTTATCTGCCCTCTTGCAGCAAGATGTCAATGACTATGATCAAGGCCAGGTCTCGACTGGCTGGCAGTACGGGCGCGCCGCGATCAAAACATTTTCCGACACTTCACGCTGGCAGCAACAATTTCATGTGGCAGGCTGGCATAAGTTATTTCAATACACCGATCTACAACAATATAAGCTCCACACGGCCCACGCCGAGGCTGTATGGGATCACCGTATCCGCATTGGCAAACGTTCAATGTTGCGGATGGATGCACATTTTTTCGCGGATGGAGCGCATCAAACCAATGTGACAACCGGGCGAATTGGGATCGACAAGCGGGTGATGAGCAATTCTGGTTTAAACATGACCTGGGACTTCCCTGCGTGGCGGAATTACATTACGCTGCAAACACGCTTCGATCACCACAACCTGTTTGGCAATATCGCGACCTACGGCGTACAATGGGGACGTCAAATATTTGTGCCCGAATTTTACACCACAGTGGCCTTGCACTCCGGCTACAGCACTCCCACACTACGTGACAGATATTTCACGGGCGAATCCGTCAATGGCAATTATGTCGGCAATAAAAACATCGGCTTTGAGAAATCCACTCAATTAGAGGCGAGCGCGCGCTACCAATTTGAACGCGATCACAGTGTTGATATTTTACTCTATGGCACGCGTATCGAATCCGTCGTTGACTATACCGGCAGCAAAAAGACACCGACAAACACCGAACGTTATGAATTATCCGGTGCACAAGCAAATTATCAATACCGAGAAAGCAATTGGCAGTTACGCCTTTCCGCTGACCAACAATTTGCAGAGGCCCGCCGCGCGGCGCTACCCTATCGACCTGGATCCAAATTTCTCGCCCAGATCACTCGACGGTTGGGAAGCGGATACACCCTTGTAGGTACCGGACGCTTTGTTGATGTACGCACCGATATCAACAAAAATACGCTAGATCCCTATGCACTATTTGATGTCGCACTATCCAAGTTATTTGGACGCGAGTACTCCGCCGGATTGGAGTTGTCGAATTTGTTCAATATGGCTTATGAAACGGATTACGGTTTTAATATGCCAGGCCGCACAATAAGTATACGCATGCGTTACGTGCCTCGCAATCGATAGGTATGTGCCCCGCAGGTTGGCTTGTTTAAAACCAGCGACTTTCACCCGAGAGCAATTACATTGCAATCAATACCCGAAATCGACCAGCATTTGCGCGATTCAACCGCCATCACTATCTGTCGCACCGGCGACATCAGTAATCATATCCGCGTACACGTCGCCAACCCACGCCATACACCAACCACTTAAACCCAAATTTTCCGTTAGACGTCGTAGCGAGTGCGATCAATTCATTGAACCTAGAATCGGCGGTTGGATGCCGTGGAGTGTGCGCTTTAGCGTGCGGTAAAGCGTGCAATCTGCGGCATAGCGCTCTCACCCTTTCGGTGTATGTAAAATTTACGAATATCTTATTTGTTTCTAATCGTTAGATGTAGGAATAGCGGTCAGCCGCCGTTTCTAGGTTGAACACGGCTAATGGAAAATCTGGATTGAAAGCGGGTTTTATAAATTTTTTCACTAGATTCAAAGAGCCAATTCACTAACATCTAAAATTCAAGTGTAATTTGAGCGAAACCCACGATGCCAATTGGAAAAACGAGACGTGTTCGCAGTGACAGGTTGGGTCTTTATATGCAAAGGCTGACAACCTCGTAGAGCAAAGGACGCTGCAGGATGTGGCTGTACTAACCAAGTTTTTTATATACGCAGCAAATCATCGGAATGACATCAAGCTGTCACACCGTTGACAACACATCCGCCTAAGCTACGCATAATCACTCAATCGGAGTCATTATGAGCACGCTAAACACTGTCACAAATACGCAACAATCCATGCCGTCACCGCGGTTCACGGTCACCATCGCAGCCACCCTGGAAGAAATTCGTGAATGCCAACGCCTGCGCTATGAGGTTTTCGCCAATGAAATGAAGGCGCAACTTGATACCCCGCTTGCTGGGCACGATGTCGATTACTTCGACGACTACTGCGACCATTTGTATGTACGCGACATGGATACGCAAACCGTTATCGCCACCACACGTATACTGACCAATAAGGCGGCGCACAAAGCCGGTTCTTATTATTCAGAAACAGAGTTTGATATAAAAAATATTGTCTCCGCACCGTCCAATTACATGGAAGTCGGCCGTACGTGCGTACACGCCCGCTACCGTCGGGGCGTTGGCCTTCACTACCTGTGGCAGGGCGTTGGCAACATCATGAGTTATCATCGCGCGCAATACCTATTTGGTTGTGTAAGTATCCCTCATCGTCCGGGTGATACTTATATTGCGAATATCATGCACCATATACGTAAAAATCACTACGCCCCCGGTTATTTGCGTGTCACACCGCGGATGCCGGTCAATTTGGAACGTGTGGATGATAGCGTACCAGTCGTATTACCTCCGCTGTTACGCACATATTTAAAAATGGGCGCGTTGGCTTGCGGCGAACCTTCCCTAGACGAAAAATTCGGCGTGGCGGACATATTTATTTTGGTGGACAGGCAACATATGAATCAATCCTACGATCGTCACTTCACCGGCGGACTGTGACATGCGCGTGACCATTGCGAGTGTACGTTTAATCTGTTTTGCGCTGCTTTTACTCTTCGGGTTGGCCATCGCCTTTACACTGCGGATATCGGCTGGAAGAACTTGGTACAGTCAACCTTTCGGCGCGGCGACAAAATTGTATTGGATGCGAATGGCGGCATGGATATTAGGATTGCGTCTCCAGAAATTCGGTGTCCTACCCGAAAAAGGCGCGATTTGGGTCGCCAATCACATTTCCTGGTTGGATGCGGTCGCCTTAAGCACCCTGTCACCTGTGAGCTTTATCGCGAAATCAGACGTGCGCAAGTGGCCGATCGTGGGCCAACTCGCTGCGCTCAGTGGTACACTATTTATTGATAGAAGCGCCCGGCGCGCCGTTTCGATCAGTATCACAGAAGCACGCGAAGTGCTAAATACCGGTATCAGCGTCGCTTTCTTTCCTGAGGCGACCACCACTGACGGGCATCGTTTACATCCGTTTAAGCCAGCGCTATTCGCAACCGCCAACGCCGATACACGCGTACAAGCCATTACCTTGCGTTATCAACCCTCACATGACGGCAGTGAAAATGCGCCGTTTATCGGTAATGACACATTTATTGCGCACCTTTGGCGTGTATTGCGCACGCCGAGAGGAATACGCCTCGAACTTATATTCTGCCCAGCGATCGTCAGCGCAGACCGTAAATTACTCGCACAACAAACCCAAAAGCAGATACGTGAAGTGTTGGAAGTGCATACACAATGGAGCATCGAACAAAAAACGGCCATGATCGCCGCACATGCTGCAAGTGAATTCGGCCAATAAACAACACCGAAGTCAGCGTTGCGCCTTTTTCCGTGAGGTCAAGGAAGGCGGACACGTCCCCTGGCCTTCCAACAAACTGTTTACCGTATCTACAAACTGGATGACGTTGATCGGCTTAGTGATATACCGCTCAAACCCGGCCTCTAGACCGCGGGAAATATCACTCTCCGTTGCACTGGCGCTAACCGCAACGACATGCGGTGTATTTTCCGATGGTTGCGATTGCAATTGCCGTAGCACCTCGTATCCGTCGATATCCGGCAGGTTAATATCCACCAGAATAAGATCCGGGCGGTGTTCGCGTGCCATCGCTAAACCCTCCCAGGGTGCACTGGCGCCCAGCATTCGCACATCGGCATGACGTTTTAATATATTTTCTACCAAGCGCAAATTTGCGGCGTTGTCTTCAATATACAATACCACGCGCTCCCCTTTCGTTGCGTTTCTCTGTTGATTGCCTGTCATCGGCGCCTCCTCGATTTTTAATTCTGGAGACGATTTTTCTACATCACGCATAAGTTCCATCGTCGCACGCAAACCTTGATTCGGAATGATCTCAACCGCCAATCCACCACCGATAATTTCCAGCAAGGTCTTTACCCCCCCAAAATTGTAGCCGCCATAAAAATACGCATTCACGTCCGCCATACCCGGGATAACGCCCTCATTCGCCCAAATCAGATCGATATTCTGCGGAATCGCGATATTTAAAACAAGACGTACATGGCGCGCGCCGACCGCCATTTCCAATTCAAGAGTATCACCTACGTTAGCGTGCTCTGACATCGTTAACAGTATGTTGGTTAGAATATGCACTAAACGTTCACGTTCCGCGAGTACTGCGGGCAGAATATCAGAGGTGCAATTCAATACAATCTGTACTTCGCGATAGCTCACCAAATTTTGCACTTTTTGGATACACTCTTGCACCAGGGGCATAAACGCCACGGATTCCAGCACAAATCCGTTCCCGCCGTTTTGGGGTTTCGCAAACTCAATCAGTTGGCTGATGCAATTTAACAACTGCCCGCCCGCTGTCATAATTTCGTGCACATTGCGCCGCTGATACGCAGGCAATGGTATATGTTTATCTTCTTCCAGCAATTGCGTATAGCCGAGTATCGTATTCGCCGGAATTCGCAATTCTTGTGAAAGACGCGTCACAAACGCTTGGTGTGACCGCTGCAGCGTTTCCGCATGACGTTTCACAAAATCCAATTCAATAGTGCGTTCGCGTATTTTCTCATTCAACTCTTGACAACGGCGGCGCCACGATTGCATGGATTGTACGTGCGACGCCAAACTGATCACTACAATAAAGTAGCCACACTCCTCCCCATTTTCATCCACACGTCGCGCTATTTCGACCTTGACGGGCACGACATCGCCGCAGCGATGTACCCAACTGCATTCTTCAATCACCGGACGATGTGTCGCAATTCGCTCAGCCAATTCGCAGAACACTCCACCGGCCCTCGCTTCGCCGAAAAAGAGATTATCGATGTGGTGGCCCTGGATTTCGTGCCCCTCGAAACCCAGCAAATTTTGAGCGCCGCGACTCCAGTCTACGACTTGCGCTTGGCGGTTCAATGTGATGATGGCGACCTGGTGTATACCCTGGAATAAGGCGTGAGCGGCAAGGGCCTGCCTCCGCTCCGCGTTACGCGAGTGCTGCAATTGGTCTTTTAATTCGATGAACACCTGATGCAGCCAATCCAATGAGCCGCTAAAACCAAAGCGCTTCCTTTTGGAAGGATTTATCGCGCGCAAGAACGCGTCCCACTTGCGCACCCACAACAACGAAACTCCCAACAAGAGACTAGAGGACAGCCCCATAATAGTAAGTGCAAATGCAAAACCGCGATCCCGGTTTGCGTGACGTATCGCTGCATAGTATGCACCGGAAATACCTAGCTGAATCTCCCCCAACGGGCGCGTGCGCCAGACCACAGGCACGCTCAGATGATTTTCACCCCCCGCCAACCAAACATCATGATTTAAACGATCATCCGACTCCACGGCCTTTGATGAGGGCACCCCAGAGAGTTGTTCACTCGACGCAGGCTGTAGTATTCTCACATACGAGATAGATGAAAGAATGGCTTCCGGTGCATAGCGTCGAAGTAATGCCTGTATGTGCGCAGTATCATCCTCTAAAAGCGCGGAGGATTGTATTTCCATGCGTAATTCACGGATTAACTCATCCGTTCGCGCCAACGTCGCGGACCATTGTTGCCCCGCCAATTCATCCTCTTCATATAGGATGAACCCTATAGCGGCAATGGCCTGTACCACCAGGCCCATCAATACACATTTCAGTGGGATCAACCAAGTATTATGCACACAGTATCCTTACCATGATGACAACATACACCACACACACTCCGTTACTGGTTCAATAAGACCGATAAATGAGCTGCACAGATTTTCGCTGCTTTACTTTAATATTTAACGTCACGATATCCGCACAAACACGCACCCGCTCAGCACAAAGTCATCCGAGACGTAGATTATCTTACATAATCGCATAAGCCACGCCTGCAAACAACGCGCAACTTGAATAAACGACGCCCCAATACTAGGAAAATATTTGACTATGCCCTCATTTAGCATTAGGTTAGGGCAGACTTTTAGTGCGCCTAATGATACCCCAATATCTTATCTGGTATTTACTGGCTTTGAGGCGCGTCTACCGCCGTTATTTTGCAGTGTATAAATGATAGATTGCTGAAGGGAACGAAGTAGTGAAATTGAATTCTTGGACGCGAGGACAACATTGGCTGGCCTTGATATTGTTAGTGAGCCCGATACTTACCGGTGTCACCCTGCAGGCACAGATCGACACCGTCCCGCATCGTGACCACAGCGATAGCGAGGATTGCCCGGTCTGTCACGCCGACGCAAAACACCCCGGATTAAGCGCCCTTCCGAGCAATATCGATTGCGTTTCTTGTCACGCGCAGCTTGCCAGCACACAGACACAGGACGATGACAAGGCCGCGACGAAAACAACCCATGCGAAAAGCCATGACGCAAAGGACCCTTACCAAGGCATGTCACTACCGCCGTATTATTCAGAAACACTACGTGGTGAAAATCCCAATACCATGGTATTCGTCGCCGCCGGGCCGTTTATCATGGGGACTAACGATCGGCTTCCGGACGAAGCGCCGCAGTATACCGTCACTTTAAATTCATACTACATCGATCAATGGGAAGTGACGAACCTGCAATATCTGACATTTATCAACGCAACCCATCGCCGTTCACCACAACATTTTACCAATCGTAGTTTCCCCGAAGGCAAGGCCGATCATCCTGTCGTGTTTGTCTCCTGGAATGACGCAGACGCCTATTGCCATTGGGCGGGCAAACGCCTGCCTACTGAAGAAGAATGGGAAAAGGCCGCGCGCGGCGACGTTGGGCGCATCTTTCCTTGGGGCGATGAATTTGATTCTGACAAGGCAAACACGCCTCATCGTTGGAACGAGGCGCATAAAGACGGTGACACCTTGCCGGTCGGTTCATTTAACGAGGGCCGCAGCCCCTATGGTGTCTACGACATGACCGGCAATGTATGGGAATGGACCAGTTCTTGGTATACCCCACACCCCGGTAATCATCACATCAACGAGAATTACGGTGAAAAGTACAAAGTCCTAAAAGGCGGCTCGTGGTGGGATTGTTCATTTTACAAATGCGGTATTTCGGCACCGGCCTATAACCGCAGCTTTTTTTTAAAATCGACGCGTAATTCCAGTTTCGGATTTCGTTGCGCTAAAGACGCGTAACGCGCCGTTTATATTATGGTAGTTGGAGAGGAAGATATTGATGATACACATTTCCGTGCGTACAATTAGCCTGGCCGTATTCTGCGCTGCGAGTACTTGCAATGCCGGTGCGGAATCCGCTAACGCGCTTGAACAGGACATGGTACTCATCCCCGCAGGTGACTTTATCATGGGCAGTAACAAGCTCGATGATACATTAAAAAGCAAGGAATTCGGTTCGGTCAAACCTTGGTTTATGGACGAGCATCCGCAACATAAACAGCATCTAAATGCGTTTTATATGGACCGTTACGAGGTGACCAATGCGCGCTATCGTGCATATATCGCCGATGGGCACCAACCACCGGAATACTGGCTGGAAACGGGCTATATCGTGAGTATAAAACCCGAGAAACTGAAGGAGTTAGACGTCGAAAAATTACGCCGTTTGGCGGTCGAACGTTTTGATATCGACGCGGACACCCGCACCATGGACAAACCGCAATTACTCAGTGCGATCCAACAACATTTTCAAGAAATGGATGTACTGCCTGTAGTTTACGCCTCTTGGTTTGACGCCAACGCTTTTTGTCGCTGGGCGGGAAAACGCCTCCCCAGCGAGGCGGAATGGGAGTTGGCCGCGCGTGGGCGCGACGGCAATGAATTTACATGGGGCAATGATTGGGCCGCAGGTAAAAGCAATACGGGCGACCAAGAATGGCCGATGGGCGTGGCCCCGGTAGGCTCGTATCAAGACGACAAATCACCTTTCGGAATTTTTGACTTGGCGGGCAACGTCTCAGAATGGACGGCGGATTGGTACCAGCCCTATCCGGGCAGCGATTTTAGCAGCGCCGATTTTGGTCACAAATTTCGCGTTGTACGCGGCGCCGCCTGGGGTGGAAGCGGGCACTATGCGTTGCAACTCTATTTGCGCGGCGCGTATCGTTTCAACTTACCGGCGAACTACGCCAAAGAAGACTTAGGTTTTCGATGTGCGAAAGATGAGAAATCGACAAAATCGAACAAAAAAGCCAAGGCGCCTTTGTAAAGCGACGCACCGAATGTCACGCCCATTTCGACGATGGACGTGACTTGGCGTCACAACACCCCTGCATGAAATATCATACGCGGCAGCGCGTCTTTTCCTGTACCGTCGATTTGTATGCGCGTAATCCCTGCATTTGGCACATCAATTCGAAAGATGCGTTCCAACGGTATATCTAATACCTCGCGCATAATCATGCGTATTACCCCAGCGTGCCCCACCAACAAAATATGCTTACCCGTATGTCGGGCGACCACCGCACGCCACGCCGCCGCCACTCGCAGATAAAAATCGTCCAGCCGCTCCGCACCCGTAGGTGTAAAACGCAACGGGTCATTCCAGAAGCGCGTGATGGCGTCTGGATCGGTGCGCAGAATATCCTCCGCAGTCCGCCCTTCCCATTCACCGAAGCCGATTTCCATTAACTGCGGTTCGAACTCCAATGGCACACCCACCCGCAACGCCACCTCCTCCGCAAACGCACGACAACGAACCAACGTGGAACTGACGATGACCTGCCAAGGCGTGTGGTCGCCGATTGCATCGCGCATTTGTTGCCACCCTTTCGCGCTCAACGGGTCATCGCGATGCCCGCGATACATCTTGCCACCGACGGGTTCACCGTGACGTATCAAATCCACTACAGTTGCTTCATTCATTTCACGCTTCATCCAGTAGACCCAAGCCTCACATTATCCTACAATCCCGGACATGAGATCGTCTATATTCACACCGCGAAAAAAGCACACTGGGCGCAAAATAGCCGTTTCACTACTGATATTCGCGATGTTGTTTATCGCGTTCATTGGCCCTTGGCCGTTGGCCGATCTCCCCTATGCCGGCAGTACATACGCCGCAAGCAGTTATGCGCGCATCACCGCGTGGTCACCCCCTCACAAAACGGGCGCCCTCAGCGCGGGTTATAGCCAGGTCGATATCACCCCGCCAGTCGGCGTTCCACTCGCTGGCTATTCCGCTCGCGAACCAAAAGATAACGTCGGTCATCTGGCACCGCTTTATGCGAAGGCGTTGACCTTCAATAATGGGCACAATACAGTTACTTTTTTAAGCGCGGACTATTTATTGCCGCTCCCTCAGCTGGTCGATGCCATTTGCGCACGTGCACAGATTGCACGCGACGAACTCTATGTGGGCAGCACCCATACGCATTCAGGCCCCGGCGGATACGCACATGGCGTAATCGCGCGTGGCGCACTTGGAAATTTTGATTCAGTACAATTTGAACGCATGGTGAACGCCTTCGCTGGCATCGTCATTCAGAGCCGTCACGAACTGCACCCGATTGAATTGCACATTGACCAATATCAAATGTCGCCCGCATTGACGCGACTTTTCATTATGAACCACATGAACGATACCCCCGGGCATAGCACGCTGAACCTCGCGCGTATTTTCCACATTGATGGCGACCGAAAAAAGCCGTTGTCCGCATTTTTCACATTCAGCGCCCACCCCACTTTTTTTGGCCGCTTAAATCGCTTTGCGCACGGCGATTATCCGGGTGTCGTGCAGGGTGCACTGACCACGCAATTGGGCTATCCGGTGATGTTTATGGCCGGCGCCGTCGGTGGAAACTACGCGATGGGGTTGGGACGGCCACCGAGCGCCGTGCCCGGTGAACAACTGGCCCAAATTGACGATTTCAGCTCACGCTTCGTCGCAATGATGCGCGACCTCGCGCGCGATAACATCCCCGCCGACGTCACGCGGGTGATGCACGAAGAAGTCCGCCAAGCAGAGATCATTTCACATACCACACTGGTCGACCTTCCGCCGACGTCGTATCGTGTCCTCGGTGATTGGGTATTGAGTTCATGGCTGGTCGAACACCTGTTTCATGGCGACCAAACAGACCTCCAAATGACACGTATCGGCCCATGGATCTTATGGGGGTTCCCAGCCGATTTTTCCAGTGAGCTGGCGACAACGCTCGAAACCTATGCGCAAGCGCAAGGGTCGTTAGGTTGGGTAACCTCGTTCAGCGGAGACTACATTGGTTACATCATGCCTCATCACTATTACGCACAAGATACTTACGAAAGTCGTCGTGCGAATATTTATGGCCCCTGGGCGGGTGAATATTTTGTCGAATTGGCCACGCGTTTAGCGCTACACTCACAACCACAAGCCACGCCGTTTCCCGGGCCACGCTAACGGTATTAGGATTGCAGAACGTTAACTGTACATTCTCACCGCAATGGATGACCTGAAAATTTTATGTTGCAATATGCGATCGATACATTAATTATCCTTTTGGTGGTGCTAGATCCGGTGGGTGTCGTCCCGATCTTTGCGGCGCTGACCCATGGCGCGACTGAAGATATCCGCCGCCGTATGGCATTTAAGGGCGTCACTATTGCCGCGCTCATCCTCATCGGGTTTATGCTAACGGGCCAATATTTATTAGGCGTACTCAATATCAGCTTCAACGCCTTTCGAATTTCCGGTGGAATTCTTTTGTTGTTACTCGCCATCGAGATGGTATTTGCACGACAATCGGGTTTGCGTTCTACCACCCTCAGTGAAACGCAGGAGGCCGTGCACAAACCGGACATTTCGGTTTTTCCGCTGGCCATCCCGCTTATCGCCGGCCCTGGCGCGATGACGACGTTGTTACTTTTGCTGGGTGAAAATACGCAAGGCCTATTAGGCATTATCGTGCTTTGCACAATTCTTTTTTTCGTTTTAGGCGGCACGTTACTGGCCCTGCTGACAACCGGCGCGCTGATGCGGATTTTAGGTGAAACGGGTACCAACGTGGTTAGTCGCGTACTCGGAGTGATGCTGGCGTCGCTGGCAATACAATATATCTTAGACGGCGTTAGCGGCGCATTTTTTCCTGCCGTGATTACAACCGCATCTTAATCAGCGGCACCAATAATTCGTCTTCGGTGAGTCCGCCATGCACGCCCACTTGTGTAAACGCGCGTTCCGTGGGCAGATAATCTTTAATTACCCAGTTTCCGCGCATAATTAATACATAGTCACCGATACGATTCAGAAATTCCGCGTCGCCGACGGCATTGCCGAAATAACCTTGTTCCACCAAGATGCGGCTTTCAAACAAGGCCACACTTTCCGCCAAATGGGTCTCAATATAGCGTTTAAACGCGGCGTGCGTACCCGGCTTGACGTGGCAATATGTCGCGCGCGGTTCCCCCGACAACGGATGACGCAACATCGCCATTAGTTCGGGGTGATCGTTCAACACCAACTGATGTTCCGAAGACGTATCAATTAACCCATGATCGGCCGTCACCAATAACAGCGTATCCGTGCCCAGCAAGGCCTCTAATAAATATGCAAACGCGGC
>Ga0224495_10001748_pt1 | contig 14960 bp, 15 predicted proteins | sample SF_Jul11_sed_USG_FD_168128 | JGI IMG/M metagenome (GOLD analysis project Ga0224495, IMG submission 168128) | Sediment microbial communities from San Francisco Bay, California, United States - SF_Jul11_sed_USGS_4_1 | ecosystem: Environmental > Aquatic > Marine > Sediment | place: USA: California... | reverse complement strand
AGCCAGGTGCAGGTGAATACGAAGATCGATCTGAGTTTCTCCAAGGTGCTGCGCTCGGTGCTGCGCCACGACCCCGACGTGGTGCTGGTGGGCGAGATGCGCGATGAGGAAACCGCGCAGATCGGGCTGCGCGCCGCGCTCACCGGCCACCTGGTGCTCTCCACGGTGCACACCAACGACGCGCTCTCGACGCCGATGCGCCTGCTCGACATGGGCGTGCCGCGCTATATGGCGGCGCTCTCCCTGCGCCTGGTGCTCGCGCAGCGCCTGCTGCGCCTGATCTGCGACAACTGCAAGCAGCCGCAGGAGACGGCGCCGCACGAGCACGAGTGGCTGCGTTTGGCGCTGCCCGACGCCGGCGCGCCGATCGCGGCCTATCGCGGCGCGGGCTGCACGATGTGCAACGGTACCGGCTACCACGGCCGGATCGGCGTCTACGAGATGCTCGAGATGACCCCCGAGGTGATCGACGCGGTGAACCATTCCGATCCGCGCGAATTCATCGCCGCCGCGCACCGCGCAATGGGCGGCGACACCCTCGCGCGCGACGCCGCGCGCCTGGTTCTCGACGGACGCACCACCGCCGACGAGGCGATGCGCGTCGCCTACCTGTAGCCGCCCGATGCCCAGCTTCTCGTACAAGGGACGCGATGCGAGCGGCGCCGCGGTGCGCGGCGTGGTCGACGGCGCGAGTCCGGGGGCGGCCGCCGACGCGCTCGCGCTGCGCGGCATCACACCGCTCGATATACACCGTGCCGAAACGCTCGCGACGCGCTGGAAGATCGAGTGGCCAACGTGGCGCGACGAGCGGGTGCTGCCGCTCGACGTCATGATGTTCAGTCGCCAGATCCATGCGCTGCTCAAGGCCGGCGTGCCGATCATGCGCGCGCTCGGCGGCTTGCAGGAATCCGCGGTCAATCCGGCGATGGCGAAGCTCCTGCGCACGGTACGCGAGCAGCTCGACGCGGGCCGCGAGTTGTCGGCGAGCTTCGCGCAGTTTCCCGCGGTATTCACGCCTTTTTACCTGGCGATGGTGCGGGTGGGGGAAATGACCGGCACGCTGGAACGGATCTTCCTGAGACTGTTCGCGCACCTGGAATTCGAGAAATTCATGCGCGAGCAGGTCAGGTCCGCGCTGCGCTACCCGAGCTTCGTCGTCACCGCGATGACGGTCGCGCTGGTGGTGATCAATATCTGGGTGATCCCCGCGTTCGCCCGCGTGTACCGCGGGTTGAACGCCGAACTGCCGCTGATGACGCGCGTGCTGATCGGATTTTCGGATTTCATGGTGGCGTCTTGGCCGTATCTGCTCGGCGCGGCGCTGGCGGCGGGATTCGCGCTGCGCGGCTGGGCCGCGACCGCGGGCGGCCGCCGCACCTGGGACCGCATCAAGTTCGACCTGCCGATCTCCGGGCGGATCGTGCTCAAGGCGACGCTCGCGCGCTTCGCGCGCAGCTTCGCGCTGGCGCTGAAGAGCGGCGTGCCCGCGGTGCAGGCGATGCGCGTGGTCGCCGACACGGTCGATAACGTCTTCCTGTCCGAAAAGATCACCGGCATGCGCGAGGGCGTCGAGCGCGGCGAATCGGTGCTGACGACGGCCGCCGCGGCCGGCGTGTTCACTCCGGTGGTGCTGCAAATGATCGCGGTCGGCGAGGAGACCGGCGCGCTCGACGACCTGCTCGAGGAGATCGGCGAGATGTACCAGCAGGAAGTCGAGTACGAACTGAAGACGCTGTCCGCGCAAATCGAGCCGATTCTGATCGTCTTTCTCGGCGTGCTGGTGCTGGTGCTCGCGCTGGGTATCTTCCTGCCGATCTGGGACCTCGGCCGGACGATGATGCACAAGGGTCCGTAGCGGTGAGCCGGGCGATGCCGGAGGATGCGGCGACGCGCGTCGGTGCGCGCGGGTTCACGCTGTTCGAACTCGTGCTGGTCATCGCGATCGTCGCTTTGCTCGCCTCGATCGCGCTGCCGCGCTACAGCGCGCTGCATCGCGATGCCCGCGTGTCGAAGGTTCAGGCGATCCACGCCGCGGTGCGCGGCGCGGCGACCCTTGCCAAGCTGCGCTGCGAGGTGGACCTGGCGCGCGGAGCGGGCTCGGGCTGCGCCGCGACGCCCGCGGTCATCGACATGGACGGACTGCCGGTCACGATGCGGCACCGCTATCCGACCGCCGATGCCGCAGGTATCGACGCCGCCGCGCAGGTCTCGCCGCGCGACGGCGTCACGATCACGCAGCCGGGCGCGAACGCGCCACGTGCCTACGATATCGCGGGCGGAGCGGATTCGCGCTGCCGCGTTACCTACGCCGCGCCCGCGGCCGACGGTCGCGCGCCGGTGATCGACTTCGACATTTCGGGTTGCTGAGCAGGCCGCGCGCGCGGCCCGTCTGACGTTTGTTGACAGTTCGCCTGTGCGAAGCGCTAAAGATAGGGACGCTTTGGACCGCTATTCCACGGGACGGGCGTCGGTTCGTCCGGCTATCGTGCCGTCATGGGTGAGCCGTCGCGCGGCGACGGGCACCCGACGGCCAATCCTAGAGGAGCACATCGTGCGTAGACAGCAAGCGGGCTTCACCCTGATCGAACTGGTGGTGGTCATCGTGATTTTGGGCATTCTGGCCGCGACGGCGTTACCCAAATTCATCAACCTCGGCGGTGACGCGCGCATCTCCGTGATGCAGGCGGTGGGCGGATCGATGCGCTCGGCGAACAGCATGCTGTACGCCAAGGCCGTAACCGCCGCGCAGACCGGCGCGACCGGATCGGTGACGGTCAACGGCAGCGCGGTCGCCACGGTCTACGGCTTCGCCAAGGACACCACCGAGCTCGCCAAGATCCTCGATCTCGACAGCAAGATCGTCGCCGCCGGCACCTGTGGCGCGGGTGCCGAGCTGTGCATCTATCACTCGGGCGCGGCGACCGGCGCGACGACCTGCTACGTCAAGTACGTAGCGGCCGCCGGCAGTTCGACACCCCCGACGTATACGTCGACGGTCACCAATTGCGACTGAGCACGTTGCGCGCCGCGGCCCGTTGACGCGGGCCGTGATTCGGTCGAGTAGATTGACAAGGAGCTTTTTGTGAACAAGCATGCGGCAGGATTTACTCTCATTGAACTCGTGGTGGTGATCGTGCTTCTCGGCATACTCGCCGCGACCGCGCTGCCCAAGTTCATCAACCTGGGCGGCGACGCCCGCGTTTCGGTCATGCAGGCGGTCGGTGGTTCGATGGCCTCGGCGAACAACATGGTGTACGCGAAGGCGGTGACGGCAAATCAGACCGGCGCGACCGGATCGGTGACGGTCAACGGCAGCGCGGTCGCCACGGTCTACGGTTTCGCCAAGGACGCCACCGAGCTTGCCAAGGTCATGGATCTCGATGCCAAGATCGTCTCGGGCAGTGCCTGCGGTGGCGGCGCGGATCTGTGCATCTACCATTCGGGCGCGGCGACCGGCACGACGACCTGCTATGTCAAATACGCCGCGGCGGCCGGTGCGGCGACGCCGCCGGTCTATACTCAGACGCTGTCGAATTGCGACTGAGCAGGCACGTCGGCGGGCGGGAATGAGTCATGCGCCGGGGTGTCTGCGAGCGCAGACCGGCCGGTGCGGGATTTTCGCTTCCGGAGCTGGTCGTGGTGATCGCCGTGGCGAGTATCGTCTCGGCGGTGGCGCTGCCGCGCCTGAGCCGCGCTCCGTACGACACGCTCGGCTATGCGCAGCGCCTCGCGGCCGGACTGCAATTCGCGCGCAAGGCGGCGGTCGCACAGCGGCGCAACGTATGCGTCGTGGTGGCCTCGAATGACGTCACCTTGTCGCGCGCCACCGGGTTCGGCGCCGCCTGCTCGGCTCCGTTGCCCGATCCGAGCACCGGCCAGGCGTTCGCGCTCGCGACTCCGGGCGGCGTCGCGCTCTCCGCGAGCCTCGCAAGTTTCAGCTTCGATGCGCTCGGCCGCGCATCCGGCACATCGACCATCACCGTGAGCGGAGATGCGATCCGAACGATCATCGTCGAAGCCGAGACCGGGCTCATTCACTGACGCCGGCGGCCGGGCTTGCCGCGGCGCGAGCCTTGTCGAGGTCGTCGTCTTTATCGTCGTGGTGAGTGCGGCGGTGGCCGGACTGCTTGGCGTGCTCGGCGCGGTGTCCAAGTCGAGCGCCGATCCGGTGGTTCGCAAGCAGGCGCTCGCCGCCGCCGAGTCGCTGCTCGAGGAGATCCTCGCGCGCGACTTCGTCAATCCGAGCGGTGGCTACAGCGGCGCCGCCACCCAGGCGAACCGTTCCGAGTTCGACGATGTCGGCGACTACAACGGTTTTGCGAGCGTCGGCGTCTATGCGCTGGGCGGCACCGCGCCGGTCAGCGGGCTCGAGAACTACCGGGTGCAGGCGAGCGTGAGCGCTCCGGCCGCGGCGTTCTCGGGCGTGCCGTCGGGCGACTGGCTGCAGGTGACCGTAAGCGTGGCCGCGCCGACGAACGAATCCTATGACCTCACCGGCTACCGCTTTCGCTACCAGTTTCCATGACGAGGCAGGCTTCACGTCCGGCGGTATACGCCTCGCCGTGTCGAGCGGCGCGCGGCTTCACGCTCATCGAGCTGGTGGTGGTGATCGTGCTGACCGGGATTCTCGCCGGCGTGGTGGCGATGTTCCTCGCGCGGCCGATGCAGGGCTACCTGGACGCGGTCGCGCGCGCCGAGCTGACCGACCTCGCCGACGGCGCGCTGCGCCGCGTGGGCCGCGATCTGCGTCTCGCGCTGCCGAACAGCGTGCGGGTCGATGCGAGCGGCGGTTTTCTGGAGTTCATCGCCACCAAGGCCGGCGCGCGCTACCGCGGCGATGCCGGCGCGACGGGCGGCAACCCGCTCGTCTTTGCGGGTCCCGACGCGAGTTTCGATCTGCTCACCGATCCGTTGAGTTTCGCGAGCGGCGACGAGATCGTGGTCTTCAATCTCGGCATTCCGGGCGCCGATGCCTACGAAGGGAATACCTCCGCCACCCATGTGCGCCGGGCCTACGATTTCGCGGCGGGCGGCGCGGGACCGACCGCGACGGTGCGCATCGTGTCGGGCGCGGCGCTGCCGTTCGACTCGCCGGGGCGCCGCGTGCACGTCGTCTCGGGTGTCGACCAGGCCGTCACCTACGCGTGCCGGAACGCGGGCCTCGACGCGAACAATACCGGCACCGGAACGCTGACGCGCCATTGGCGCTACGGCTTCAATCCCGCGCAGCAAACCGCCGGCCTGGGAAGCAATGCCGCGCTGCTCGCCGATCGCGTGAGTTCCTGCGTGTTCGGCTATACGCCCGGCGCGACCGCGCGCAGCGGCGTGGTGTCGATGACCCTCACCGTCAGCGCGCGCGGGGAAAACGTCCGTCTGTACCATGAAACGCACGTCAGCAATATTCCGTAGCGTCGCGCGCGAAATGCGGCCCGCGCGGGGTTTCACGCTCGTGAGCGCGGTATTTCTCGTCGTCATCCTGAGCGCGATCGCCGCGTATGCGCTGAGCGTCGCGACGCTCCAGCAACATGCTTCGGCGCTCGATGTGGCGGGCTCGCGCGCGCTGTTCGCCGCGCGCGCCGGCACCGAGTGGGGGGCCTACCAGGCGCTGCGCCTGGATGCTTGCGCGGCGAGCGCGACGCTCGATTTCTCGGGCACGCCGCTCGCACCGCTGTCGGTCAGCGTGCGTTGCGCGCGGCGCACCGCCGACGAGGCCGGCACGACGCGGAAATTCGACAGCATCGTCGCCCTCGCCTGCAACGAGCCGCCGTGCCCGAACGCGGCCGCCGGCGCGAATTACGTGGAGCGGCAGCTGACCGTGGTGGTCGAGCACTGAGTGATGGAGCCGACTCGCATGCGAGGCAGCGTTATCCTGGGCGCGATTCTGGCGCTTGCCGCGGCATGGCCGGTCGAGGCGGCGATCACGCACGTCGCCTCGACCGTGAGCGCCGGCAACAGCACGCGTTTGCGCCTCACGGTGCCCGCCGGCGCGGCGGTGGGCGACGTGCTGCTCGTGAAGGCCGGTGTGCGGCGCCAGACTTCGAGCGGCGGCGTCTTCTACGGTTGCGCGACGCTGCCGGCGGTGACCGGCTGGACCCGGCTGCGTTGCGACGAGGATGGCAGCGACCACGCGCAGGCGGTGTACTGGAAATACGCCGTTGCCGGAGACCCCGGCAAGCGCTACACCTGGAATTTCGGCAGCGCGAACGCCAATTACGCGGGCGGCATGTCGGTGTATCGAGGCGCCGATCCGGTTTCTCCGATCGATGCGCACGCGGGGCGGGTGACGACCTACGCCACCACCGTCGCGAGCGGCAGCAATCTCACCGCTATCGCGCCGTCGGTGACCACGACCGTGGACGGCGATTTGATCGTCGCGCTCTACGGGGCGAATTTCACCAATGCCGGTGGCGGCTCGGTGACGCCTCCGGTTGCAATGACCGAGCGCTACGAGCGAGCGAGCGGCGGAGGCGGCAGCGGGGTGCTGGTCGAGGCCGCCGACCGGATCCTGGCGGCGGCCGGCGTGAGCGGCGACCGGAACGCGACGATCCGTCTGCCGGGAAACTATGCGGCACCGTATACGCTGATCGGCCAGCAGGTGGCGATCAAACCGGCGGTTGTCTTCGATCACCTGCGCATCCTGCACGACGGCCAGGGAATCACCTGCGCGCCCGAGACGATCACGCTGCAGGCCTGCGCCGATGCCGCGTGCACGGCGACCTACGTCGGACCGGTGAGCGTGACGCTTTCGCCCACCGACGCGGCGAGCAGCTGGAGTTCTAACCCGATCTCGTTCTCGGGCGGCAGCGCGACCCTCAGCTTTTCGCACACGAGCAGCGGGACGGTGACTTTCGGCGCGCCGAGCATCGCGCCGCTTCCGTCGGCGGCGACCCGCTACCGCTGCTATGTCGGCGCGACCGAGACCTGCAGCGCGAGCTTCGCGGCGAGCGGATTCAAGTTCGATGTGCCGGACCTTACCGCGTGCAAGCCTTCTCCGGCGGTGACCATCACGGCGCTGCAAACCGGGGGCGGGGGCACGTGCACCGGGGCGTTCAGTGGAACGAAGACCGTGTACTTCTGGTCGGGCTACACCAACCCCGCGAGCGGCGCGAAGAAGGTCTCGGTCAACGGCACGCCGGTCGCCACCGCGAGCCCCGGCACGCCGATCTCGCTTACCTTCGACGGCACGGGCAAGAGCAGTTTCACCGCCAGCTATCCCGATGCCGGCCAGATGACGCTCAACGCGAGCTACACCAGCGGATCGCTCACCCTGGCCGGAAGCGATGGTTTCGTGTCGGCGCCGGCGGGCATCGCGGTATACGGCACGGCGTCGTGCGCTGCCGGCGACGCGAGCTGCCCGGTATTCGCCAAGGCCGGGGATCCGTTCACGCTCAACGTCAAGGCGGCATGCTGGCAATCCGATACCGATACCGATCTCTCCGACAATGCGGTGACGCCGAATTTCCGGATGAGCGGCATCGCGCTGGACTCGCTCACGGTGTCGCCCGCGGGCGGTGCCGGCGCCGTGCTCGGCACGGCGAGCATCGACATGCTGGCCGCCGACGCCGGTGCGGTGACGATCGTCGATCAGACCGTCTCGGAGGTCGGCGTGTTCAGCTTCACCGCCACGCCGGCGGCCGGCGGCTATTTCGGCCTGACGGTAGCGGCCGGGACGAGCCCCGCGATCGGCCGCTTCACGCCGCACCACTTCGAACTCGACGCCGGGCCGATGCTGACCAACCGGTCCGACCGCGTCGCCTGCGCATCGACCTTCACCTATCTGAGCGAAAGCTTCCGGCTCGACTACGCATTGCTCGCGATGACGGCCGCGGGCGAGGTGACGACCAATTACGAGGGCGCGTACGCCAGGCTCGACACGACCCAGGCGGCATCCTTCGGCTACGGCGCGGCGAGCGGGGCAAGCAATCTGACCTCGCGGCTCGACCTGACGCTCGCTTCGAGCGGCGTCTGGAGCGCCGGCCGCGCCGCGCTGTCGGCGTCACTGGCGGTGAAGCGTGCGGCCCTGCCCGACGGGCCGTTTCCGGCCACCTCCGTCGGCATCGCGCCGCGCGACACCGACGGCGTCGTCTACGATACGGCGCTGTTCGATCTCGATGTGGACGGCATCGGCGGCAACGACCATGCGCTCGTCGGCACGAGCGCGTTTCGCTACGGCCGGCTGCGGCTCCGCAACGCCTTCGGCTCGGAACTCCTCGATCTGCCGCTCGGCGCGAGCCTGCAGCACTGGAACCAGTACGCGTTCGTCAACGCGACCGACGACAACTGCTCGACGTTCGGCGCGAGCGATATCGCGCTCGCCTTTCCCGTCAGCGCGCGCAATAGCCTGGCGGCCTGCGAGACGAGCGCAAGCGTGCAGGCCCCGCCCGGCCTCGGTGTGACCCTCCTGAAACCCGGCGCGGGCAACAACGGCTGGTTGGACGCGACCCTCAACCTTGCCGCGAGTCCCTTCGGGACGGCCTGCGTGGCGGGCGCCGCGGCGCCGGCGACGACCGCGAACATGCCCTACCTGATGTACGACTGGAACAGCGCGAGTCCGGGCGACGAGAACCCCTCGGCGCGCGCGAGCTTCGGCGTATACCGCGGCAGCGGCGCGGTCATTTACCAGCGCGAAAACTACTGAAATTCGGCTTTGACCCTTTTCTTTCCCGGAGAAGTTTGTCGATCGGCATGCGGTGGGACCCCGCCGATGCGCTTTGGGCGCCGTGTCGGCGGCGAAATAGCCGTCAAAAGACGGCCTTACCCCACCTTTGGAGCGAACCCCGGTGCATTACCTTAGTCGCATCGCGCAATCTATGGGCAGGGCTATGCGTTGGCGTGGGCGTTCCGAAGTGCAGCCGGGCTGGGCCGTGGTCGACGCGGACGGGGGCGAATTCGCCCTGGTGCGCGGCGACTACGACGGCGACGGCCGGCCGAGGCTGCTCGAGTGCGCGCTGCGTGCCTGCGATCCCGATGGCGGCGGGCTCGCGCGCGCGGCGAAGGATTTTGCGCTCGCCAAGCAACGCTGCCTGACGCTGCTCAAACCCGACGAATACCAGTTGCTCGTGGTCGAGGCACCCAAGCTGCCGCGCGAGGAATGGAAGTCCGCCGCGCGCTGGCTGGTGAAGGAGATGCTCGACTACGACGTGGACACCGCCGCATTCGAGGTGCTCGATATCCCGCCGCTGCCGGGGGCGCATGTGCGCGCGCATCAGATCTTTGCCGTCGCGGCGCGCAACGACGTGCTCGCCGCGTACATCAACCGCTACAGCGACGCGAAACTTCCGCTCGCGGTGATCGACATCCCGGAAACCGCGCAACGCAATCTGTGCGCGCTGCACGAGCCCGGGCAGCGCGCCGCCGGACTCGCCTACTTCGACGACGACGGCGGGTTGTTTACCGTGACCCATGGCGGCGAGTTGTACATGAGCCGGCGCATCGAGACCGGCATGCGCGATTTGCTGGCCGACGGCGCGCCGCAGCGCGCCGAAGCGCTCGACCGCATCCTGCTCGAAGTGCAGCGCTCGCTCGATCACTTCGAACGCCAGTACAACGAAATTCCGATTGCACGCATCGTGCTGGGGCCCGAGCCGCGCGATACCGGGCTTGCCGCGCATCTGGCGAAGAATCTCGCGCCGCCGGTGTCGGTCATGGATCTCGCCGCGGTGGTCGGTCTCCCCGACGGCGGCATCGACCCGGCGCTGCAATGGCGGCTGTTTCATCTGATCGGCGCGGCGCTGCGCGCGACGCCGCCGAACCACTAGCCCAGGCCGCCATGGCCCAGCAGATCAACCTCTACCTTCCCGAGCTGCGCAGGCAGAAGCGCTCCTTCTCGGCGCGCACCCTCGCACAAAGCCTCGCCGCGGTGATGTCGGTGCTGCTGGCGGCGAGCGCGTACCAGGCGATCGTGCTGGCCGGGTTGAGGCAGGATCTCGGCCGGGTGCGCGGCGAACGCGACCGGATTGTCGCGGAGAGCGGACGCCTCAAAGCCGAGGCACCGCGGGCGCCCGACGCACAATTGCAGGCCGAGGCGGGCCGGCTCGCCGCGGCGATCGCCGCGCAGGATCTGCTGCTGGTGCGTATCGACGCCGGCGATTTCGGCCTCACCGAGGGACTCTCTCCGTATTTCAAGGCGCTCGCGCACAAGACCGTGGACGGCGTCTGGCTGACGCTGATCCGCGTCGACGCGTCGACGCGCAACATGGCCTTGCACGGGCGCGTGTTGAGAGCCGAATTGCTGCCGGCATATATCGAGCGGCTGGGAACCGCAAAGCCGCTGCAAGGCCATACGTTCGCGCAGATGCGCCTCGCGACGCGCGAGGGCGCGGCGGCCGCGGGCGCGCCACCGCGCATCATGGAATTCGAACTGGGCACCACGCTGACCGCGGGGGGCGAGAAGTGACGAACGTCGCGCAGGCGCTGGAGAAATGGCATTGGTTCGCGACGCGTTTCGATGCGCTGCCGCGCGAGCGGCGCATGCTGGCGTTCGTCGTCGCGCTCGCCGTCGCGGCGGCACTCGGCTACCTGACGGTGCTCGCGCCGATCGCCGAGAGCGGACGCAGCGCGGCACGGGAACTGCTTTCCACGCAGGACGAGATGCGCATTGCCGGTGAGCGACTCCAGGCGATTGCCGCGGCACATCTGCGCGATCCCGATGCGGTGCTGCGCCAACGGCTGGAGAACTCGCGTGCGCGCCTCGCGGAAATCGAGAAACAGGTCGATCAGTGGCGCCGCCAGCTGATCTCGCCCGATCGCATGGCCGGGGTGCTGCGCGAAATTCTCGCGCGCAATCGTGGTCTTGAACTGGTCGAGGCGCGCTCGATCACGCCATTGCCGCTCACGCCGGCGGCTCCACCGCAGGTTTCCGGGAATCAGATGCCGGAGGCGGCGCCGCGCGCGCCGATCTACCGGCATGGCCTCGAGGTACGCGTGCGCGGCCGCTATCTGGACCTGTTGCGCTACCTCGGTGAACTGGAACGCATGCCCGACCGCATGTTCTGGCGCGAAGTGGAGATTTCCGCCGAGCGCTATCCGCAGGCCGTCATGCGCCTGACGGTCTACACGCTGAGTCTCGACAAGAACTACCTCTCGCTGTGAGTGCCAAGATGAATCGCTTTCGGATGGTGAAGTTTCTGATACTGCTCCTGTTCGCGGTCGCGAGCGACGCGCTGCGCGCGCAGCATCTGTCGGACCCGATGCGCCCGCCCGTCGCGGCATTGCCCGCGCCCGCCGACGGTGCCGCGCAAAGCCGCGCCGCGCGCGCCGGCGTGCAAAGCATCCTGATTTCGCGGGACCGACGCATCGCGATCATCGACGGCGAGCAGGTGGAGGTCGGCGGCCGCGTGCGCGGCGCCGAGGTGACGGAAATCAACGCCAACGAGGTGGTGTTGCGCGGCAGACGCGGCACGCGCGTACTCAGGCTCTCGAACACCGCCGACATCGGGTCCGGCATCACGCGCCGGGTCGCCGAGACGATACGCGCCGCGCGTCTCGAATCGAATGAGGAAGCAAAATGACGGATCTCCCGGTTGTAGCAGTGATACTCGCCGTGACTCTGGGGGTCGCCGGCTGCTCGTCCACCCGCGAAGCGAAGGATGCGCCCGGCGCGATCCGCACCGAGCTGAGCGCCGCCGAGGGCGCCGCACGCCGTGCGCGTCCGCAGCCGTCGGCCGTGCAGGCCGGGCTCGCTGCGCCGCCGGTCGAGCTGTCAGCGGCCGACAGCGGCGTGCCCGAACGCTTCGATCTGTCGGTCGCCGACGCGCCGGTGCGGCGCGTGTTCATGTCGCTGGTCTCCGGAACGCCCTACAGCGTGCTGGTGCATCCCTCGGTCAGCGGATCGGTCACCGTCAGCCTCAAGGACGTCACGCTCACCGAGGCGCTCGAGGCGCTGCGCGAGCTCTACGGCTACGAGTATCGCGTCGACGGCAAACGCATCTACGTCCAGTCCGCGGGCATGAGCACGCGGGTATTCAAGGTGAACTACCTGGTCGGACAGCGCGTCGGTCGCAGCGATGTGCGCATTACCTCGGGTTCGGTCTCGGACGCCTCGGCAAGCGGCGCGGCGGGCGGCCCGGGCGGTGCCGGAGCGGCCACGCCGGCGGCGCCCGGAAGTACGCAATCGGGCGCGGCCTCCGCCATCGCGGGGCGCGTCTCCGATTCGGGACGTGTGCTGACCTCCACGCACAGCGATTTCTGGGGGGAGTTGCGCGACACCCTGCGCAGCATCGTCGGCAGCGAGAGCGGGCGCAACGTGATCGTCAATCCGCAGGCGGGAATCGTCGTGGTACGCGCGATGCCGGTCGAGATGCGCCAGATCGATGCCTACCTGCGCGCGATCCGCGGCAGCGTCGAGCGCCAGGTGATGCTCGAGGCGAAGATCGTCGAGGTGACCCTGAGCGAGGGTTTCCAGTCGGGGGTGAACTGGGCGAGCTTCCGCAACGGCAACGCCGTCGGCGGCACGCTGCAGCCCAATACGGCGCTGGGTACGAGCGGCACGCTCTCCAACGGGCAGGTAACCGCCAATCCGTCGGGCGGCACGCTGTCGCGCAGCGGCAGTCCCGATATGGCCGGTGCCGCGCCGGGGCTGCTCGTCCCGGGACTGACCGGCGGGTCGATGCTCGCGCTCGCCTCGCAGCGCGGCAACTTCTCCTCGCTGCTGCAGTTTCTCGAATCGCAGGGCACGGTGCAGGTGCTCTCCAGCCCGCGCATTGCCGCGCTCAACAACCAGAAGGCGGTGCTGAAGGTCGGCACCGACGAATTCTTCGTCACCAACGTAACCGGCGGATCGAGCGGCGCGAGCAGCGGCGCGACCGCCGGCACCACCACCTTCCCGACGCTGGTGCTGCAGCCGTTCTTTTCCGGCGTGGCGCTCGATGTGACGCCGCAGATCGACGACGACGGCAGCGTGATCCTGCATATGCATCCGCAGGTGAGTTCGGTACAGCAGGACAACCGCAGTCTCAACCTCGGCGGCGTGTTCGGCGGCGAGGTGGTGCTGCCCACCGCGCGCAGCACGGTGAGCGAGACCGACAGCATCGTGCGCGTCTACGACGGCAATATCGTCGCGATCGGCGGACTGATGAAGGTCGACATCGTCGAACGCAGCTCGGGCATTCCCGGGTTGAATTCGCTGCCGGTGATCGGCTTCCTGTTCGGCAGCCGCGACCGCCTGCACGTGAAGAAGGAACTGGTGATCCTGATCAAGCCGACCGTGGTGAATGCCGACGCAGACCTGCCGGGAGGCAGGCCGCTGCTCAGCCTTCTGCCGCGAGAGACGTCACGCTGAGCAGAAATTGCGGCAACCGAGAATTCTGATTATCGAGCCGACCCGTAGCTTCCAGCGCCTGGTCGCAAGCGTCGTGTCGGACGCCGGCGCGCAAGGCGTCGTCGCGAGCGACGCCGCGGAAGGCATGCATTTCCTCGAGGCCGGGAAATTCGACGCGATCTGCGCCGCGGCGACATTGCCCGACGCAAATGTCATCGAGTTCGTCAAGAGAGTGCGTGCCTGGCCAACGGCGAGGGAAACGCCGATCATCGTACTGACCGCGAGCGGCGACGAGAGCTTTGTTTCCGACGCACTCAAGGCTGGGGTAACCGAGGTATTCGGTCGCGGCGATATTCACGCGTTCGCGAGGCATATCAGGGACCTGGCGCGCAGCGCCGGGACCGCGCTTTCGGGGCGCGTGTTGTTGCTCGAGGACAGCGCTGCCATCGCGCTCGGTATCGTGAGGATTCTGTCCAAGGCGGGCCTCGCGGTGCGGGACTTCCGAGCCGGAGGCGATGCAATCGCAGCGTTCGACGCCGACGACTTCGATCTCGTGGTGACCGACGTGGTGCTCGACAACTCGATGAGCGGAATCGTCTTCGTGCGCGAGCTGCGCGGCAAGAAGGGCATGCGAGGCGCTCGTGTTCCGATCCTCGCGATTTCGGGATTGGACGATTCCGCGCGGCGCATCGAGATCCTGCGCGCCGGCGCCAGCGATTTCCTCAACAAACCGATCGTGCCCGAGGAGTTCGTCGCGCGCGTCGGAAATCTGATCGGGCAAAAGCGTCTTCTCGACCAGATCGAGACGCAGCACGCGGAGTTGCGGGCGCTGGCGCTGACGGATCAATTGACGACGCTCTATAACCGGCATTTCCTGCTCGAGGTGGCGCAGATGACCTTGAGCGATGCGCGTCGCCACCGGTATCCGGTAAGCATGGTGGTGGTTGATATTGACCACTTCAAGACGGTGAACGATACCTATGGGCACGCTGTCGGCGACCGGGTTATCGCAGCGGTCGCAGGGGCGATAAAGGCCGCCTGCCGCCGCGAGGACGTCGCGGCGCGCCTGGGCGGAGAGGAGTTCGTGCTGCTGCTGCCGCGCTGTGCGCTGGATCAGGCGCTGGCCAAATCCGAGTGCCTGCGCGGGGAAATCGCGGCGCTGCGGGTGTCCGGGCACGCCGTGACCGCGAGCTTCGGCGTGGCGACGAGTGAAGACGCGGAAATTGCCGATTTCGATGCGCTGTTCGCCCTGGCCGATGCGGCGATGTACCGGGCGAAGCGTGACGGGCGCAATCGCGTGTGTTCCGGCCGGGCCGGCGCGCAGAGCGCGGCGGCGCCGGCGTTCGCCAGCGGCTCATAGGAACCAGACCATCACCCGAATGAATGCCAGGAGTCGAACGATGAATGACGCAACTGTCGGAAATGAGCTCCCGGCGACGGGCGGGGATGGCGAGCAACCGCTGTTCGCGCCGGCCGGAGCGGGCGCGCCGGCGCAGCACGAAGCGTCCCGCACATCGCCGCCCTGGACGGTCGCGGTGATCGACGACGACAAGGCGGTGCACTCGGTGTCGCGGCTGGTGCTCGGCGACTCCTCGTTCAAGGGCCGGCCGCTGCGGATACTGAGCGAGTACTCGGGCGATGGCGCGCGGCGCCTGCTGCGCGACGAGAACGACATATCGGTGCTGTTGCTCGATGTGGTGAT
>Ga0224495_10001747_pt1 | contig 14961 bp, 9 predicted proteins | sample SF_Jul11_sed_USG_FD_168128 | JGI IMG/M metagenome (GOLD analysis project Ga0224495, IMG submission 168128) | Sediment microbial communities from San Francisco Bay, California, United States - SF_Jul11_sed_USGS_4_1 | ecosystem: Environmental > Aquatic > Marine > Sediment | place: USA: California... | reverse complement strand
TCAATCTCGGCGCTTATGGAACTCCCTTTAATTCAAACCTTATGGATCGAAATGCTTCTTAAGCCTCTTGAGACTTTGGACGGCTTCTTCGGCCTTTTTATTGAAATCCGTATCCCTGGGATAAACATTATGATCCGGATCCGGGCAATGAACCCGTTTGATTTTCCATTGCCCGTTTATAAGGACCAACCGGAAGTCATGCTCGCTCCAAGGCGAATTCGTCGCAGCACGTTCTCTCAACTTTTTTATGATCCAATCCGCCCAACCCCTCATCTTTATGTCCGCGGATGCCCCGTTAACGTTGATAGAGTAATACTCTGGTTTATAGACGTATGATGTCAAGGGCATATCCATTTCCTTATCCGCTTCTATTCTGACATACATAAATCCTCTCTCATAAGCATAATCGTTCCAAGCTTTGACATCATTGAGATCGAAAAGAAAGCCGAAATCGAAAAGCTCCAAGGCCTTCAGGGATTCGTTGATGATGATAAAATAGGTGTCGATGGTCGATTTGATCTTGTCTTCTGCAGAAACTGTTACGTCCGCTTGAGTCTGCTGCCAGGAGATGGCCTGCGACGAGGGGAACTTGGCCTGGCCTGCCAGTCGCAGCGGGATTTCTTGAGGGAAAAAGCTCCCACAGAGGAGCGCCCCGCCGCTCAACAGCATCGGGAAAATCCGGTTTCTTATCAGAGAATAGTCGCTCGTTCCCATTTCTTCCCTCCCCGCTAGTAAGTTGGGGAGGAAGGACGCTATTGTCAAGCGAAAGGTCGAGAAATCGGTCCGTCATCCGGAACGGATTTTCTTCACCTTTCCGGGAAGTTATAGGCTGGGGTCAGGCCTCATGTGAACTGGATCTGTGACCCTCAAGTTCTTTTTCAGCCGTTGTGACCTTCCGATTCAATACGCGCATTCCCGGGCGGCGTCGGCGTAGGCGCGGATATTCTCCAGCGGCGTGTCGAAGAAATGGTCCGAAGCCGTTGAGGGCGTCTTTTCTTCACGGCGAGAATTCGACGGCCATCTCTTTGCGCAGCTCCTCGCCGCTCGTCATGTTCATGAGTCGGATATGAAGAGTGTTTTTTCCCCGCCTCAGTCTGTCTGTTCCAACCTCGACAACGAAGGGGATTTCCCGGCGGAATGAGCCGCGCCTTGTTTCTTCGGCTTTGTCTCCCTCGGGTTCGACCTCGAACGTCTCCCGGTGTTCCCAGATGGCCCGTTTCTCGGCGTCCCGGAGCTCCAGTTCGACCTCCATGTCCGTTCTGAAACTGTCCCTAATCCAACCCATCCGGATTCCGGCATAAGGGATAGAGATGACAATCACGCCTTCGATCCTCTCCGGATCGACGAGCGTCTTTCTCACTCGCCAGTCGAAGTCGAAAAGCGTTGTCTGCTCCGGTGAAGCCCTCTGGGCGTCCACCTGGGCCAAAGCCAGCTCATGCATGTATATGAGGTTGAGAGTGCGCAGCGCCGTCAGGTCATAGGTGACGAGCTGAAACTGGCCGCTGCAGTTCGGGTCGCGGAAAACGACCGGAAAATCGCCGTAATACCAGACCTCTCTGCATCTCTCCGCCTCGCTCCGGGCGCTGTTGTCGATAATCCGGTCGAGAGGGGGGCCGAAGAGGACGTAGATCCGCCCCCTGTCCGTGAGCCAGCCCGGCCGTCCCTCTCCGATGAAAAGCCGGTCGGCCTCTTTTATCCTAGCAAAATACTCCGTTTTGAACTCGTTTTCGTCGCTCTCGGGGATGGAATCGCGCCTCTTCCAAAAATCTTCGATGAAGCCGTCTTTCTCCGGGTCGGGAAGCTCAAGGAAAATCTTTCTCTCCGCCGAGGTGATGATGTAGCGGACCTTGGAGAGAAAATCGGCATAGGGGGGCGAAAGCTGTCTCTCGAGGTGGTAGAGCCGGCAACCGAAAAGCAGGGCCGTAACCAACAGCAGGCCGGCTTCCTTGAGCCAAACCCTCTGTTTCGGGTTCATGCTCATTTATCCGTGCTCTATTTTTTAATTTTTTCGATCGTCGCGATCATATTCTTGACCTGAGGGACTTCCGGATGATCGGGATCGAGCCGGATGAACGTTTGGAAGGACTCCAGGGCTTTTGTCATATCGCCCTTGTTCAAATAGACATAGCCGAGCCGGAGATAGGGCCTGGACCAGTCCGGTTTGACGCTGATAGCCCGCTCGAAATATGCGATCGCCTCGTCAATCCTCTGGCTTGAAAAAAAGATCTCACCGACGTTATAGGCGGCCACCTCATCCTGGGGTGATATCTCCAGGGCCCGACTGAAGCAATTTTGCGCCGTCTCGAAATCGTCTCTCTTCAACGCAACCTCTCCCAACCCGGAGAACGCTTTCTGAGTGGCCGCCGGATCCTTTTTGTAGTCGCCGTGGGCGGCCAACACCTTCTCCAGGACGAGCTCGAATTCCGCCTGGGCCTTGTCCAGTTCTCCCGTTTTGAGGTAGCACATCCCGATATTGAGGTGAACCTGGTAAACCTCCGGATACTTGGCTGCAAACTCCTGGAACACATTCTGGGCCTCGACATAGTCGCCCCGGCTGAGCAACGCATCTCCCTTCTCGAACAGGGCCGCGAGTTCCTTGTCCGAGCTGACGGCGGCGGCGCCCTTGATTTTATTCAACGTGAAAGTGATGGGCGGATTGGCCCTCAGCTGTTTGACGTTCATGACCACTTCGGAATCGATGTAGCCGTTCTTGGAGGCGGTGACCCGCCAGGCTCCCGACCCAAGACCGGCTATGGCAAATCGTCCGTTCTCATCCGAACGCCCCTCCAGCTTCGTCCTTCCCTCCCGGCTCTTGGCGACAACTAGAGCGTCCACGACAGGCGCACCTTGTTCATCGACAACGACGCCGTGGATCCGGCCCCGGCCAAAATCCTCCTGGCCCGTGACGGTGAAACCCGCACCGGCCAAACAAACCGTCAACAGGATCGCGATCCTGAGTCTCATTCTGGCCTCCATCGGTCTCAATAATTTCTCAACTCACCCGCCGGCTCGATCCCTTTGCTTCGCCTCTCTTTCCTTGTCCAGGCCATCGATCTTCTTGCGGATGACCTCCTGATAGGGAATGCCTTCATGTTTTTTAATCGTCCTTAGTCTTAAAATAATCTCATCCTCCTCGGAAAGCAAGGATCCTCCGACCGCGGATATTATGCCGATGTTGCTTAACACCCCTCTTTCGTGCACAATATGAGAGCTAAAGGTTGATGGCCTTGGAACGTGCAGAAAAAGGGAAAACCAAAGAACCGGATATTCTCCCCTTGTTCATGCTCATGGCGGCTTTCTGTTGTCATCTGTCCTGCGCCTCCTATCAAGTGATCAAACCCTCGCTGGATCCTCAGAGCCAAAAATTCCTGGACCTCATCCGCTACATCGCCACGCCTCAGGAAGAACGGATGTTCCGGGAAATGCCCCCCGAGGATCGGGCTGAGTTCGTCGTCGATTTCTGGAAACGCCGGGATCCGAATCCCGGGACTGCGGCGAACGAATTCCGCGACCAGTACTATTCCAGGCTGGCCGCCGCAGACAAAGCCTTTCGAACGGGAATTCCAGGGTGGATGACGGATCGAGGAAGGATTTTCATCCTTTTGGGACCGCCGACCGATGTGATAGAAAAAAGCATGGGCGAACACACCACGGAACTTCGCAAGGGGGCAAGAGAACTGAGCTCCGACCTGCTCGAGGACAACGCCAGGAGCGAAAGACCCACCGAGATCTGGGTGTACAATCAATACCCGGATTATTTCACGGGCCCGCTGAGGCTCGTGTTCGTCGATTATGACAGCACCGGTGATTACAAATTGACCACGGATGTGGAAGTGAAGCCCTTCTCCATGATGAGCTATCTCCAGAGCGATCCCAATATGGTCAAATATCAATGGATCGGGCAGATCGAAAGCGCCGAATCTTTGGGAAAAATCCTCCCTTTCCTGGATTACCGGCAATCGCTGGGAAAAGTCGAAAAACACATGGACGAACATACGGTCACCTGCTCCTTCGATATCCCCTACGGCGCCATCGACTACCGGAAGGAAAATGGAGCATACGCTTACGACCTGGAATTGAGCCTGGAAGTTCGACATGTCGATCTGAAAAGTAGCTATCGCAACAAGAAAGAAATCACGGCGCGGCTCGCGGCCGAGGAACTCGAACGGAATATCAGGGAAGCCCTTTCTCTGACGGATACGTTCGTGATCCCGTTGGAAAAAGGGACAAACAGGCTCTATTTTTCCGTCCGGGACAACGTGTCACAAAAAAGACTCCGCAAGCTGGAGACGATAAGAATAAAAGGATAGACCGTCGCTCCGGCCGAGCTCTCTGGCGGCCGGCTCACTCGGGTTCTTTCCGGCACTGCTCGATGAGAGAGTCCAATTTTTCCCTGTCGGCGGGAGACAGGCGCTGGTAGTAGCGCTTCTTGAATTCGCTGAACAAATCCAATGCCTTGGCTTTATCTCCGGTATTGAAGTAGGCCATGGCCAGATCTAGATGCGCCTGGGTGAAATGGGGATCCGCTTCCAAGGCTTTGCCCCAGCAGGAGATCGCGCCCTCCATGTTCCCTTGCTGCCGGTAAGCGTGGCCTAATCCGTAGTACGGCGCCGCGTATTCAGGATCCAGCTCGATGGCCTTTCTATAGTATTCGAAGCAGCGGGAATAGAGCGATGCATCCTTCGATTGCAGACCGTGAGAATAGCAGGCGTTGGCCAGGTTGTTGTAAAGCTCAGGGTGTTTGTCATCCAGCGAAAGGCCCACTTCGAAAGCCTTGATCGCCTCATCGAAATCGCCTGTCTTGGCGTAGGCCGTCCCCAGGTTGTTCCATATTTCCGGATCGTGCTCGGCTTCCCTCCAGCTCATTTTCTTAAAGGAGCTGATGATCCGGTCATACTGCCCTGCCGAAACGAGCATCCTGACATATTCCGCATATATTTCATAGCTCAGGGGAAGGGCCTCGAGTCCTTGCTCCAGGATCATAATGGCTTCTTCCCGTCTTCCCTGCTCTTGATAAATCGCGGCCAATTGTTTATAGGCCAGATCGATGTCATCCCGCTCCCCGATGATTTCTTTAAGAAGCTGGATCCCTTCGTCCGCCCGTCCCCCTTTATACAGTTTCCAGCCTTCACCGATTTTATTGATATAGGGAAGAAGGATCTTGACGTCATCTCGGGCGCTGAAATCGTTCTTCGGCGCCACGCGCCCGCTCGAGACATAGCCCAAGCTGGCCAGTTTTTCGCGAGTTTGGCGGTCGGGCTGTCGGACCGCCTCAACCTGATGGGACGGCATCTGGTCCCGGATAATATCGTTGAGCTGCGCTCTCAGCCGGGCGGCCTCCTTTTCTGATTCTGAAACCAGGTTGTCGAGTTCGTCAAAATCTCTGGTCAGATCATAGAGCTCAGGAAGCGGAGAGTCGATGAACTTTTTCTTTTTGAGAATGAACCCCTTGAGGGGTGCCCAGCCGCGGCTGTAGTAGGGATACATGGATTCGAAATAGATCGGCCTTTCCGCGAGCTTTTTCCCTTTTAGAGCCGGAAAAAGCGAATGCCCTTGGAGAAAAGGCGGCTTCTGGATTCCCAGAGCGTCACAGACCGTCGGAAAGATATCGATATGACTGACATAATCATCGATACGGGCCGGAGTGCATTGGGGGGCCGAAATGATGAGGGGGATCCAGAGGGATGAATTGTAAGCGAAAAAGCCGTGCGTCTCCTCCCCGTGCTGGCCGAGCGACTCGCCGTGGTCTCCGGTGAAAACAAGGACGGTCGAATCGATCAACTCGGCCCTATTCAAATAATCGAAAAGATTTCCCAGGGCCAGGTCGACGTAAGCCACTTCCCCTTCGTACAGATGGTCCTTGTACTGGGTTTTAAAAGGCTCCGGCGGGTCGTAAGGGCTGTGCGGATCCCAACAGTGGATCCACAAAAACCAGGGTGATTTCCGGCCTCTCAACCACTCCAGGGCGGCCTCGATCACGGCTTCCGCGTTTCTCTCCAGGGAGGCGAGGTTGACGGAGTGAACGCGGCTGTACTGATCGTCATAGACATCGAAACCTTGGGATAAGCCGAACCTCGAGTCGAGCGGGTAGGCTCCCACAAAGGCGCCCGTTGAGTAGCCGTTGTCCTTGAGGTGTTCGGCCAAGGTCAACAGCTCTTGGCTGACGACGAAGTTCAAGTTTTCGTGGACTCCGTGATAGTTCGGGGTCGTCCCCAGGAGAATATTCACATGAGACGGAAGGGTGGTCGAGGTGTTGGCAAAGGCTCTGGAAAAGACGACTCCTCTTCCTGCCAGGCTGTCGATATTCGGGGTTTTTGGGGAGGAACTGCCATAACAGCTCAATCGATCTGCCCTGAGCGTATCGATGGTGATGAGAAGACAGTTTTGTCCGGCCCCTTCTCCCCTTAAAGGGGACACAGAAAGCAAGCCCAGCACAATGCAGGCAAGAAAAGGACATCGCCAAGGCCGGACATGAAGCCGGATTCGTTTCATCGATTTGGGACGTCCTATCTGGGATTATAAAAGAACAAAACCTCTTCCGCAATCGGGACGGCCCGATTCTTCGCTCTGGCGTGAAAAAAGAAGGAGGGGGGATTTCTCCCCCCTCCTTTCGCTAACAGCTCGGCTCGAAATCTGCCTCTTCGACTAGAACGTGTACTTCGCCCCGAAACGGAACGACCGGGTCCCATAGCAGCTGGTGATGAGTCCGTAGGTTGTGCTGAGCTGGTAGGTCTGCGTGTCGGGCCAGATATAGGGGGCGGGGTTCTGGTTGACGTTGTAACCGCTTCTTCCCATGACGTTGAAGGCATCGATATAGAGGCTCAGTTTGCCGTACTTGCCGAAAACGAAGGCTTTCTCAAGCCTCATGTCCAACATGGTATAAGTGGGATTTCGGCGACTCCCAAGTGTTTCGGGAGCGACCCAGGTGTAGCTGTCCTGAGTATCCATGTTGTCGGGGAAGTAGACGCGCTCGAGCGTCCTTCTCCAAGGGCTTCCTGATCGGTACTGGAAATACCCGGTGAGGGCGATGTCGTAGGGGAGCATGATGGATCCCATGAGTTTGATCTGGAGCGGGCGGTCAAAAGAGGTCCGGCCGTAGGCGTTGATCATCTGGTTGGGATTGTCGAACATCGTCGCCTCGCCTTCCGTATCGCTGTATCCGGGGTCGCAATTGCCTTTGAAGGCGGAATAGAGGATCGAGCCCTGGAGCTGCCACCGGTTGGACATTCTCTTTTCGAAGGTTAGGATGCCGGCCGCATATTCCCTTTTGGCGTCCGCAGGATTCACACCAATGTAGGTCCGGGTCGGCGCGTAATCAGCCAGACCATAGACCGTCATGTTCTGGTCGTCCGCCGTCCCCCACTTCCCATCCCAGCCGGGGTCGACAAAATTATACGGAAGCCAGATGGGCCGGCCTTCACTGTCCGTGGCGTTGGGATCGTATCCGTTGTTCTTGTCCACGTCATCGACGATGTTCTTGTTCAGCTTGTAAACGAACTGGAGCCCCAGCTTGAAGTCCTTGGCCAGCTCGTGCTCGATCCCGGCCATGAATTCATTCATGTAGGGAGATTTCAGGTTTTTATCGTAATACAAGTAGTTGGGATCCTGCACATCGTAGTCGGTCAACCTGTAATAATCGCCCTTGGCGTCAAGGTACTGGGAATTAGCGGGCGAACCATACCGGCCGTTGGGGATGGGGAGATCCATGTATCCGTTCTTGTTCAGGTCGTACCAGTACCAGTTCATGGCGGCGCCGCTCATGATGTTGCTGGCGTTGTACTTGGCGGACCAGACCGGCTCGTAGTAGCGGCTGAAAGAGGCTTTGAGGGCCGTCTTCCCGTCGCCAAAAAGGTCGTAGACCAGCCCGATTCGCGGCGAAAGGGTGGTGAATTCGACGATCTTCTTGTACGGAGTCGTCATGGGATCGAGAGCGGAGACCTCGTTGAACTCGATGCTGGAATCGTTGTGGTACTGGTCGTTCAGAGCTTTGAGCAGGATATTGGGGTCCTGGGCGGCCAGCGCAGGATTCATGAACTCCGGGCCCATCCTGTACCGGTCGTACATCGCGGGCCGCGACTGTTCGGGCTCGTACTGGTAGCTGTAATCGAAACGAAGACCCACGTTAACGGCCAGCCTCCCGGTGACAATGCTGTCCTGGGCGAAGGCGGAGAAACGGCGGGTGTTGTCGTATTTCCAGACGACGCCCCGCTCGGCGAAAGGACGCATCCTGAGCCGGCCTTGGCGAGGCGTGGCTGTGGGGCTATAGTAGTATTTGTTGCCGGCGTTGTAATCCCTCCAGTAGGTGTAATAGACATTGTCTCCGCGATCGTAGCCCTTGAACCTGTCGAGGCCGTAAATGGTGTCCTCGAATTCGCCGCCGACCTTGAACTCGTGGCTGGCCCCCCAGAAGTTATCGGCGAAGTGGGTCAGCGAAAGCGAGGCCATGCCTTTTTTCCGGATATAGTCGTCCGAATAATATGTGTTTCCCCAAAAAACCGCATATTGACGGTCATAGACCTGGTAATTGTCTTTGAATTCCGGCCGCTGCAGGATGGGAAAATGGCGGTAGAGATACGTCCCTCGGGCATCGACGAAAGTGTTCTGGTTCAGGACCCAGTTTATCTGGTGCGTTGTGGCGTGAGTGTTCTCGTGGTCCCAGACGATCGTCAGGGCGAAGGTGTAGTCATTGCCGGACCGGTTCGAGTAGACGGGTTCATAGATGTGGTTCCAATGGTACATGCCCATGTACCGGATGTTCTTGGCGAGCTGGAAGGTCAGCTTGCCGAAGCCCAGCCATTCCTCATGATCAAAATCATAATGCTGGAGCTCTGCCGGAGTGAACGTCCATTCCCGCAATTGGATATTTCGCAGCCGAACATCATGGGTCTCCGGGTTGGCTGTGCCGAAGAGAAGCCGGCGCCCGCTGAGGAAAAACCAGAGCTTGTCTTTGATGAAGGGACCGCCGAAGTTCAGAGAAAGGTCTTTGTAATCCTTGTACGACTCGGGAGCATTAACCCCGACGGCCTGCCGGTCTTCGGCGATCACCAGGTCTTCGGTGAGAGACTTACCTGTTATGTAGCCGGAGGCGCTCCCGGAATACTTATTCCCGCCGCTCTTGGTGACGATGTTGACAAGCACCGAGTCCGTCTGCCCCACCTCGGCCGGAAGGGAACCCACCCCGAACTCGATCTCCTCGTAGACATCGACGTTGATATTGGCCATCGGATAGAAGGTCGCCGGATCGTTCATCGGTACGCCGTCAAGCTGGTAGAGCTGACTCCGGACCGTTCCTCCAAGGATCGAGGAGGTCCGGCGGTAGTCCACTCCTTCCGAAATGGCCCCCGGGACGGAATTCTGAAGGCCGTAGAGGTCGCGGCTTATCGGCAGAGCCTCCAAAAATTCGCTTCCGTAGCGGACACTGATTTTCGAGGTTTCCACATCGACGACGGGAGTGGCGGCCGTAACCGTGACTTCCTCCTCGATCGTCGAGACGGGAAGGGTGATGGTGACTTCGGTGGTCTTGCCGACTTCAACGTGAAGATCTTTTCTGATCACGGTCTTAAAACCGACCAATTGCACCTTAAGGTCACACGTCCCCGGAATCAGAGACGGAAAACGGAATTTGCCCGCCTCCGAGGTGAGGTAGGTCAGAGTGCCCATGACCCCGGTTCCGGTGAGAGTAACAAGGGCACCGGGAAGCGCATTTTCCTCCTCGTCCTGGACCGTTCCGCTGATCGACCCGGTCTGTCTGCCCGCCTGCGCGAAGCTGAGGGATACCAACCCACAAGACAGCAACAGGATCAGGGCTCCATGCAAAATTTTGTTTTTCATCAAACCTCCTTTTGCGATGTTCTTGTTTCTCTTTTTTTGCCGTTATCCTGGCATAGACACCTCTCCGGATAGAATAGCAACTCTGTTTTTGAACGCATCAGCCGATTGGCCATATACGGCTCGACTTTCCCCTTACCCTCCAGATGCTAGGACAGGTCCGAAGACTATGTCAAGTAGAATTTGTGCCAAAATCCCCCGATTTCCAAGGATAATTGAAGAATGGGGACGGTTGTTTGTGCTCAGCGGTCAGCTAACACTTCTGCTGCAATGAGGAGGCCAGAAAAAACACCTCATCAACAACCCTGAAGCTGTAGTCTTAACTTCTTGATTCCGGGAGTAGATATGAGCTTATACAGATGAGTCAGGCGACAAAGATCGTCCCGGCCGACAATCCAATTTTTTGTAAAAAAGCGTTCTCCCCAACGTGGTACATCGGGTGGCACCTCTATGCACTAGTAATCCCTTGCGTCTTCCGATTCCGCTTCCGATCGTCTCGCCAGCTTGTTGATCCGTTAGGAGTGATCCCCGCTCAATTCGAAATCTCTTCGAGTTGATATTTATGCTCTCTGAGAACGGCCGGAGGCGAAAATCGGCATAAAAAGGTTCGTACGGCCGGCAAGACCCAATACCAAATTCTTATCTTATCGCCACCGTCATGAGGGCCATAACGACCGGTGCGGTGGGCTTATTCAATACGCGCATTCGCGGGCCGCGTCGGCGTAGGCCTGGATATTCTCCGGCCGCGTCTCGAAGAAGTGGTCCGAAGCGGAGAGAATATAGCCGCCCTCAAAACCGACCTTCTCGAACAGCCTGAAGACAGCCGCCCGGATCCGCTCCCACGTCCCGGCCGTCAGAACGTTGAACTGGTCCAATCCGCCGATAAGCGCCAAACGGCGGCCGACCTTGGCCTTGAACTCCCACGGCTCCTGGTTCCCGCCGATCGTCGTCGGCGCCAGCGTCTCGGAGGCGTCGCAGCCGTTGGCCACGATGAGCTCCTCGATCCCCTTCGTCCCGCCGCAGGTGTGGTAGACGACGGTGAAGCCGAGGGCATGGAGCGCATCGTGCATGCGGCGGTCGTAGGGGAGACAGAATTCCCGGTGCATGGCCGGCGAGATGAGCGTCGAGGAAGCGGCCCCGCCCCCCGTCTCGATGAGGTCGAAGCGGGCGCCCTTCATGGATTCGATGAAGCGGAGCTTTTTCCGCAGCAGAATTTCCAGCAACTCGTGGACCCAGGCGGGGTTGTCGACGGCGCGCAGGATAAGCTCCTGGATATCGATGAGGCAGGCGGCGTGCTGCCAGCATCCCGCCTGGTCGCCCCAGACGAAGCCGCGCAAGATCCCCCGGTCGCCGACCCGGTCGCAGGCCCGGCGGACAGGAGCGGGGTCGAGCGCCGGCACGGGCATGTATTTGTCGATGAGGCGGATGTCCTCGTCGCGCTTGATGAGGTACTCCGTGATCCAGGTCGTCATGCGGTTGCCGGCGGTCCGGTAGGTGAGCGTGCCTCCCGGCGTCGTGATCGTATGCCGGCAGAGGCGGTTGTCCGGGTCGTCGCTCAGGACCTCGACCTCGTCCCGCCATTCGGGCGTCGAGAAGCGGGTGAAATCGGCGTTGGTGAGCCAGAACTGGCCCATGTCCTGGAAGTACTGGATCGAGGCGTCGAGCCCGAACTTGAGGAAGGCATCGAGGTCGCTGATGCCGCCGAGGTAGGTTTCCAGATGATAGCCCTGCCACTGGTGAACGGTCGCCGGGAGCCGGTCGGGCCGGCCCTTGGCCAGGGCGCAGAGCATCCGTTCTTTCGGGGTCACGGCCGGGATTATAGGGCCCCCGCGGGAAGCCGGTCAAATGGATGCCGGCCGGGAACATCACCAGTTAGGCGATTCTGTTGATGGGCGAAGGAGGCTGCCCTCGGCCCCCCGCACCCCGGGGAACCAGTCCCGGCGGTTCCCACAGGGGAAAACGGGGGGGAAAACGGGGACACGTACCGCCGGTACATGTCCCCATCCCCTGAGCCCCCCTCCGCTTCGGGGGCTTTCGGACAGCCTCCTGCGCCCAATAGAATCGCTTAAACGGAGACGCTATCGCGGGAGCCAGCCGCCTTAACAAAAGGTAGCCGCTGTGATAAGATTCCCGGACAACCGGACACCGACGTGCGCGGCCTGAACCTCAAATCGAAGCTCTTCGGCCCCGTTCTTCTCGCGGGGAGCGCGGTCTTCGCCCTTGTCTACCGGCTGCCTTTCCTGGGCCGCCTTTCGCTCTGGATGGACGAGGGCTTTTACGTCCTGGCCGCCCGCCAGATCCTTCGCTACGGCTATCCGCTCTACCCCTCCGGTCACGTCCTTTATAAAGGGATCCTCTATTCTTACCTCTTAGCTTTCGTCGGCCTCTTCTTCGGCCTGGGCGAAGCGACGCTCCGCGCCGTCTCGGTCGTCTTGGCCGCCCTGACCGTGCCGCTCCTCTACGGGTTCGCCCGGAAATTCATGCCCCGCCTCCTGGCCGCCGCGTCAGCCGGGATCCTCATCTTTTCGGTCTGGGAGACCGAGTATGCCCGGACCGCGATCTACTTTTCCTTCCTCGAGCTCGTCTACCTCGGCGGACTTTACCTTTTCTACCTCGCCTACTTCGAGGAGAAGAAGCGCTATCGCCTCTGGACGCTTATCGTTTTCATTCTCGCGCCGCACGCCTCGCAACTCGCCATGGGGATCTGGTTCGCGTTCCCCGCCCTGCTCCTCGTCCGGGGCGCCAAGAGGTTCTTCCGGAAGGACGTCCTCTGGCCGTTGGGTTTGACGACCTTGAGCTACGCGCTCGTCCAGGTTCACGAAATGTTCTTCTGGAAGGTCGGCTTCGTCTACGAGAAGGTCCCTTCGTCGCTGGCGGATGTCATCCGCTACTTCTTCACCGGATTCTCCCTCGATTACTTCGCCGAGGTCCTGCGGGCCTTCCCGCGGCTGGGATGGGTCGTTTTCCTCGGCGTCTTTCTCTTCCTGGGTGAGGCCGCGCGGCGCAAAGCGGCCGACGCCGAAGCGGAATTCCGCCGCGGCTGGTATTTCCTCTACCTGAGCCTCCTCTTCCCGCTCGTTTTCTTCGGCTTCTTCCGGACGCACGTCCAGCCGCGATATCTCTTTCAGCTCCGGCCGCTCCTCATCGTCCTCTTCCTCATCGCCCTGTGGCGGGCGGCGCGGGCGCTGGCGCCGCTCCTCCTCGCGCCCTTCTGGCCGAGCCGCGATGAAGGTAAAGCTTCGTCTTGGCTCGCAGCTTTGCTTTGCGCGGCCGGCGTCTTCTTCCTGACCGACGGAGCGGGCTGGGTGCCGACGAGAGCCGTCGTCAACCGCTGGTACAAGGACCCCGTCAAGACCGACCTCATGACCCGTTCTGGCCGCTTCGAGCACTATGACTATCGGGGCGTCGGCGAATATGTCCGCACCTTCCGGCGCCCGGGCGACACGGTCATTGCCATGCACATGGTCTTTCAGGAGATCTACGCGGGAGGCGTGGACTACTGGCTGTGGTCCGGGGGGCCCGGCACCTGGGATGCCTGGGAGATGACGAAGGACGGCTGGCGGGACGTCTATGTCGGCGCGCGCTGGATCAACGACCTTGACGGGCTGCGGCGGACGATCGACGGCCGGACGGGCCGGTTGTGGCTCATCACGTCTCAATCCATCGAGCGCCGCGACCACATCAGCGCCGAGATCGCGGCCTTCATCAAAGGGCAGCCGGACCGTCTTGCCTTCCGCGGCAAGGACGGAATGTCCGAGGTGTATCTCTGGGGGGACGAGAGCGGAGCCCTGACGGCGGGACAACATACCCTCGAAGGCGAGTGGCTGTCTCTGCCTTTTGGCCGGATCGTCTATCCCGAAGACGCGACGAAGCGCGCCGCCTTCTTTTTTGACGCCGACCGGGACGCGGGCAAGACCGGGGACGTTCCTTTTATCGACAGCGTTCTGGCCGGCCTCTGTCGCTTCCGGATCCGGGCCCGGATCGACGGCGCGGCGCAGGGCCGCATCCTGGGGCTCTCGCTATGGGCGCCCAAGGGCCGCGAGCCGCTCCGCTCGCTCCTTATCTCCGGAGCCGATTTCGGCTCGTCCGGCGCCTATCGGGAATTTGACGTCGCCGTTCCCGTGACGGCGTCGGGTCCGTTGCGTTTGAGAGTTGTCTATTTCGGCGGGGCCGGCCTGACCGTGGATTGGCTGGACCTCGTTCCCGAGAGCGAAGAAGCGGCGCCCGCCCCCAAAAAGATCCCTTAGACGCGCTCGCCCGTCCCGCGCCAGCTCATCCCGTTCCGCTGGGTCAGCCGAACGTTGCGCAGGCCGGCCGCCTCGAACCAGCCCGCGACCTCGTCCCGGCGGAAGTATTGGGTTATCGGGGCGATGAGCTGGTCGAAGACGGAATTGAAGACGTAGTGCAGGCCGAACTGCGACATGTAGGAGATGTATTCGCCCATCGGCAGCGCACGTGCGAGGCGGCGCGTGCTCTTTCCTCGCGCGAGCGGACCGTAGACCAATTTGGCCAGCAGGAAAAAGACGCCGGCCAGCCCGCCGCTCAGGACGAAGACCGGCAAGAGCGGCAAGCGCGACAGCACGCGGCGCGCCGGGTCGATGACGCGGCGGACGAAGGTCGTTCCCTCGTAGCCGTAGACCCAAATCGAGATGGCCCCGCCTTTGGCCAGCAACCCGGCCAGCGCGGCAAAGCCCCGCGGCGTATCGGGGATGTGCTGCAGGACGCCGATCGAGTAGATCAGGTCGAAAACCGGCTTGAACGGAAGATTATAGATATCGGCCTGGACGACATGGATATTCTCGCGGCTCCGGCCGTGAGTGAAGGCGACATCGACCGAGGGGCTGAGGTCGAAGGCGACGACCTCCCGCGCGCCGAACGCCGAAGCGAAGAGCGCATGCTGGCCGGAACCGCAGCCGGCGTCGAGAACGAGTTTCCCCTTGAAGTCGGCCGGGGTGCGAGGATGGATCCAGTCGAGGAAATCGCGGGGGTCGGAGTAGATTTCGGCGAACTTCCCCCAGGAAAAGGAGAAATTCCGCTGCGTCTCGCGGCCCAGGTCGTAGGAGCGGCCGGGAAGGAGACGCGGGATGCCGCGGGCGATAGGGAAAGTATGGCCGGCGGAACAGACGAGCGTCC